>OLRQ01000028.1_pt1 | contig 159711 bp, 128 predicted proteins | sample 1671971 | NCBI WGS metagenome assembly OLRQ01 (sample SAMEA3136631, study PRJEB25190) | human gut metagenome | biome: human gut; feature: human-associated habitat; material: faeces | place: Austria | collected 2013
AAAAAGCAGTGGAATTACTTTCCATAATCCGTTATTGTTAAGTTACCACACGAAACAACTGAACTAAGAAAGCTTAACTTCTACATCTATGTGCTTTGTGGATTTTAGTTTGGACAATAAAACGCACGTTTCCACGGATGCAACATTTTCCCTTAAAGCATCCATGACCTCATCACTGACTGGAAATGCGTATTTTATCTCTTTTATCGGATTCTTTCCTTCTTCCCATGTTTCCTTTGGATGGAGCTGTACTTCCAATATCATACTTTCAATCAGCTTACGTTTGTCTGCATCATTCATTTTATCAAAAATCTTATCAAATACCAACAACATTTTATACACATTATCTTTGGTTAGTGTATTCTGCTCTGCCGATGCTTTTCGCATTTCACAGTCTGTAATCTGGTCTTCGATACTGTAAATTTCTTCATAAATCTTATTCAGGCGATTATTCATATCCCTGCGTTTACGCTCTGCATTTTTATCATCATCATAGATGCTGTCGATGTCCTGTTCCAGATTGCTTTTACTGCGTTCCAGCTTTGTCAGTTTCTTTCGGTAATTTTGAATCTCTATATCAATTTCTGATACATCCACCTTTTGACCTATCTGGCTTTGAATATCCTCTGCAAACTGCTGATTGCGTACTAACAGTTTGGTGTACTCAATCACTTCTGCTTCTATCCACTCTGCCGATATAGCATTTTTCTTACATTGACCGAATTTAGATTTTGCATAGTGTCCGCACTGGTATTTCCATTTATATCGCCTTGTGCCGTCCTTATTCGTCCATGCAGATGTATCTGAATACATGGAAGAACCACACATTGCTTGTCAAATAGACTGGTCATCATCGACATCAATAATATCAATGTTTTTCTTATAATACAACAATAATCTACATCTCTTAATAAGACTAACGTCTTATATAGAGTATAAATATAGGTGGTATATTGAGAAACTCCTTCTATTTCCTCTTCTTATCGCCTATCGGCGTAACAATGAAATAAATTAACCGCAAAGCTCCTATCGGAGCAAATACGAAAAATAACAAACGAAAGGAGGTACTACGCATGAATCCAAGCGATGATTTTGTAATGGAAGAAAAAGCACTAAAATTACTCGCCTCTCTTCACGAACTTACTTCTCTAAACATCGACTCGCAGAGTCAAACAACGTGCAACTTCTGTATCAGAAAAGTTCATTCTGTCATCAATGATACCATTCCATTTGAAGTAGCATGTGCTCTTCTGGAAGATGTCGAGAAAATCGTAACCATTCTTCAAACTACAAGTAATTAGAACACAGGGTATGGTTCGCCGTACCCTCCCCTATCGGGGAAATATCGAAAAAATAAACTGGAGGTACCATTTATGAATAACACAACACAAACTAACAATTTAACAACAGCGAAGCTTTTTGATGTAACAGCATTGGCAACATATATACGTACTCATCCGACATCTGGTGTAAATGAAATACCTCTGTCATCAACTTAAATATCGCCAGCGGTGTTGTAAAATACTCTGCTCCATAGGCGAAGCTTTCTTTTACCTGAAGGCTGGTATGCTTTGTTCTCGTATTTATGATTAAATCATATGTTTTAATATCCATGTGCTGCTCCTTTCAAAAGAGGACTACCGAAGATTCCGATAGCCCCCATAAATCATATTGCTGTTATAAAGTTACTGTTGTTTTGCATTCTGGAATTTCTCAATCAATTCCGATACAATCAGTGCGGATGCATTGTGATAATCCTCGATGCTGTAATTCTTCTGGACGTATCTGTTCATTGCTTCCTGTGATGTACCAGCTTCTCCCATCAGCTTTTCAAGATAAGCTATCTGTTTCTTTGTTGCTGGTTTTTTTGATGATGCCTTTGGTTTTGAATTCTGCTTTAACTCTTCGGGATTCTTACCGCCTACATTATCAGGTTCCAAATTCATGTCCTCAACGTCCTGGGTGAAGCGTGCCGATAAATTGCCGACGTTTAATGTTGCATCAACCATAGCTCTCTTTTTCGCCATTTTGAGCACCACATTCTGCACACTGTAGCCATTGCTCTTATATTCTATTATCGGAATAAACGCAACGAGAAATTAGCTCTACTATTTCGGTTACCTAAGTCGGCAAAACACCGACTCAGATAACCGTATTACTCATATTATGCTTTATTTTCAGTTTTCTTTTTTCTTATCAACGTAGATTTACTAATGCCAGTCATCTGTTCCACCTGCCGATATGAATGATTCTCTAACAGCGATAGTGCATGATTTATCTGTGTATTAGAAAACTTCTTAGGACGACCTTCTCTAAAATCAGGATTCATTTTTGCAATCGCCTTACCCTCACTGGTACGTTCAACTATCATGTCTCTTTCAAATTCGCTGAAAGCCAACATAATATTTCTTATGAGCTTGCCAGTAGGGGTATTATCCATTAAGCCCATATTGAGTACATGAACCACAATACCTTTATCCAGCAGCATTTCAATAAGTTCAATCCCTTGTGTAGCACTTCTGGCAATCCTATCTAGCTTCGTAACAATTAGCGTATCGCCTGACTGTAATACAGACATTAGTTTGTCTAATTCAGGGCGTTTTGTCCTTGTACCAGTAAACGCATCAGCATATATCTTAGTTGCTCCTGCTGACCGTAGGGCGTTTTCCTGTGCCTCTAAACTGTTACCGTCTTTTGCCTGTCCTCGCGTACTTACTCTTGCGTATCCATAAACCATAATGTGTATCTCCTTCCGTAATTTAATTTTGAACATCAAAAAAGAAGGTATATTTCAACCTTCTTCTCTGATACTTATGAATATAAGAAATGACACCACTCCAACCCTTGATTTATCGTCAGGGGCGAAGCAGTGTCAATACTTAAAAGTTTTGAATAGCTCATTATTACAAATATTCATAATACTCACATTGTAATAATGAACTATTTATATTAGTTTCTATGTCTCTCTCGTTTAGGTTATCAAATACAAAGTCACTTAACAAAGTTTTCGTATCTAATCCTGTTAATTTTTCAAGATATACTATATTAGCACCATTGTTTAACATATTATAAATCGCTGTCTTTTTATAACTTCCTGCAGGATAGATATATTTATCTCTTTTTCCACCAGATACTTTTTCTAACATTTCAACCAATCCAAGCCCTTCATACACTCTTGGAAGAGTTCTGTTAATTCCTTCTCGCTGACCTTTTTTATTCTCGCAAGAATACAAATACTCGAAAATTTTATCCTCTGTAGAATATTTTACTCTGTACTTCATTTCTGCATAATTTACAGAATTGATTATATCTTTTCTCAAATTATTAGGCAGCTTTACTTTTACATCATTATGAATTATTTCTCTAAATTGTGTTGACCTAACATCTCCTAATTTTATGTCTATTATTTGTCCTGTCTGTAATGGCAATAACAAACTTAATTTTATAAATAATCTTGCAATTATAACATCCAAATAAAAACTTTCCTCATGATTGCCCTTAGCTTCTAGTCCTGAATTATTCTCTATATATTCATCTATGGTCACTAATATTTTTTGTAACAACTCTTCGGATATGAATTTTTTACTTACAGTTCTATCTACCTTATTGGATAATCTTTCACGAAAAGATGCTGTACTTATATAACCATTTAACTCAGAAAACTTTCTATTATTATCAATCAAAAACGAAAACAATCCTTTCAAAGCCGCAATATGTATTGATAATTGAGCATCTGTACCTATATTATGTTCAACGGCATATTCAAAAAAATCATTTATATTATCTTCATAGAGATTGAATACCTTGTCTTCAAGACCATATTCTTTTAAAAATGACTGAAAATTCCTAATTTGTCTCTCATATCTTGAATCCTGCTTCAAGTACTCATCCACTAATAAATTGAATTCTTCAATATTACTACTCTTCATAATCATTCTCTCCTATAGCAACCCAAAATACCTCAACGCATCCTTAATATACTCCACCTTCTCCTGCGGACACTGTTTAACCTCTGGATTCTCCTTCCTGGACTTATTGTAATTCTCGCCCATATCCAGACCACACATCCGCTTCACCTGTGCAATATAAGAAGTATGCACATTCACACCATACTTGTCCTTCACATAGTCCTTAATCTTCTGATAAGTAGCCTTTTCCTCTGGCGTATAATTACTTTCTTCATCAGGACACATTGTAACCTCAATTTTAGGTTGATTTGTTTTGAGGGACAATTTGACAACCGTCTCTACATGCACAGTCTCAGGGAATAAATCCACATTACTGACCCTCTTCAACTCATACCCGCGCTCCTGGAACACCGCCAGATCCCTTGCAAAGCTTGTTGGCTTACAGGAAATATACACGATGTTTTTCACGCCATAGTCGATGATCTTTTGCAATGCCTTTGGATGGATGCCGTCGCGTGGTGGGTCGAGGATGATGTAGTCTGGTTTTTCCTCGATATCATCAATGACTTTGAGGACATCTCCGGCTATAAATTCGCAGTTATCCAGACCATTGAGGGCTGCGTTTTCTTTTGCAGCCTCGACAGCCTCTTCTACGATCTCGACACCGATGACTTTACGGGCAACAGGTGCTATGAGCTGTGCGATCGTGCCTGTTCCGCTATACAGGTCAAATACGACTTTGTCGTGCAAATCTACCGCATGTGTTTCTGTGGCATTGCCACCTGATGCTTTTCCGTTAAGCGCATCACCGCCCGGTGCGTTTTCTTCGCCTGGTGTATTTTCTGTCATATTTCCGTTGCTGGCTTCTCCTACATTGCCGATATTAATCTCACCTAACACATACTCACGAGCACGCTGATAGAGTACTTCTGCCCCGCTTGTATTTGTCTGGAAAAAGGAGAATGGGGAGATTTTGAAGGTGAGTCCTAAGACTTTCTCTTCAAACCAATCTTTGCCATATAAGATCTTTGTCTCGTCGCTTTGTACGACATCGCCCAGACTGTCGTTACAGATCTGCAGAATACCTGTGATCTGTCCCTCAAGAGGGAGGGCAAGCAGGCGGCTGACAAGCTCGCTATAATCGATTTCCTGCTGTGTGGAGGTGACGAGTGCTACGAGCATATCACCGGACACTTCGGCACGGCGAACGAGCAGATGACGAAGTACGCCCTGATGATCGCGTTTATGGTAATACGGAATGTTGTTTTCTTTGGCGTATTCTCGCACGCAGGCAAGGACTGCAGAGTAATCAGGATGTACGATCTGACAGCCCTCCGCATCGACGATATCATGAAAGCTTCCTTTTTTGTGCAGACCGAGCGTCAATGGACCGTCTTTAACGGCATCTCCAAAGGAAAATTCCATTTTGTTACGGTATCCCCACTCTCTGTACTGTCCATCTTTTCGTACAGATAAGATTCCATCGTACTGATAACCATCTCCTTCGTAGACGGCATCGATCAAGCGAAGCACTTGTTCTTTTTTGAGGGCGAGCTGCTGTTCATATGGAATTTCTTGATAGTTACAGCCACCGCATGTACCAAAATTTGGACACTTCGCCTCTCGCGTTTCTAACTGTCCTTTTTTTAGGACAGCGCGCAAGCGTCCTTCACATTTATTTTTGCGTGCTTTCTTGACAGAGAACTCTACTGTCTGTCCGGGAAGCGCACCTTTTACGATAGCATATTCGGTTGCCACGCTTTCGTCAGGCTGTGGCACCTGCGCCTTTACAACTGCTTTATTCGGAAAGTCAACACGTTCTACCACGCCTGTTAAAATCTGTTTCTTTTTCATGTCTATCCTCATTTCTGTAACTGCAGATTTTATATTTATCTATTTCTGCATCAATAATTTTCATGCTCATTCATTTCTGCATCAACAATTTTCATGCTCATTCATTTCTGCATCAACAGTTTTATTGCTCGTTCATTTCTGCATCAACAGTTTTTATATTTATCTAAATCTGCATCAACAGTTTTATTATTCATTTATTTCTGCACCAACAGATTTCCTATTATTCTCTTGGCTTGTCCGCAAAGTTACCCATGATCTTTAAGTTGCTGGCATATTCTTCGATCGACGCCATCGCATTTTCCACACCGGAGTCCTGCAGATTTCCAGTAAAGTCAACGAAGAAACGATATTCCCAACTGCCTTTGTGCATTGGTCGGGACTCGATCTTAGTTAAGTTCAGATCGTTATAATAAAAGTTTGCCAACATATGATACAGGGTACCAGCCTCATGTTTTATTTCAAATGCAATGCTGACTTTATTGGCATTTTTTACATATATTTTTTGATTTGAAATAATGATGAAACGAGTATAGTTTTGGTTGTGCTGATTGATCTTTGGCTGCAGCACGGTAAGACCGAACTCCTCAGCTGCGCGCACACTGGCGATCGCTCCCTGTGATCTGTCACCCTCTTCTGCAATTTTCTTAGCAGCACCTGCTGTGCTGTCATATTCCACACCACGAATGGCAGGGTGTTCCTCTAAGAAATCCGAGCACTGCATCAATCCCTGCGGATGCGAATACACAACTTTCAGATCATCGATGGAAGCTCCCGGAAGTCCCAGTAATGCCTGATCGACCTTGATAACATGCTCTGCCACGATAGTCACATCGTGATCGACCATCAGATCATAGATGTCTGCAATGCTTCCGGTGGAAGTGTTTTCGATCGGCACAACGCCATACAGTGCCTCTCCATTTGCAACAGTTTCCATCACTTCCTTAAAAGTTGTTTTGTTAAAAGAGGTAATCTTATCCCCAAAATATTCCAGCATCGCCTGTTCGGTAAAGGCACCTTTTTCCCCAAAATAGACAACTCTGGTGTCTTCGTTAACATCCAGCTTCTCTACTTCACGAAATGGAATATGGTTTACTCCGGGACCAAGTTTTTGATACTGATATTTACGGCTGATGGACATGATCTGGCGAAACAGATCCTCAACTGCTGTCTCGTTAAATTCATTATTTGCCATCTTACGCATTGCTGCGATCTTTTCGTTCTCACGCTGTGGATCATATACCTTCTTTCCGGTACTGCGCTTATACGCTGCAACGTCGTTGGCAACGTCCATTCTTTCCTGAAAGAGACGAATGATCTCTTTGTCAATTTCATCAATTTTTCTGCGACTTTCTGCTAAATCTATTACCATATTTTTATTCACTGATCTGTCAACCAGCTTATCCTTTCTCTCGGTATCTTCCGAGCTTTCTTTATCCGGCATATTATGTGATAACCCCACCGCTATTAGAATACCATATTCCTTACCCTCTGCACAAGGAACGAAAAAAAACATCCGGTGATCAAATCACCGGATGCCCGTTCATTCACTCTACTGAAAACCTTTCAAGAAAGATGCTTTCGAATCTCCCTTATCTTTTCTTCCGCCTCGCTCTGCCTGCTGCATTCTATGAAGCTCTTCATCATCGTACTTGGACTCTTTGAAGTTGTCCTCCTCCAACAATGCTTTCAGATCAACTTTCTTTGCTTTTCTAGGCTTAGAAGGCTTCTTCGGATCCGGATGCACTCTTTTGCTCTTTGCGACAGGTGCCTCCTTCTGCTCTGCCTCGGCAGGCTCGTCAGCTTCCTGTGTGTCCTCCTCTGCCGTCTCTGCAGAAGCATCCTCTGCTGAGTCCGTGGCAGCTGCCTCTTCTTCCGCCTCTTCCGTTACTGCAGCTTCTGCTTCTTCCGAAGTCTCTTCCACTGCCGGAGCTTCTTCCTGTGCAGTCTCTTCCTGTACAGTCTCTTCTTCTGCGATCTGCTCCTCTTCCTGTGGTGTTGTCTGCTCTTCTACAGGCTGTGCCTCAGGCTCCTGCTTCGTCTCCACGTTCTTTGCGGTATCAGCATCCTCTTTGGACCCAGCGCTCTGTACCGTCTCATTCTTTTTCTTTACCGCTGAATCCTTATGTAGGTCCGACGCCTCTTCTCCTTCTAAGTTGAACTCCGTAGCGTCATCACCAATAAAGATGTCTTTACTGATCGTAATATGTGCAACCAGTGCTGAACCAAAGTATTCGTTCAGAACCGGAACCTGCTCGATTGCTTTTACCGGATCGTCGGACTTGATCATTGTCAAAAATACAGCGAACGGTCTAATATAAACCAAGCACTGTTCCAATGGATATTTTTCCACTTTGATCGTAACCACTTTATCCTTAAATGCCTGTAACTTCTCTTCCACATCGGCATCCTCTGTGTGCAAGCTAAGGAAACTCTTCTTGACTGCCTCAAGATATTCTAATTTACGTGCTTCATTCATACGCTTCTCGATCTGATCGCGCATGATATGCATTTTCTTTGGAGCTGCATCACCAAGATTTGCCTGCTTATAAAGCTTTAAGCACTCTTTCTGTTTAGTATTTAACTCCATGATGCACTGCATCATTTCTGTATTTGCTTTTTCAGGCACAAACTCCTGCATCGTGATGCTTGCCATCACTTCCTTCACTAACGTACTGAACCGGATCATTTCCTCCTCAAGTTCATTGTACGAAGCAAGTAACTGCTGTATCTCGTTCATCCCTACCTGTCTCCCTTCACGTTAAAATAATCCTTCAAAATAAGTATAATACATTTTGTGAAAAATGCACATAGTTTTTTTACTTTTTTTTAACTTTTTTTACATTTTTTTAACTTCCAAGGATCATTCTGCAATATACTCATTCGTAAATCCTGTATTTTCCGGAATTTCCTGATCATATAAATGCTGCTCATTGACCCATTGATAAAACATATTCCAACGGTCTGCATCAAAAACTCCGAACTGCGCCGCATCATCGATGTAGCAATCCTTTAGATATTCCTGACTGCCTTTTATCAGACGTTCATCAAGATCCGGCACGCTGCTGCATAATATTTCTGCTGCCTTCTCCGGTTTTTTGATGGCATACTCATAGCCTTTTTTGACAGCTTTCAAAAATTTTCTAGCGACATCCGGATGCTTTGTCAGGAATTTATTGTTCGCAATGATAACCGGACTGTAATAATCAAACCGTTCGTCTAACTGTCGAAACGGCAAAAATGTCGTAACCAGTCCGGCCTGTTCACATTGAATGCCACCCCACTCATAATTGATCCACGCACATTGAATGTCCGAACGGAGTGCCGATACCACATCGTCAATATAACTGGATAATAATGTCACACGCCCAAAATCACCGCCGTCCGCTTCCACTAAGGTCTGTATGACTTTTTGGCGAAACAGCGTATCATTGGTCGCCAGCGTGTGATCCTGCAATTTGCCCGGAGAATCGATTCCCTGATCGGACGATGAGATCAATCCTGCCGTATTGTGCTGCAAAATTGCCGCTACAGCCGTCACATTAATATTTTGATCTCCGGCAAACTCTTCCGCCAGATTGTCCTGCGCATCAATGCCAAATTCAGCATTACCGGATACTACCATGTCGGTTGCACCGTCATCCGGCGGCAGTACGATCTCCACTTCCAGCCCTTCGTCCGTAAAATATCCCTTTTGCTCGGCAACATACAGCCCGGTATGATTCGTATTCGGCGTCCAATCCAGTACCATCGTAAGCTGTGTTTTTGTATCCTTTTTGTTCGTCTGTTTCTTCGTTTGACAAGCGCAAAGATTCACTGACATACTTGCCACCAGGCATAACGCAAGCAAACGCATTCTAAATGTTTTTTTCATACTGATCACTCATGCCTTTCCGCACCTGTTGCTTTAAGTGAGCTTTCGCATTTTGCCACAGGCACAGATTCAGCACCACAAATTGTATTCGCTTTATTCCGCTTTCAAAAATGCTGCATAACATTTCTTTGCCTCATACACATCGGCTTTGCTGGTAATCTCCCAAGGTGCATGCATATTTAACACCGCAACACCGCTGTCGATAACCTGCATGCCATACAGGGACAAAATATATGCGATCGTTCCACCACCGCCAATATCTACTTTACCAAGTTCTGCTGTCTGATAAGCAACATTTGCATTATCCATAATGTTGCGAAGTTCGGCCAAATATTCTGCGTTCGCATCGTTGGAACCGGATTTGCCGCGGCTTCCGGTAAATTTACTAAATACAACGCCTCTGCCAAGATAAGATGCATTTTTCTTTTCAAATGCATCGGCAAATAATGGGTCGTAAGCTGCATTTACATCTGAAGAAAGCATGCGGCAGTTTGCCAGACAGCGTTTCAAGGTAAGCTCTGAATAGGTGCCCTCGAGATTGATCAGCTCTGCCACTACATTTTCAAAGAAATGTGACTGCATTCCTGTTGCTCCAACACTGCCGATCTCCTCTTTATCAACCAGCAGGCAGCAAGCTGTCTTAACCAGATCTTTGGCCTCTAACATAGCTGCCAAAGAAGTATAAGCACATACTCTGTCATCTTGTCCATAAGACATGATCATGCTTCTGTCTACACCGAGTTCTCTTGCCGCACCTGCCGGTACGATCTCTAATTCTGCAGAGATAAAATCTTCTTCTTCCATACCATACTGATCTTGCAGCAATTTCAGCACATTTGCTTTGACGGCATCTTTTTCTTCGTCTTTCAAAGGCATACTTCCGATCAAAAGATCTAATTTCTCTCCCTCGATAACTTTAGCTGCCTTTTTCTCCATCTGCGTTCCGGCCAAGTGGATCAACAGATCTGTTACACAAAATACCGGATCATCCTCTTTCTCGCCGATGCAGATATCCACCTTCTCGCCATTTTTCTTTACAACCACACCGTGGATCGCTAACGGAAGCGTCACCCACTGATATTTCTTGATCCCACCATAATAATGTGTATCCAGATAAGCCATGTCGCTGTCTTCATACAATGGATTCTGCTTTACATCCAAACGCGGTGAATCGATATGCGCTCCTAAAATATTCATGCCCTGTTCCAATGGCTGCTCACCGATCTGAAACATTGCAACACTTTTGTTCATGCATACTGCATAAACTTTATCACCTTTTTGCAGAGCACGTCCCTGTTCCATAAAGGACTGCAGAGACTGATAACCTGTCGCTTCTGCCTGTTTGATAATCTCTTTCACACATTCACGTTCGGTCTTGCCCACCGTCAAAAACTCTCGATAGGATTTATTCACTTCTTCTAATTCTGTAATCTGCTCATCACTATACGCTTTCCATGCATTCTTTCTTTCCATCTAAACTCTCCTGCCTTTCCGTTTTTTTACTCTGCTAACCTCTATAGCAGCCAAACATCCACCCTTTAGTATACAACATTTTCCGTAAAATACAAATTTAGAATCTCAAACTGATCATCTCATAATAATTGCGCATGATTTCTAAATTTTGTTGTCTCTGATGATTGATTTACATGCCTTACGTAAACTTAACCGTCCCGGAAGCAAGGAAATCATCATTTTTGAAAGGGACTTTGCGCTCGTCGTTACTTATGTCTCGTATTGCAGAGACATTAAGTAACGTGACGTAGCGCATCGTAGCGAAAGCGTCCCGTCCAAAAATGGATGATACCTTGCTAAACCGGGACATCTCAGACATTCCTTCAGGCATGTATTCATCAGAGACTTAACAAAATAGCTTTGGATGTGCGAAGTTTGAGTTCAGAATGATAGGTGAGTGCTGCAGAGCCAATATAGAATTCCTGCAATGATGCCTTGGCGTATTTTGGCGATAACATATTTGCCGGTGGAAAGATCCGTTTCGGAGATCACACTGGCCGTTTGTGCAACACTGGACAAGCCCCCGAAAGCGCAAAATGCAACCAGAAGCACCTGCCCAGATATCCCGGGGATCGTACTGCTAAGCAGCACGGCGCCGGTGGTGATCTCCAGCGCACTGACGATCCCGGCTTTATATTCCGGTGCAAACGGACACATTTGCTGTACGATCCCTGCCAAAATAGAAAACAAAATGATATAACCGCCTACTTTCGTCAGTATCACAAACGAATGCAAGATGCTCTCATCCAGAACGTTAATGACATTTCCGGCATATGGTTTTTCCTGTTTTCGGCCGGCAAACTCTGCTGACCAACTGTTTTCCAGCCCCAAACTGCGCATAATATGGCGCCCTCCCCGATCGATCACGCTCCCGATCCACCCTGCAATATAGACCAATATCAATACGATAAGAGGTTTGTGCAGCCCCATGCAGGACACACCGATAAATTCTGTCAAAAACATCGGGCTGGCGTTGTTACAAAACGTTAAAATATATTGTGCTTCTTCTTTGCAAATGCGTTGTCCCCGGTACAATTCTGCCGTAGTCGCTGCACCTAACGGATATCCGGATAACATACCTACAACGACCGCATAACAACCGGATCTTGTAATGCCAAATACCCTTTGTAAAACCGGGGCAACAACACCTGTGATCCGCTCTGTCAGTCCCAATCCCATGATCACAGAAGAAACAATAGAAAAAGGCAACAGTGACGGAAGTACGATCTGAAACCACATGAGCAATCCTTCTTTGGCAGAATCGCTGACAGCCTGTGGAAACAGCAAAAAAACTATAATTATACTTCCGATCACCATCGCCATGATTGTTTGTTTCACGAACACTACCACTCCGTTTTCTAAAAACCACATTCCGTACATGATATGCGTCCGTTTTCGTATCTATTCTCGGTACTCCGATTCCCGTATGTAGCCTTGCTCCAGAGAATGACACTCCGATTTCCGTATCTAGCCTTGGTACTCCGGGCGCCGCAGCTCTTTCCATCCCAAAGTGATCGCCACAATGGCCGCCATCAGATCAGCCACCGGACCCGCATACATGATGCCATCAATCCCTACAAATAACGGAAAGATAATAATAAGCGGCAGTAAAAACAAAATCTGTCTGGTCAAAGATAATATCATACCTCTCGTTGGCTTGCCGATCGCCGTAAAGAAATTGGATGAGATCGGCTGCAAAAAATTCAAAAACGTAAAAAACAAAAAGATATGAAAATAGTTTTGTGCAAATTGAAAATACTCCGGTGATCCCTTTCCAAACAGTGCAATGATCTGATGTGGTAATAACTGAAATAACAGGAATGCAACCACTGCCAATGTGCCTCCGTAGGAAAGTGCCCGCATATACGCTGCTTTCACACGACGATAGGATCCTGCACCATAATTGAAGCTGACGATCGGCTGCAATCCCTGCGAGATTCCAATCACAAACGCCATAAACACTTGATTGACTTTCGTAATAATTCCTACGCAGGCAATCGGGATCGACTCTCCATACACAGAAAGCGAACCATAATATTTCAACGATTTATTCATAACGATCTGTACGATCATCATCGCTAATTGATTACTGCACGGAGCAGCTCCAAGCGCCGTGATCCGCCCTATATATTTTGCATGCGGTTTCAAGTGGCTAAGACACAATGTAACCGTACGGCAATGGCACAAAAAATAAACCGCCAAACCGCCGGAGATCATCTGTCCAATGACCGTTGCCCATGCTGCTCCGGCCATGCCCCATTGAAAACCAAATACAAATAATGCATCTAATGCCGTATTGATCACTGCGCCAACCAGATTGCACAGCATTGTAAGCTTTGGTCGACCATCTGCCCGCAGCAAATGTCCCCCTCCGGTTGCAACGATGACAAACGGAAAACCAATAGAGACAATTCTTGTATATACACTGGCATAGCCTAACACTTCCCGCGAGGATCCAAAGAATACCATTAACTGTTGCAAAAACAGTTGCGTCACTGCCAACAACACAGTCCCGCAAAACACCATCATAAACAAGGCGTTTCCCATAAAATAAACTGCTTTTTTCTTTTCCTCTGCTATTGTCTGTCCCAATCCCATAGAAATATTAAAGGCAGATGAACCGCCAATCCCAAATAACAGTGCAATCGCAACACAAGAAATAGAAAGCGGAAATGAAATATTGGTTGCCGCATTGCCAAGTTCTCCTACGCTGTGTCCAATAAAAAACTGATCCACGATATTATACAAAGAACTAACTAACATCGCCACAATGCTGGGCAGTGCAAAGCGATGCAGCAAAGAACTGACTTTCTGCGTTCCAAGCGGATTATCTATCTGTATTCCCATACAAATCACTCTCGCCTTTCTTAAACAATGTACAAACTAAGATTCTACCGTCAAAAACTTGTCCCATCCGGCAATCTCATCGGAAGTGAGAAGTCCCATCTTAACCCGGTATGCATTCCTTGCATTAAGGAGATTTTCATTTGTCATTGCTCCGGTTTCAAATTCGTTCTCATTCTCATCCGCGTTTGCACAAAAATAGAACCGTTCTTCATAGGTTACTTCCTCGCCTTTTAATATAATACTCGTAGTTCTCTTTCTCTCTTCGATTTCATGTGCCTTGTTACATAACGGACATGACATATGAACTTTTCTAATTAATGTATTACTCTCCATTGTCTTCCCTCCTTCAACATTCCATTATGCATATGGATACTGCATTTTATCCTTTGCATAATGAAATGACACACATACTATTTGTTTCTGCTGATCACGAATCTTCAACTTTACATAAATAAGTCTATCATTTATGTCTTTTCCAAACACAAATAGTATTGGTGGATTTATATCATCTGTATCAATTTTTGTTTCTGCATACTCTTCAACTTTTAACTCTTTTAATCGATTAACAACATCTTCTGCATTGTACTCAAGATCAAGCAATGTATACGGTGTCGAAAATTTCCAATCATCCCCTTGTTTTTTCTTTCGAATAAGGATTAAATCCATATTTATGTCAAAGTCATCGCTCTCAAGTAACTGATGCAGTTCATCTAGAAAAGCAGCTACTTCTCTTTTTTTCGATTGATAGCTAAGAAATATACTAATCACCCCCAACGCATATACCATCAATTGATAGTATATATACTAATTGATAGTTTGTCAAGATTAAAATGTAATCAGCATCTTCTCTTCACCCAAAATATACTTTCATCACTTGGGTATACTCTGCTCTACACAGAGTCGGCCATATCCTGCTGCCACATCCGGATAATCTGTGATCCCCGGCAGCGGTTTGGCACCGCGCATCAGATAAGCCTTTCCCTTTTCGCCATACAATTCCACATCATTGCCACGAACAATTCCCCACTCCATTAATAATGCCGCTACGCCTGTCACAAATGGAGCGGCAATCGACGTACCCGTGCGTCTCGCATATCCCCCGCCGGGAGCAGCCGTCAGGATATCTACACCCGGGGCTACAAGTGTCGGTGCGACCTGCCCGGAAGCTGTAAATCCTCTCCCCGAAAATGGGGCAACTGCCATCGTATCTGCCTGATACGCCCCCACAGAAACAATACGATCTGCTGTTGCAGGAATTGTCAACGTGGTATTCGTGACTGGCATTAAAAATCCGGTCTGACTGCCGCTTGCCTCTATCCCGGACATCCACAAATTACATACTCCTTCTCGAATCTCTCTCGGATACAGAACAATGCTCCATATACCGGCAGGCAGGGCAACTCCCTCCCCGGCAGTCCATTCCATATATATTTCCTGTGAAATCGTATACGGTGTCGGCGTGCCATGTACAATAGATAATGTACTGCCACCACCTAACATATACCGCACACCGGTACCTTCCTCCGGCATCCGTAACCGCTCCCCGGATGGTGAAACCACATATAATTCCAAACGATCGACATAGGATTTCCACAATTGAATCGTAAGTGCTCTCTCTCCTTCTGCTAAAGCAAATTCTACTTCTGTAGAATTATCTGAATTTATTCTTGAACCATCGAACCCGCCATTTCCGTATATCCGGAAATCCCCCTTGGGCAGCGCCACCTGTGTGTGGTGCCTTGCATTTCCCTCATTACCTGCTGCCACAACAATCATGTTTTTCCAAACACCATTCAATTCAGAAATATAGTTTTCAAACAAAGACCGGCCGTCGTGAGGACCATAATTATTGCCAAAACTTAAGTTGACTGCGATCGGCTGCTGCAGTCTGATCGCCTTACGCAAAACATAATCTAAGCCCTCCATCACTTCTGTCGTTCTCGGAAATCCATCGTCCCTTCCGGCCAGTTTTACGATGATCAGATCACTTTCTGCAGCTATGCCGCGATTCCGCCGACTGACAGAGCCTCTTCCATTCCCCGCCGCCACACCTGCAACTGCCGTTCCATGTCCCAGGACACGATCATCAACAGCCACGATCTCCCACCGGCTCTCTTCCGGCATCCGCAATGCCTTATCAAAGTCTTCCGCTGTATATTCTACTCCGATTGAAAACCCTTCCGGGGCACGCCCTTCCTGCTCCCCGGATTGATCCCAGCAAAATGCGATCCGGCTCGTTCCATCGTCGCGGATAAAATCCGGATGGCTATAATCAATTCCTGAATCAATAATACCGACCAGCACACCTTTTCCCTGCAATCCCTCCACATTTTGATCCGGTAATGTCGTCGATGACAGACAGGAAACTCTCCGTCCCTGCTCCAGATCAAAATAAAGACGTTTTGGCAGCTCGATATATTCCACCTCAGGAAGGGCACGTAATGTCTCAAGCTGTCCATCCGGAATCGTAACCACGCCATATTCATTAAATAGTTCTACAGTTGTAGCCCCCGGGATCTCCCGTTCTACGCTTTGCGCCAATGCCCCTTCATAACGTACGATAACAGTCTGCATAACCCATTCCTCCTTTTACCTTACCTTATGTGCGTTGGCAACGCTAGGGACGATCTAAAAACTGCATTGAAACAATATCAGACATCGATATAATGCGTTCATCCGCTAGCACAAGCTGTCGTTCATATTCTTTTATCTTTTTTACGGTGCTCTGTACGGTTACATATTTGCCGCCTTCTTTCCTGTCATCCGGGACAAAATACGTTAGCGAGATCCACGGCTGCTCTGCAAAGCGTTCTAACAGCTCGTGATACCGCTCATTGAGCAATCTGGTGCTCTCCTCATCCATTTCGTGCCGTCTGTCTGTCAGCCGCGCTGTTTCCTGTATCGCCTCTTCATGTCCGGTCAATGCGGCAAACGGCGAAAACTGTGCAGCACGGTTGTCGACCGACATTGGCAGATGATTGGCAGATACCGGATGCTCCTGATACAAAATATCGCCATATTTTTTCATAACCTGCTCTTCGATCATCGATGCAAATTCCTGCGAAAATTCATTTTGTGCTAAAAGGTCAAGCACGATGTCCTCCAATCTGGCGGTTTCGGTCCTTTGCCGTTGCCCCCTCCTCAAAATTCATTCCACGCAATACTGCATTCTTGCCATATTTCTTCTTGATCTTAAGCAATGCTTCCTGCATATTACGCTCTTTTTGTTTGGCTTCTGAGTCCTGCTGCTGTTTGACTTCCTGCGCCTCATAATCCTCAAACAAACTCATCTGTATGCATTCCTGTTTGGGGATATCTGCCTCATCAATTACCTTTGCTGCAACGACCGTAATACGACGAACTAGCAGCTTCGGATCTACGATCCGGTCATACAGATCGCTCACAGCCTCCATGATCTCCCGGGTTGAAGAAGTCTTCTGCGGCAGATTAACAGTGCCATGAGCATGTTTGGGCACTTTGCGGCCATATCGATCTGTTGTCACACTACCGCCGTACTTTATCTTCTGATCACGCAGATTATCAATATCATATCCTATCGTTAATACCATCTGATCGGTCACCAGACGCTTATCTACAAGCTCCAGCACGAGCAGATCCGTCATCTCCCGCACCACTAGCTTTGCCTTATCAAAATCATACGGTTCCTGCAAAACCTGTCCCGAACTGATACTGTTCGTCGATGGCTTATACGCCTTTACCTGTGCGATCGTACACGGTTCATATCCCCACGCATGATCGATCAACAGCTCTGCATTGACTCCAAACATTTTGTATAATAAATCTTCGTTATAATAGTCTGTCCCCTTGCCTAATGAACACCTCGCAATATCTCCCATCGTATACAGGCCTTCCGCAGCCAGTTTCTTCGCATAACCGGCGCCGACGCGCCAAAAATCCGTGATCGGCTGATGCGACCACAACAACTTACGATACGAGATCTCATCCAGACTGGCGATCCGCACCCCATTCTCATCCGGAATGATATGTTTTGCCAAAATATCCATTGCGATCTTGCACAGATACATATTCGTTCCAATCCCCGCCGTTGCTGTGATCCCGGTGTTCTCCAATACATCTTGGATCATTTGCTGTGCAAGCTGTCTCGGTGTCTTTTGATACGTTTTCAAATAATGTGTTACATCCATAAAAACTTCATCAATGGAATATACATGTATATCTTCCGGGGCTACATATTTTAAATATATCTGATAAATTTTGGTACTGTATTCTAAATAATATGCCATTCGCGGAGGCGCCACAATGTAATCCAGTTCTAATTCCGGTGACTCACGAAGTTCCTCTGCCTGTGCAGATTTCCCGGTAAACTTATAACCCGGTGCCTGCCTTCTGCGCAAGGCATTCACCTCTTTGACGCGCTGCACCACTTCAAATAATCTGGCTCTGCCGGAAATGCCATGTGCTTTTAATGGCGGTGACACCGCAAGACAGATTGTCTTCTCTGTACGGCTCTTGTCAGCCACAACAAGATTGGTAGTCAATGGATTTAGTCCTCTCTCGACACATTCCACAGATGCATAAAAGGACTTAAGATCAATTGCAATATACGTTCGATTTGCCGCCATACCAAGCACCTCCGTTCCATTTCTCATTCTTGTTTATTGTAGCAGAAATTCCAATAAATGCACACTTTTTTGTCCTGCCACACTTCAATCTTCTGGATCATCTCCTCTAAGAGAATTCTCCGCAGTTCTTCCCTCTCCCACATAGTCCCATCGGTCCCCGGTGCGTGTGATAACGCGTCTGCCTCCGTTCCGATCCCCAAGATCACACGAGCCCAACCGCAAAAATCCGGATCATCTTTATATTCTTTACATAACTGCTCTCCACATAGTTGTAATAGGGTTTGAATATCGATCCGCTCGCTTTCTCCCTCACCGCAATGACGACAGCAAAGCATTTCGGGATGTCTCCGTCTGCGCACTAGAGCCCGTTGACAATGACCGCATTTCGTAATTCCATGGAAGATATGACGTTTCTTTGACGTTGTGGAATACTGACGCCCGGCAACCGCATGAAACAATTCTTCGGATACGATCGGCTCATGTCCGTTTTTACGGACACAATACTGTTCTTTTGGCACAACGACCGTGCGTCGGACCTGGTCAATATGATTTTCATAACGATGCCATACATGACAACCGGTGTAAACCGGATTATGCACAAGATACCATACTCTTGCAGCCTCCATACCTACTATTTTCCCCGCATTTTTGTAAGTCATTCCCTCCGCGATCTGCTCAAATAAAAACCGAAGGGCTTTTGCTTCCTCCGGTTGTATTTTTAAGCTTCCGTTTACTTTTCGATATCCATATGGCACTTTAGCGGACACATAATCCCCTCTCTCGTTTTTAGCCCAAAGTGCACCTTTTACTTTCCTGGAAATATCATGACAATAATATTCATAAAACAGTTCTCGAAAGGAAATGTCCAGTCCTCCACAAAATCCGGCGGACTTATAATCATCACTATCATATCCGTCTCCTAATGAAACCAACCGTACCTGACATTCCGGCATTACCTGTTCACGCAGTCTTGCCAATACTAAATATTCTCTGGACAAACGAGAAAAATCCTTAACCACAAGCACTTTCACACGTCCCATCAACACTGCCGCCAACAATCTTTCATATGCCGGCCGTCGTTGAGTCATGCCACTGTACCCTTCGTCTTTATATTCGATTATCGTATATTTATTTGTTGGATTATTTTTATTATCTGTCAGATAATTTTTTTGTGTAACATTTTCCTCTTCCTGTAGAAATTGTTGGTCATGCAGCCAATTTAAGATCATTTTTTTCTGATGCTCAATACTGCCTTCTTTGGAACCGGTTCGATCCTGTTTAGAAATGCGCAAATACATCGCAATCTGTCTGTCTCCTGCATCCAAATTTTCCATCTCTATTCATCCATATACGGCAGCTCGATCATGACGGTTACACTCGTACCATGCTGAATATCCGTTTCTACATCAATACTGCCCCGCATCATTTTTACTATACTATTCACGATTTTTAATCCTAGACCACATCCCGGAATATGCGCCTTTTTCACACGTTCCGAGCGGCAGAACGGTTCGTACAGATATTCCATAAATTCAGGCTCTATCCCCATTCCGTTATCCTTTACTTCCATAACGTAACAGGATTTCCCCTCCTGTGCCGCACGTTCTGTCAGGGTAACAGTGATCATTCCCTGCTCCGGGGTGAATTTCACGCTATTCTCCATCAGATACTGCAATATCTGCTGTATTCTTCCCCTGTCACCAACAACTCTTTTATGTACCAGTCCGTCACTTATGATCTTGACCTGCTGTCGTTTCGCCGTACTTTCCGGCTGTAATTGTGCAGCAACATATTCTATCATTTCTGTCATATCAAACAATTGATCTGCCAATGTTACTTTGCCGAGTTCGATCTGGCTCATATCCAATACTTTGTCCAATATATTCAATAATTCATCGCCGTAGTCTGCAATCTTTTCCAGATATTGTTCCAGTTTATCCGGTTCCTCCAAATGAATATACATAAGAGATAACATCCCCGCTATTGCATTCATAGGCGTCCTGATTTCGTGGGAAATATTCGCATATAATTCACTTTTGAAACGTTCTGTCAACATCTGCTTGGAAATATCATTGACGATGCAGGCACAGTATCCAGGACCTGCAGAAAAACATTGTACACGAATGTATCTGCCATATTCTTCTGAAATATCCTCTATCTCACTTTTATGATTTTCATACGCTGCATTATAAAATATACGCAACCACCGCGGATTCATATTTTGAAATAGCATAGGACACTGTTCTTCTATTGTTCGTCCCTCTTCAACACGAACCAGATTCATCAAAGCTTGATTGAAAAATACCGGAGTATATGAGAAAGGCTTTCCACCTTCATCCAGATCAACACGGACAATACAGAAAGCCTGACTGCTGTTGGCAAAAATATTAATATCAAATTCTTGCACTGAGTGTCCTCCTTTATTGATCCATGCGTTAATGATCATCTATTTCATTAGGATACTCTGTGACAAGGATAAAGTCAACAACCCGTTGCAAATAATCCATTTTATTCGACATTTTTCAACGCTTCGTCCATTGGGATCTTCTGTATCTTATGATATTGTGTCGCTGCAACAACTGCATAAGAAACCATGATCATAACAAACATTTTCGGATAAATATCCGGTGAATAATATAAGGTAAGCCAGCCGTTAAATTCCATCATGATTGCTTTATAGATCACGGTCATAAATAATGTTGCTATGACAAAACCAACCAGAGCACTGAGAGCTACGACCCAGCTGGTCGCTAACAGGTACAGCCTTGCGATCTCCTTATTTTCATAACCGAGAATTTTAACCATCGAAATGGACGTGGTATTCCGTTCCAAGATCAATTTGGTGAGCAGATAGATCAGGAGCACTGCCAACAGTACCGCAAATACATTGATCATTTGAAACATAGATCCCATGGAAACATCCAACTGTCTGGATAACTTTGTCATATCGTCAACGGTAATACAGCTATCCACATATTTTTCATCAATATCGGTCAATTTGCGATCCGACAAATACCCGGTAAAATATTTACCTTCTTCCGGTGTGGAAAGCTGTGCCAACAGCACTTCCGGATAACTCATCGCAAGCTGCATCATATCCACTTCTTCATCAAACGTATCACGGTACTTGTCAATGTCCATAAATACGGACAGACCCGCTGCATAGGCAACGGTTTCCTTTACACGGAAACGATACTTTTTACCGGAATATTCATCCTGCAATTGTAAGGTATCTCCCTTTTTCACACCGTATTTTTCCGCAAAACTATCCGAGATCATAACTCCATCTTCGGGCAGTCTATGCTTAAAGTATTTGCTGTTTTGTTCTAATCCCATAATGCTGATCGACTCATCTTTGGAACCTTTATATATCAGAGAGGTCATGCAATATTTTTCTGCTTGATCATCTGAAGTCCGTACGGGCGCTTTCAAAACATATTGATAATCCGCAAGCATTCCGTTTACCACTTCATTTTTGTAATGAGACAATAGCGGAATCATCATCATACCAAACAACAGCAGAAGACTGGCAAATAACATTCCGGCAAACAACGTAATGTAACTGGAACGGTTTTGTGTGATCACACGAATACGGAAACGGTTAAAAAACGACCACTTCGGCAAACGCATCGCTTTCTTTTTCTTTTTGCGGTCAAGGTCTCGGCGCAGGAAACGCAACGGAGATAATTGCAATTTACTCTGCAGTGACAGCACGTTCACGATCAGCATAATGATCAGCGGAACCACTGTCGTGATAACGAACGCCTTTGCATTCCAAATCGTCACATAAGTCGGCAGACTGTAACTGCCGTAATACATATCTGCTACTATGCCCTTAAAATACGTGTATCCAAGTACATTTCCAAGTGCACAGGCAAGAAACGTGACAGTCATCGGAACCGCTAAGTAATGACGCATCAGTTCTCCTTTGGTGTATCCGGAGGCGCGTAATGTACCGATGACTGCGGACTCCCGTGTGATCGTATGACGGATCGTTACCGAAAAGACGAACGCCATAATAGCGATCAGTATATACAATAACGCGATCATCATTCCCATATCACCACCGATATCATCACTTGCAAAATGAATCGCCTGATTAGCGTATGCCGGTAATGCTAAGGAAATCGTAACACCTGCCTGAAATGTTTTTTCGGCCAATGCATTAATAAAATCTTCCGACTGTTTCTGCTCCTGTTTCTTATCTTTTGGTGCCGTATTATATTTCCAGTCATACTGATAATTTTCATGCTCTTTAGCGAGAGAATCATAGCCTTGCTTTGTCATAACCGCCACACCAAACTTGGTCGCGTCAAACATCATATCACTGTTATCCGAAAAAAGAGCACTATAATCCGACAAGGCAACATAGCCGCTTACTTTCTTTTTACTGTTACCAATGCAGATCGTGTCTCCAACGGCAATATCATTATTATCTGCATACATGCGGTCTACAGCGATCTCAGCCTTACCCTTTGGCATACTTCCCTTCATCACGCAGATAAGATTGACCTTCTCCCGCTCTGCAAACACGCGGATCGATCCGTCACTCTTCCCATCATTATCCGTATCGACAGCTTCTTCCTTATAGAAATCCTTGTATATTTTGACATCTTCCTGTTCCAATTTGCGCTGCAAAGATGCTGAGATCTCATCCTTTACAACAAAATGTCCATCTTCAATATTATATTTATCATAACTTTCTTCACTTGCCTGCAGCATACTGCTGTTTGCTACAAAATATCCGGATGTAAATCCGATCGTCAACATCATAAACAGGAAAATCACCATGTATTTTCCCATTTCTCCTTTAAGCTCTCTTGGCAAACGCCTGTTTAATGGATTTTTCATCTCGTCCCACCTCTCTTACCAATCAAGCTCTTCTGCCGGAATCTTTATTTCGTTATGATAATCCTTGCGGATCTGCCCATCTTTAAAACGGATCACACGGTCTGCCATCTGCTTGATCGCATCGTTATGAGTAACCATAATGATCGTATTGCCGTATTTCTGATTGACATCCTCTAATAATTTGAGGATTTCCTTAGACGTTTTATAATCAAGGGCACCTGTCGGCTCATCACAAAGAAGGATATCCGGGTTTTTCACAATCGCTCGGCCAATTGCCGTTCTCTGCTGCTGACCACCGGAAAGCTGATTTGGCACTTTATGACGATGCTCATACAACCCCAATGTCCTTAAAAGATCATCAATATCTAACGGCGAGTCACTCAAATAAGCTCCCACTTCTATATTTTCCTTGACATTCAGATTCGGGATCAGATTATACATTTGGAACACATAACCCAAGTGTTTACGCCGATATGATGTCAATACTTTCTCGGACATGTCTGCAGTTCGCTCTCCGTCAATAGCAACATATCCTGCATCCGCATTATCGATCCCGCCTATAATATTGAGCAAAGTGGACTTTCCGGATCCGGAAGGTCCAAGCAATACACAGATTTCTCCACGCTCTACTTCAAAAGAAATCCCTTTTAATACCTCTGTTCGATTTTCTCCCTCGCCAAATCCCTTTCTCAGATCATGAATTTCCAAAAACATATTCGTTTACCATACCTTTCTTCTATACAGCACCAGTCACACAAAACCTCCCTGATATACCGAGATCATATATTGCTTATGACCTCTTCATATTGTTTGACCGGTAAGACTCAAGCCAGTTAGTTTTCACTAACCATACTATAGAATAACGGTTTTCCTAAAAAAAGTACAGACGCTTATTGATGTTTTTTCTCAATAAGCGTCTGCTGCTTAAAATATATTGACTCAAACTTCCCTTACCTTTTTAGGAATGCATATCAATGTAGGCAAGGATCTGTTCTACGAAACTCAGTCCCATTCGATAGAACACATACAAAATGGTAAGCGCCAACAGCATCACAAGCACTCGGTACAGTACATAGGCTCGGGCGAAGGTTTTCTTTTCTTCCGGCGTCCGCTTACGAACAGCCAGTACAACCATATACCAGAATCCAAAAATCGGAATATGCATCCAGCAAAAAGTCTGAAACCACTGACCGATCCTGCCCCATTTCTGAAGTTTCTCGATCTGTTCTTCCTGTTTATCCGATTCTTGCACCTGTTCCGTCGTCTTGTCTACAGCTGTCTCCTTATATCCGGTATGCCCTGCAGAAGCGACTGTCTCCTTATCATTTTCCTGTGGTGTCTGTGCTTTTGTGGCTGCATCTGTCTCTTTGTCTTTGTTTCTCTTTGCAAAGAAACCGGTACGACCTTCTTCCTTCTTGGACGTTTCCGGCAACGGATCCGGATCGATAAAGACGAGATCCGCAAAGGATTCTGCATCCATAATATCTGCGACTTCTTGTTCCAACTGATGTTGGATCTGCTTTGTCTGTGACATGGATTCTTTCGCAGGTGTATTTGTCGTCCGCATCTGCTGTATCTGCTGCCCGGACAGAGCCTTTCCACTACCGTTAGAATTTGCTGTCTGAGTTGTCGCCTGCTGCGCTGCTCTCTGTGGCTGTGCTTGCTGACCCGCCTGTGATCGTGCGGCTGCTGTCTGAGCTGTCGCCTGCTGCGCTGCTCTCTGTGGCTGTGCTTTCTGGCCCGCCTGTGATCGTGCGGCTGCTGTCTGATCCGGCCGATGTTGTCTCTGTACCCCGGCAAGCTGTTTTGCCGCCGCACGCAATTCCTGCTCTCTTCTATCTTCTGCCATATATGTCCTCTTTTCTTCCGATTTCCAATTTCTACTGTGCACCAGCCTGAGCCGTTACTGTCGGCATTGGTGTTGCTGTCGCTTGTGGTATACTTGTGGTTCCCGGAGTATGGTGATTATTCTGTGCATCATATTCCGCTTTCGTTGGCAACATATATAATTCGGTACGGTAAGTCTGGTATTTGCTGTTTAAGCTTGCATATTCTGAATATCCCCTGCATGCCTCTACCGCACTCTTGGCTTTTTCTAACAGAGTCGCCATGTTGTCCGGCTGATAATCATAGCCACGTAATGCCTTCAATCTTGTATTAGCAAGCGCAACCCTGGTTTTGCGAAGCTGTTTATTTCTTGCATTCTTTGACGCCGTTTTCTTTTCACGGGCCAGTTCTGCATTAGACTCTTTCTGCTGCTCTTCATATGCTTTCACAACATCTTTCCACTTTACAGTCTCGTCTTTCAGCGAATCATATTTGTTCTTCGCACGCGTCGCATATGATTTGCGGATATCATCATCCTCAATTGAAGAGATCATATCACGAAGCTCCTGATAACTGGTTTCTAACGTATAGTAATCTGCCATACTCTGAATTGTCAGCTTTTCAAATGTTTCCAGCTTACGACGAACTTTTTTCTCATAGGATGCCTCTTCCAAGTTGTCCGCATACGCTGCCTTTGCTTTCAGGATCGTTATCGAGAAGAAGTCTCTGCCCGATGTACGCTTCAGATCCGTGCTTTCTGTTCCTTTGATCATATTTCCCTTGCCGTCATACTTTGCAAGACAAATACCCGATGGTGCCGCAAAATCCTGTGGCTTCTTATTTTTATGGATCTGATTCATGAAGTTCTTCCAAATACCTCCCGGAACAGATGCGCCATATACGCCCGGCATAGCTCTCGGCGTGTCATAGCCGGCCCATACTACAGTTGTATAATATTTGGTATATCCACAGAACCATACATCTTTGCTGGAGTTGGTCGTTCCGGTCTTACCGGCTGCGATCTGACCATTGTCTAATTTGAGAGAACGTCCGGTACCATACGGCTCATTCAAAACACCTTTCAATACATCTGTCATCATCCAAGCCGCATCTTCAGTATATACCTGTGTCGTATCATTAGAGCTCTTATATACCGTTCCGTCTGATACATGTTCTATTTTTTGAATACAGGTTTTTTCACTATAGCTTCCGTTGTTGGCAAGTGTTGAAAATCCCTTTGCCATATCAACTACGCGGACACCTTCGGTAAATCCGCCGAGCGATAATGATAAATTGTCATTATCCACATAACTCAAATTATGAAAATGCATTTTATCTAAGAAAGACATACCATATTTCGGTGTGATCTTTTCTAATACCTGCCATGCAATCGTATTGATCGAACGCTGTACCGCCTCACGCAAATGCAGACTGCCACGATAACCGCCGCCGGCATTCTTCGGTCCGTTCCCGATCGGCTGGTCATTTACAACAGTAGAAGGAGAATAGGCTCCTGTTTCAAAGGCAGGCGTATAATCGATCAATGGTTTGATCGAACTACCGGACTGTCGTGCTGATAAATAAGCACGGTTATAGGAATCCTTCGTGCCACGACCACCGACGATCGCCACAACATAATTGGTGGAGTTATCTACACAGACCGCTGCTCCCTGCAGTGCATACTTTGTCTTGTCCGAGTTTTTCTCTTTGCTGTAGGCAAGTCCCTTATCAACGGCTTTTTGCAGCTTTTTCTGCTTTTTCATATCAATTGACGTATAAAGTTTGTATCCACCCTCACGGATGTCGTTGGTCTTCTGGCTGTACAGATTGCTGTATTTCTCGTTGTAACTTTCGTAGTCCTCTTTGTCATTAAAGGTATACTGGAATTTGAAATCTTCCTTTTCCATCAATGCCAGTGCAGCACAATGGATTGCATAACTCACCACATAACTTTCATTCGTACCGTCTTTGGTCAACTGCTGGATCTTGATCTTCTTTTTGACAGAACTGTCATACTGTTTCTGTGTGATCACCTGTTCATCATACATCTTTTTGAGTACTTCGTTCCGTTTCTTTAATGCTGCTTCCGGCTTATTCACCGGATCATAGGCAGATGGATTATTGGACAGACCGATCAGAATTGCTGCCTCATACGGCTCGAGATCTGCTGCTGATTTCCCAAAATAATATTCACTCGCTGCCCCTACACCATAACAGCGGTTCCCGTAATAATTACTATTACAGTAAAATTCCATGATCTTGTCTTTGGTGAACTTTTGTTCCACCGTTGGTGCCAGCATAATTTCGATCATTTTACGTGTATAACTCTTTTCCTGTGTCAATAAATTGTTTTTGATCACCTGCTGTGTGATCGTACTACCACCCTGCTTGATGTCTCCGCCATTTTTGACTAACGCAACGCCGGCACGCATCGTTGCAAGCAGATCCACACCGCCGTGTGTCTTAAAACGCTTATCTTCCACAGCGATATAACCATTATACAAATATGGAGAAATACTTTTGATCTCCGTATATTTATATCTTCCTGCGTTTACAGAACCGACCAGTTTACCATCTTTGTCGTAAACAACGGTATCTTCTTTCATCACGAAGTCATCTTCGCTCATATTGACTAACTTGTCGAATACCGTCTCTCTGGCTTCGGTAAACATCGGCAAAAACTTCACATACAGGCATAATCCCACAATACTCGCAATTACCAATACCGTCGCAAAAATGCCGATGATCGTCCCCGCTATATTGGAAACAACTCCTAAATAACTTCCTAAAGTCTTTCCGATTATGTCCAACACATCGCCGGCTCCACCGATATATTTCTTTAGTTGCTTCATAAATTTCCTTGCCTTTCCAAGTATATTCTTTACTCTGCTGTCTCAGTCTGCAGTATCGTCTTTCCATTCAGATCACAAGACAGTCCATCCTATGCTATCCGAATTTTAGGACAGAGCATGACAAGAAACATTATACTTGCTTTTATGCAATAATTCAAGTTGACACGCTCACTATCGTCATATAAAATAGAACAGAACACAAACATATGTTTCTATTGAAAGGAATGTAAAAATTATTATGACAACGATGCACCATTTTGGATTTATTGGTTTCGGATTAATTGGCGGCTCCGTAGCACATGCACTGCGCGAACAGTATCCGGACAGTGAACTTATGGCATACAATTACTATATTACCAAACCACACCCGCGCCTCGAATTGGCTGCAATGGATGGGATTTTAGACAAGATCACAACAGATCTCGCTGATTTTGCTGACTGTGACTGTATTTTTCTATGCGCACCTGTCATCAAAAATATCGCCTATTTGGATAAGTTGCTTCCCTATCTTTCCAAAGACTGTCTGCTGACAGACGTTGGCAGTGTCAAAAGCGATATTCTTGCTGCAGTCAAAGAACATGGTCTCTGTGAGCAGTTTGTAGGCGGGCACCCAATGACCGGCTCTGAAAAGACCGGTTATGAACATTCTGAATCTGCATTTTTCCGTGATAAATACTATATTTTAACACCGTTTGCAGAGAGCAGACCGGAATATGTTGCATGGATGGAACAATTCATTCACGACATCGGATCACACTGTATTTTGCTCGACCCGGATTATCACGATGCCGTAGTAGCCGGTATCAGCCACGGTCCACATGTAATATCTGCGGCACTGGTCAATGCGGTTGCTGCCCTTGATGAAGACGGTACCTACGGCACACTGGCGGCAGGAGGATTTCACACAACGACGCGAATCTCTTCCTCTTCTCCGGAAATGTGGCAGAATATCTGTCTGACCAACTCCGACAAAATATGCAGTTTTTTAGACAAATATATAGAAACTTTGACCGCTGCCAAACAACAGATCGCTGACGGCGACAAAGATGGACTAATGCATTTTTTTGAAGCGGCAAAGAATTACCGCGATCATATTCGATTCTAAAGAAAGGCTTGGTGACGAATGAACGTATTAGAAGGATTAAATCCTGAGCAGGAGCAAGCAGTTAAACATTTTAAGGGACCACTTCTGATCTTAGCAGGTGCCGGGTCCGGCAAAACCCGTGTATTGACACACCGTATCGCCTATTTGATCGAGGAATATGGCGTCAACCCTTGGAACATCCTTGCCATTACCTTTACCAATAAAGCTGCCGGAGAAATGCGTGAGCGAGTTGATAATATTGTTACTTCCGGTGCAGAATACATATGGGTCAGCACCTTCCACTCCGCATGTGTGCGCATACTGCGCCGCCATATTGAAGCTCTCGGTTATTCGAGAAGTTTCACGATCTATGACGCAGACGACCAACGAACATTAATGCGGGATATTTTGAAATATCTGCAGTTAGACCCCAAAAAGTTCAAAGAACGTAGTGTACTCGGTGCTATCTCATCTGCCAAAGATGAGATGATCACTCCGGAAGAATATGAACGCCGTGCAGCCGGTGACTATCTCAAAGAAATATATGCCAGAGCTTATCGGGAATACGAAAAACGTCTTCGCGACTCAAATGCATTGGATTTCGATGATCTCATCGTAAAGACTATTCAGCTATTGCAGGATAACCCGGAAATCCTGGACTATTACCAAAACCGTTTCCGCTATATTATGGTCGATGAGTATCAGGATACTAACACAGCTCAATTTGAGCTTGTACGCCTGTTGGCTGACTCTACCGGAGAAGATGGCAGACGCGAGCAGAATCTGTGCGTTGTCGGTGACGATGACCAGTCTATCTACAAATTCCGTGGTGCCAATATATATAATATCCTGAACTTTGAGACCGAATATCCTGACGCTAAAGTGATCAAGCTGGAGAAAAACTATCGAAGCACCCAAAATATTTTGGATGCGGCAAACGCTGTGATCAGTCATAACTCCATGCGTAAGGATAAAGCGCTTTGGACAGACCAGGAAAAAGGTGATCCGATCTATTTTGCGCAATATGGTAATGAATACGAAGAAGCGGAGGCTGTTACCGACGGTATCTCTTACGCTGTACAGACCGGCGAAGCAGACTACAAGGACTTTGCCATTTTGTATCGTACGAATGCACAGTCTCGTGTATTGGAGGAAAAACTGGTGACGGCCAATATCCCATATCGTATTGTCGGTGCGGTAAACTTCTACCAACGCCGTGAGATCAAGGATCTGTTGGCATATTTGCGCACGGTGGAAAACGGTTTAGATGATATTTCCGTAAAACGAATCATCAATGTGCCAAAACGCGGCATTGGTCTTACAACGATCGACCGGGTAGCCGACTATGCACTCACGCACGAGACCAGTTTTTACGGTGCTTTGCAAAACTACGAATACATTGACGGCATCAAACGCAGCGCCGGCAAGCTGGGCAGTTTTGTCAGTCTGATCGAATCGTTCAAGCGGCATTTAGCATCTCCCGAGTATAGCTTGGAAGATCTGATCCGTGAGATCATTGAAGAAACCGGTTATGTCCGCCTGCTGGAGGAAGAGGATACCGAGGAAGCCAACGGACGTATTGAAAATATCGAAGAGTTCATTAATAAAGTGGTCACTTATGAGGAAAACTGTGAAGAGGAGCCAACGCTCAGCGGATTTTTGGAGGAAGTTGCTCTTGTTGCAGATATTGACACGGTAGACGATGACAACAACATGGTGTTACTTATGACATTACATAGCGCGAAAGGATTGGAATTTCCTTATGTATATCTGGTCGGCATGGAAGACGGTATTTTCCCGGGATATGCTGCTGTCATGGGCGATGACCCGGAGGAAATGGAGGAAGAACGCCGCTTATGTTATGTCGGTATTACCCGTGCCAAACAGAAATTATCGCTAAGCTGTGCACGAAGCCGTTTTCGCAATGGTGAGCAGCAATACAACCGTCCATCTTCATTCCTGAATGAGATCCCACGGTATCTGCTCAAGCAAAATGGAGATGCTTTTCAGGATAGTTCCCGAACTGCTTCCTCTCCTTTTAGCGGCAATTCCTTTACTGAAAGCCGCAGGCAGTCGTATCATCAGGTTCGCATGAACGAACTTCCAAATGTACGCACAAATGCTTCATCTACTTGGGATCCTATGGCAGAACGAAGTGCCAAACAGGCAGTCAGACGTAGTTCCGGAGCTGACCTGTTTGCCGGGAATCCATTGATCCGCAAAGGGATCGGAAGCTCTTCCCAGGCTGGAGATATTTATCGTTCCAAAGGATCCTCTCTGCGGGACAGCTCGATATTTGACAAAGGAAATAGCGGCAAGACCACATCCGGCACACTGTCCTACGGTGAGGGTGACCGCATCAAACACAAAAAATTTGGTGAGGGAACCGTAATTGCTCTCAAGGAAAAAAATGGGGATCACGAAGTGACTGTCGACTTCGATAATGGCTCAACCAGGCGCATGATGGCTTCCTTTGCGAAACTTAAAAAAATATAGATATTGCACGTGTGATGTGTTATACTATTCGTATAACAATTGACCAATCAGGGAAAGGATGTGGCGCTATGTCAAATAAGCTCGAAGAATTAATGAATACAGCAAAGATTAACGAACTTCTCCACAAGAAAGAGTTAGAGGAGAAAAACAAAAACGGCATCATCATTGCACTCGCTATCATAGGTGCAGTTGCAGCAGTTGCAGCTATTGCTTATGCTGTTTTCCGCCATCTGGAACGCGATTATCTGGACGACTTTGATGCGGATGATTTTGGTGACAATTTTGATGATGACTTTATTGAGTTCTCAGATACAACACCAGAAGCAGAGGACTAATTTTAACAACTAAGCGTAAAAATTACCGTTAAATCTGCAGTAACCGGATGGCAGAATGTTTTTCTTCCATTGTTTCTGCAGATTTAACTATGTAAAGCACATTTCACCGTAAAGCATAATTTACTACATAAAATGGAGGATTACCACTATGAAACTTTGGGGCGGACGCTTCACGAAAGAAACCAATCAATTAGTACATAACTTTAATGCTTCTCTTTCTTTTGACCAGAAGTTTTATGAGGAAGATATTGAAGGCAGCATTGCACACGTCACAATGTTAGCTGAGCAGGGAATTTTGACCAACGAAGACAAAGAAGCGATCATCGGAGGTCTACAGTCGATCCGCGATGATATTCGTGATGGCAAACTTGTTTTTACCGAAGAGCACGAAGATATTCATAGTTTTGTGGAGGCACATTTGATCGAGCGCATTGGCGATGCCGGCAAACGCCTGCACACCGGACGCAGCCGTAACGATCAGGTTGCTTTGGATATGAAATTATATACCCGCAAAGAGATCAAGGAAATGGAGCACCTGTTGTTCGGTTTATTGCAAAGCCTGTTAAAGATCATGAAGGAAAATATTGATACGATCATGCCGGGCTTTACTCATTTGCAGAAAGCACAGCCGATCACCTTAGCACATCATATGGGTGCTTATTTCGAAATGTTCTACCGTGACCGTTCCCGTCTGCAGGATATTCATAAGCGCATGAATTACTGCCCTCTCGGCTCCGGTGCACTTGCCGGAACAACCTATCCGCTCAATCGTGAACGCACCGCAGAATTGCTTGGATTTACCGGTCCAACATTAAACAGTATGGATTCTGTATCTGACCGTGATTATCTGATCGAATTTAGTGCAGCAATGTCCATCATTATGATGCATTTGAGCCGTTTCTGCGAAGAGATCATCATTTGGAACACGAACGAATATCAGTTCATTGATATTGATGACTCCTATTCTACCGGAAGCAGTATCATGCCACAGAAGAAGAATCCGGACATTGCAGAACTTGTCCGCGGTAAGACAGGTCGTGTATACGGTTCTCTTATCTCTCTGTTGACTACGATGAAGGGACTGTCTTTGGCCTACAACAAAGATATGCAGGAAGATAAGGAATTTGTCTTTGATGCCATTGATACCACGAAAGGATGTATCGTATTATTTAACGGTATGCTAGACACGATCACCTTCCGCAAAGACCGTATGCGTGCAAGCGCTGAGGGTGGATTTACAAATGCGACTGACGCAGCGGATTATTTGGTAAATCATGGTGTTCCATTCCGCGATGCACACGGCATTGTCGGACAGCTCGTTTTGTACTGCATTGACAAGAATATTTCACTGGGTCAGATGTCTTTGGAAGAGTATAAGGCGATCAGCCCGGTATTCGAAGAAGATATTTATGATGCGATCAGCATGGAAACCTGTGTTGCTAAGCGTAATACGATCGGTGCTCCGGGACCACAGGCTATGAAAGAAGTGATCGCCAAATATGAAGCTTATCTCGCTGAAGAATAAATTGTACAGGGTGGCAATTCTTGGCGATGTCACGCTACACAACAGCAATTTCCTATTCCAGAACGTAAAAAGGTATGCTCTTTTCTACAGAGCATACCTTTTATTAATTGATAGGAAAATGCTCGTAACGTAGCCTGATACATTACTGTCATGTAAGCCTAACCGGCTAAAACATTTTCTTTTTCTTTAATAAGAACATTGCAATCATACAAATAAACACGATGAGCAGACAGATAATGGAAAAACCATGCGGCGTATCTGCTAACGGCATCCACTTACTGGAAACATTCATACCATAAATTCCTGAGATCAGAGTCGGAATACCCATAACCAGTGTTACAATCGTCAGTATTTTCATGACATTATTCAAACGATTATCAAGCACAGAGGACATCAGCTCACGCGTTCCGTTGATAATATCTCTATATATCGTTGTCATTTCGATCGCCTGCCGGTTCTCGACAATGACATCATCTAACAGATCCGTGTCATCCGGATACTGTTCCAATCGCTTATAACGTGTCAAGCGATCTAAGACAACACCATTTGCACGCAAAGATGTCGCAAAGTAAACCAATGTTGATTCTAATGCATGCAGATCGATCAGATCTACGTCTTCGGTATCATCATCAATGCGTTCCTCAATCTCGGTTCGTTTCTTATCAATGACACGAAGGTCATTCTGATATAACGCAGCCACACGGAACAGGATCTGATACACAAAACGCATTTTCTTCTTGGTACTGAATTCTTTCACGCGACCATTGACAAACGCTTGCAGCACCGGAGTTTCCTCTGTACAAATGGTGATGATAATATCCTGCGTCAAGATAATACCCAGTGGGATTGTCGTATATGCTTCTTTATCATGACGAATCTCAATTGTTGGAATATCCACCAGAATTAACGTATATCCATCCTCCAATTCCACACGAGAACTTTCTTCCTCATCCAAAGCAGCCAACAGATCTTGAATATCAATTTGCAGTCTTTTGGCAATCAACTCACCCTCTGCTACTGTTGGATTAACCATATCAATCCAGCCTCCCGGAACAATTCCACCCTCCTCATGAATTTTACGGTCATCTGTTCGATAAAACTTGATCATTATCGTCACCTCTTATTTCTGCTAATTTCTTATCCTATGGAGATGTTTTGTTCCTGTAACAATGTTTTGATCCTCTCCAACATATCATAATAAACATCCCAATATTTTGATGTTTCCACCCAGCATTTTGCATTCATCCGCAGTTTCACAGGGTTTAATCTGGTCACAACAACTCTCATTGGCTCTTTCACCAAAATGTCACTCCTGTGTTTCATCTCTTTGAGTAAAATGTCTCGGATCAATGCAACATCTGCATCATAACTGACAGAGAACTCCAAAACAAGCAAACGCCTATCCTGCTTCGTTGTATTGGTAATATCCGAATTAGAAATCGTTCCATTCGGTATCACGATCACCCGATTATCCGTTGTCGTCAATCGTGTGTAAAAAATATCAATACTCTGTACGGTTCCCTCCGATTGTGGCGTAATAATATAATCTCCAACCTGAAACGGCTTGAGGAGTAAGATCAAAACCCCACCCGCCAAATTGGCCAAACTGCCCTGCAGAGCAAGGCCGATCGCCAATCCTGCCGATCCGACCATAGCCACAATAGAGCTGGTTCCTACGCCAAGAATACCTGCAACCACAAAGATCAATAGTACATTATAGATAACGCCGGCTAATGACATCACAAACTTGCGGACACTAACCTCTACATTGCGCCGCTCCATCCAGCGATCCGTAAAACGAAGTAACAGCTTCACCATTTTACGACCGATCACAAACACGATCAAAGCGATCAGCAACGTCTGACCGAAGCGAAGCAGCGGCTCTCGCTGATCTAATAAATACTGTAATAAAAAGCTGGTCTTTTTTTCATTGGAAACAGAGTCATCCCCCATTACCTTGGTCAGCTCTTTGACGGTTGTATTATCCTGCACTGCAAGCATTGCATTTTGCAGTTCCATCATGCCTATTCCCATTTTACCATACAACATCATTTATTTCCTCTTTTTTACTGTTTTTCCTGTTCTAGCACTTCCACGTTTCGACGGAACGGTCGCTGTCGTCGTGTCAGTCGGCACACAGCGATATACGCTCATTCCTAACGGCGGCACGGAAATCGTCAGCGAATACTCCCTGCCATCCCAAGGTATCTTCTTCGCACTCTTTTGCCTTGCGTTAATGCAACCTGTTCCACCAAAGGAAATTTGATCGCTATTAAAGATTTCCTTATATTTTCCGGCAACAGGCACTCCAATCTTAAAATTCTCATACGTAACCGGAGTGAAATTACACACCACCAGAAGCCGCTCCTCTTTCTTCGCATCATACCGCATAAAGGTAATAATACTGTGATCGGCATCCATACTGCTAAGCCATTCAAAACCCTCTGCATCAAAATCCGTCTCGTACCAAGCCGGATGCTCTTGATAAAACGTATTCAATGCCTTTACATATTGCTGCAATGCCCTGTGATCCGGCTCCTCTGCCTGCTCCCAAGGCAATTCCTGCTTCTCATTCCATTCGGTCTCCTGTGCAAACTCCTGCCCCATAAAGAGCAGCTTCTTGCCGGGATGTGCCATCATAAAACCGTACGCCACGCGAAGATTCGCATATTTTTCTTCCGGCTCACCAGGCATTTTTGCAAACATAGAGCCTTTCAGATGCACCACTTCATCGTGCGAGAATACAAGCACAAACTTTTCGCTGTATGCATAGATCATACTAAACGTAAGCATGCCGTGTCGGCCCTTGCGAAACAGCGGGTCCGTCTGCATATACGTTGTAAAATCATTCATCCAGCCCATATTCCATTTCAGATCAAACCCTAAACCGTCAACTGTCGAAGGCTCTGTCACTTTCGGCCATGCCGTCGATTCCTCTGCAATCAGTAATGCACCTTTGTTTCTCTCATGCATCACATCGCTTAAATCCCTCAAAAAGGCTATTGCCTCAAGATTCTCATTGCCGCCGTACATATTAGCAACCCATTCCCCGTCCTGTTTGCCATAGTCCAGATACAACATTGATGCTACAGCGTCCATACGGATTCCATCTGCATGATACTGCTCGATCCAAAACAATGCATTGGCCGTCAGGAAATTAGCAACTTCCGGTCTTCCATAATTGTAGATCAATGTCCCCCAATGTGGATGCTCTCCCTGTCTCGGATCCGCATGCTCATACAGACAAGTTCCATCAAACCTCGCCAGTCCATTCTCGTCTTTTGGAAAATGTGCCGGTACCCAGTCCAAAATAACACCGATCCCGGCCTGATGCATCGTATCCATAAAATACATAAAATCCTGCGGCGAACCATGTCTGGAAGTCGGTGCATAATACGAAGTCACCTGATAACCCCAAGACTCGTCTAATGGATGCTCCATGACCGGCAGTAACTCCACATGCGTATATCCCATTTCCTGAACATACTGCACAAGCTGTCGTGCCAGCTCCCGGTAATTGACAAATCCATCTTCAGTTCCCTGCTGCCTTTTCCAAGATCCCAAATGAACTTCATAGATATTCATAGGCTCCTTGGTGTAATCCCTTTTAGAACGCTTTGCAAGCCATTTATCATCGTTCCAGCGGTACTCCTGCAGATTCGTCACAATGCTGGCATTAGCCGGCCTCTTTTCACAGGCAAACCCATATGGATCTGTCTTCATCGTCACTTTCTGCGGTGCTGATTTAATCTCATATTTATATAATTCACCCGGTCCGATCCCCGGAATAAAAAGCGAAAATACACCGGAATCTCCCTGACGCATCATAGGATGTCTTCTGCCATCCCAGCCGTTAAAATCCCCAACAACACTGACACGCATTGCATTCGGTGCCCACACCGCAAAGTGTGTTCCATATAACAGTGCTGCATCGTCTTTCACGGCATCTTCCGTTACATCCCAAAGAATGTCTGTGTCATCCATACAGCCGCGTACTGCAGCCGGATGCGCACCCATATAACGATATATTTCCCGGTGAATCCCCTTTTCAAAACGCTCAATGTGATTCGCCCCGAATAAATCCTGATATAGATACGGATCCTCTAACTCCACTTTAGAACCATCTTCATAGGAAGCAATGATCGTATATTCTGTGATTGTCTTTCCCGGCAAAAGAACTGCAAACATGCCTGCATCGTCTGACTGATCCATTGTATAATTTCTACCTGTACTTTTAAGACGAAGCTTTGCCTTAACTGCTCCCGGCACAAATACCTGTACTAAAATACCGCCCTTTACCTTCTGCGGTCCGAGTACGCGCTGAGGATGATCCTCTTCCGAATAAACGATTGCTTCAATGGCTTCCCAGTCCATCAGATCATATAGTCTCTGTTTCATGATTTGCTCCCCCCTCTTTTAAGTAGCTGTCAAACACCGGCTCCAACAATTTTGCCTGCATCCACATAATTGCTCCCGGCAAGATCAGTATGATCGGTGGAATATACACAATCAATATCATTCCCACAAGAAATGCCGCCTGCAGGATCAGCAAAGATGTTGTCTCTTTCCAGTGTTCCAATGCCATAAAAGCACTGTTAGCAACAATTTCTCCGATTGTATTTTCAAAACGTGCAGACATTGGAAATGCATACGCCATAACTACTAACACGATCATAAACAACATAACAAACACAACACCAAAAAACACACCGAGTGCTCCCATATCGTTATGCAGGATCACTATAAGCGAATACGTTAAAACAGCGATAATTATTTCAAACAATATTCCAAGCGGCAGTCCCTGTCTTGCATTGCGGGGAACCATTTTTAAAAACGTCCGCACAGCATGTCTCTCCCCGGGCAGAACCACCTTTACAACCGTATAATACAGTGCAATACAATTCATCCCAAACGTAATGATCGGAATACTGCACACACAAAATACAACACTTAATAATATAATATCCCACAGTTTTCCAAAAAACTGCATAAACGGTCCTTCAATAGAAAAAAATTCTTTCATATGCAAATCTCCATGGCTCTGTTCGAGCCGCAAACATTGATTTTAGGCCGGATCAAATACGGTGCATCAACAATCCGCTGCGAAGCTTTGGCTCGAACCAAGTCGACTTCGGCGGCATAAGCAGCCCCGCGTCAGCCACAGCAAACAGCTCTCCGATCGAAGTCGGATACATCGCAAATGCGACCGTCATGTCCGTCTGCACACGACGTTCCAATTCCTCCAAGCCTCGGATTCCTCCAATGAAATCAATACGCTCATCTGTCCTTGGATCCTCGATACCAAGCACCGGTTTTAACAGATATTCCTGTAGCAATGACACATCCAATGCGGCAACCGGATCCGTGATAGCAAGCAGTTCCTGCTTTGCCTGCAGCAAATACCAGCGATTTTCCAAATACATGGTGATCTGTCCCTTTGCCTGCGGATGCTTCGCACCATCCAAGACAGTAACATCAAAGCACTCTTCCACAGCCTTCAAAAATGCTTCTTTCGTAAGTCCATGCAAATCTTTCACACAGCGGTTATAATCCATGATCATTAACTGATCGTCCGGAAATAGTACGGAAAGGAAATAATTAAACTCTTCTGTTCCATCATAATCCGGATGTTCTTTACGGCGTTTCAAGCCGACTTTGACTGCGGATGCTGCACGATGATGCCCATCTGCAATATAAATCTCCTGTATTCCGGCAAAAGCCTCCTGTAATGTGGTAACCGCTTCTTCTGTCACCTTCCACATACGGTGCGCAATACCATCCGCTGCCGTAAAATCGTACAACGGTTCCTGCGTTTCCATGATCTTAGACACCAATTGGTTGATCGTTGCCTGGGAACGATATGTCAAAAAGATCGGTCCGGTCTGTGCAGACAAAGTGTCTACATGCCGAATACGATCCTGTTCCTTCTCTTCTCTTGTATTTTCATGCTTCTTGATCGTGCCATCCAGATAATCGTCTACACTGGCACACGCTGCAATACCCGTCTGAGTGCGTCCATTCATCTCCAACTGATAAATATAGTAAGCACTTTGCTTATCCTCTATAAAAATCCCCTGAGAGATACGTTCCTCGAACAGTTCCTTTGCCTTGGCATACACCTCAGGTGCATATACGGATACACTATCCTCAAATTGTGTCTCTGCGCGGTCTATCGCCAAAAAGGATAACGGTTCTCTCTCCACTTCCTTCTTCGCTTCTGCACGATTATATACATCATATGGCAATGCGGCTACTTTATCGGCATATTCTACTGCCGGGCGCACTGCACAAAACGGTCTGATCACTGCCATCTTCTCTCGTCCTTTCTCTATTTCCTCGGGGGCATATATATAAATCACCTTTATAATTATACCATGACTGAGATTGTGGCACAATGATTTTTCTGCTATAATAAAGGTTCAATAGCGAATTTACGGGGAGGTGTTCTATACAATGCGAACATTAAAAGCGATTATTTTTGATATGGACGGTGTCATTATCGACAGCGAGCCACAGCATGGCAGAGCAGCACTGAAAGTACTGCACAAATATGGTGCAGATGCCGACATGTCCTATCATGAACAGTTTATTGGCAGTTCCACTGCAAATATGGCACAAAAAGTTATCTCAGACTTTTCTCTTTCTTTATCTCCGGAAGAGCTTTTGGCGGAATTAAATCAAGCCAAACGCGAAATCCACAAAGAAGAGGGGTATCCTTCGCTGCCCGGCATCTGCGAGCTGATCCCGAAGCTTGCTGCCAGTGGCTGGAAGTTAGCGATTGCCTCCTCCTCTAACCCTGCTGAGATCAACGCTGTTGTCAGTTCATTAGGCATCCGCAAATATTTTGATCAGCTCGTTTCCAGTTCAAATGTTGCCCATCCAAAGCCTGCTCCCGACACATTTCAACTAGCACTTAAAAAGCTTGGCGTATCCGCAGAGGAAGCCATTGTCGTTGAAGACTCTTCTTATGGTGTCGAAGCGGCGATCGCCGCCGGAATTGCCTGCGTCGGATACGACAATCCACATTCCGGCAAGCAGGATCTATCACGTGCCGATGTTTTGTTGGAAAGTTTCGAAGGACTTACTCCTTCGTTTTTCCTGCATGTTTGGCAGCGCAAACAAAAAATACCGGTAACCATTGCAAATACAAGACGTCTGATCATTCGCGAACTGACCGTTGCGGATATTCCGGATTTATATCCGATTTATAAGGATCCCGAGGTTGCCAAATTCATTGATGACATCGACGATTATAAAGAAATGGAGATGGCAAAACAGGCTGCCTATATCCGTAATGTATATAATTTCTACGGCTACGGATTATGGGGCGTATTCAGCAAAACATCCAACGGGCTCATTGGACGTTGCGGAATTGAGAACCATGTTGTTGATGGACAGGATGAGATCATGTTGTCCTATTTGTTAGATAGTAATCATTGGGGCTACGGCTATGCACTGGAATGTTGCCGTGCAGTATTTCAGTATGCCTATCATGCTCTGGATATTGACAATATTGTTGCAGTCATTGATAAAGAAAATGTACGATCACTGCGTACTGCAAAAAATCTTGGCATGAAACCTGAAAAAGATCTTATATACAAAAATCGCGATGCCGTTCTTTACCGCATCCATCTCACGGAGGAATCATCTCAAAAGGGCAAGAATCGCTAAAGCCATTCTTCGCGATGCGACGTTACAAAATAAAATAAAAAAATGCACAGGAAGCATTCTGCTTTAGCATCCTGTGCGTTTTTTTAATTCTATTACGACATTCCGATATCATATCGTGTTATGCCGTCTATTCTAACGTTTATTATCGTTTTTTTTGCTCTTTGTATCATCTGTTTTAGAATTTGCAGGATCATTTGTCTTGTCTTTTTCATTACCTGTCAAATCATCAACTGCATCTTCTGTACCATCTACAGCGTCATCTACAGCATCTTCTACACCATCCGTGGCATCTTTCACAGCATTTCCCGCACCATCTACAGCATCATCCACGGCATTTCCCGCATCATCTGCAGCATTATTGGTACTCTCTGGAAGTTCTGTCTCATTTGGCATATCCGTTGCACCATTACCGGAAGAAGGTGATGTAGCAGAATTATTTTTGGATTTATTACCGCATCCAACCATCAATGCTGCCGCCAAAACTGTAACCACCGCAAAACCTAACATTTTCTTTTTCAAAGCATTCACCATACCTTTCTGAAATTTCGTATGACACGAAATAGAATCTATTGCATTCCTTAGTATGGAATATGCTTTGTATTTTTATTCGCTATATGCATCGACTTTTTCAAATTCTGCAACAATTTCAGCACTCGGTGCTTTTGTTGCAAGACTAACGATCACATTAACAAAAAGGCTCAAAATAAATCCAGTTAACAGAGAATAAATACCAGTCGTCACTGCAAGCGTCTTACCACCCATCAATGGGATATAGTCCCATATAAGAACCGTCAATCCACCGGTAATAATTCCGACAACCGTTCCCGGCATATTAGCGCGTTTCCAAAATAATGCCAACACGATCGCCGGTCCAAAAGCCGATCCAAGACCAGCCCATGCATCGGATACCAGACCCATAATACTACTCTCCGGATCCCAAGCAATTACGATTGCGATCAATGCAACAACGATGACTGTGATTCGAGTCACTTTCATGATGCGTTTATCGTCTGCATCTTTACGGATAAAACTTTTGTAAATATCTTTTGATACCGAAGATGCACAAACCAACAGCTGTGAATCTGCCGTTGACATGATCGCCGCCAAAATGCCACATAAGAACAATCCACCAACAAATGGAATTCCTATATTTTTGGTGAATACGCGTTCAATCATTGTGATAAAGACACTCTCTGTCTGTCCGCCTGTCAGTACATTATCGACCAGATAAGCTCTTCCGACAATACCAATAAAGCAGGCAGCTACCAAAGATAAAAAGCACCATGAAATTGCGATCACGCTGGATTTTTTCAACTCTTTCTCATCTTTTACCGCCATGAAACGTATCAGGATATGAGGCATTCCGCAATATCCTAATCCCCATGCAAGCTGCGATAAGATTTCCACAAATTTATATGGTCTGCCACCGTTCATGAACAGATTCATATATGCATCATAACCACCAGCTACCTGTGTGTGGTCAATGTTAGCTGCAAACTTGCCACTGACTAATGCAAAAGCAATGATTGGCACGGTCAGCAATCCGACTAACATCAACATTCCCTGTACAAAATCTGTCGTACATACGGCCAAAAATCCACCCATAAACGTATAAGTTAAAATAACTGCTGCACCGATGATCAGCGCAATATGATAGTCAATACCAAAGATCGTATGGAATAATTTACCACCCGAGGCAAGGGCTGACGCTGTATATACTAAGAAGAAAATAATGATCACGACAGATGAGATGGAAAGCAGCACTTTCTTTTTGTCATGAAAACGATTCTCCAAAAATTCCGGCAGTGTCATGGAATTACCTGCTACGATCGTATAGCGACGAAGTCTTTTGGAAATCAGCAGCCAGTTACAAACGGTTCCTAAAAATAACCCTATGGCGATCCAAGCCTGGCCGGTACCTAACGCATAAATCGAACCCGGCAGCCCCATTAGCAGCCATCCGCTCATGTCAGACGCCTGCGCTGAGAGTGCTGCGACCCATGCATTTAAGCCTCTGCCTCCGAGGAAATAATCCTCTGAACTATTGGTGCGGCGCATACAGATTGCACCGATCACGATCATGAATAACAAATAGGCAGCAAACGCCACTAATATTGCAGCAATGCTGGAACTTGATACTGTTGTCATACAATTACCATACCTTTCTTATCTTTTTCCTGTATCCCTATAGAGATTACTCCTCTGTTGTCCCACGGTCTTTGGCATCAACAAACGGTCTGTGATGTCCAACATATTTGTATGCCGGACGAATGATCTTCCCTCGATTTACAAGTTCTTCCAGACGATGCGCACTCCATCCTGCAATACGAGAAATTGCAAAGATCGGTGTAAATAACTCCTCCGGAATACCAAGCATTGTATAAATAAAACCTGAATAGAAGTCCACATTTGCGCAGATTGGTTTGACCACATGATTTCTATGAGACAACAACTGCGTTCCAATGCGTTCTACTCTATCATAAAGACTGTACTCTTTGAGCATTCCTTTACTTTCAGCTAATTTCTGTGCATAATCCTTCAGGATCACCTCTCGCGGATCGGACAACGTGTAAACTGCATGCCCCATACCATAGATCAGACCGGAATGATCAAAAGCATCTCCACGAAGTACTGCATGCAAATATTCCTGAATCTGATCGTCATCTTCCAGATCCGTAACATGCTCATGAAGATCTGCAAACATCTGCTGCACTTTCAAATTAGCTCCACCATGACGCGGTCCTTTCAAAGATGCAATGGATGCTGCGACTGCCGAATAGGTATCTGTACCCGAAGACGTTACTACGTGATTGGTAAATGTCGAGTTATTACCACCACCATGCTCTGCATGAAGCACAAGAGCTGCATCGAGTACACGTGCTTCTAATGGAGTATACTTTCCATTTGGGCGTAACATCTGCAAAATGTTTTCTGCCGTCGAAAGCTCCGGTTTAGCAGGCTTGATCACCAAACTGTCAAAGAAGTGAAAATGTCTGTATGCATGGTAATTGTATACCGCGATCAATGGCAGTTTCGCAATTAACTGCAATGACTGACGAAGTACGTTGGATACTGAAATATCGTCTGGATTAGCATCGTAAGAGTACAAAGTCAAGACACTTTTCTGCAATCCATTCATCAGATTTGCACTTGGCGCCTTCATAATAACATCACGCACAAATTGTCCGGACAGCTCTTGCAAGCTCGCAATGATCCCATGGAAAACTTCCAATTGCTCTTTATTAGGCAGATAGCCGAACAACAGCAAATATGTTGTTTCCTCAAAGGCAAATCGTTTCTCAATGCCATCTCCAACTAAATTTTTGACATCATACCCCTGATAGTACAGCATACCATCAGCCGGCTCCTTGACCCCATCTACAACACGGTATCCTGTTACATCTGAAATTTCAGTCAATCCGGTCAATACACCTTTGCCATTGCTGTCACGCAATCCCCGCTTTACATCATATTCCTGATATAAGTTTAGGTCGATTGCTCCTGATTTCATACAACTTACAACAAGTTCATTAAATTTTGCATCTAATGCATCATCTATCGACATCATTGAATTTGTTTTCATTTTCTAGTACCTCCTTCTATAGTTCCCCTCCGAGCACTCAGCTATCCTATGTATATCCAACAAAACAGAGGGGCGTGTCATCGTACCCGTGCATACGTGTATACACAAAAAAGTAATAGAGTCATCTATTAACGACAACTCTATTACTATACCTTATTTTACGCTATTCCGTCAAGTTTGTACCTATTATACTGCCATTTCCTGCCGCATAACACGCTCAGCAGGATTTACAGATCGTGTGTCTTTCACATTCGGATTGATCAGCAAGCCTCCCGCATACGATACTCTAAACGCAGTTTATCCGTCAAAAGTGCCATAAATTCTGAGTTGGTCGGTTTGCCGCGATTTGCAGAGATCGTATTTCCAAACACGTGCTCTAATGTCTCCATATTCCCTCTGCGCCATGCAACTTCTATCGCATGACGGATCGTCCGTTCTACACTACTGGAAGAAGTATGATATTTTTTTGCAATGGTTGGATACAAAAATTTTGTAATATAGTGCAACATATTTTGATCTGCAAAAGACATCATAATGCCTTCACGAATATATTGGTAACCCTTGATATGTGCCGGCATTCCGATCTCCAGCAATATATTCGTAATGTCAATCTCCAGATTGCCGGTGTATTTATCCGACGGATCTTTGATCAAATGTTCTGTAGGTTTCACAACCTGTCTTATCGTTTTCTTTGAATCTTCCTTCACAGTTTCCGTATACTCCGGCACGGATACAAGCTGCTTTTCTTCACTGTTATGTACTGCAGCTTGTCCCTCTTCCCCTTCGCCTACACTGGCTGCGATCTGTCTGATCCGTTTGATCAACATCGTTGCTGATAACGGTTTCATCATATAATAGTTTGCTCCCTGTGCTAATGCCTGTTCGATCAATCCCTCGCGTCGAAGTGCCGTGGCAATGATAAACAAAGGCTTGTACTCTGTAAATTCTCTGCATTCTTCTAATATTTCCAAACCGTCTACTCCCGGTAAGATCATATCCATGACTACAACATCCGGCTTTAACTTTTTAATGTTTTCCAGCGCTTTTTTTCCGTCTCCTGTTTCGTACACTACTTGGATTCCCTGTTCATTTAATAATCGTTTTTTGCTTTCTCTGTCCTGTACGTTGTTGTCTGCCAGTATAACACGGATATCATCTTTCATTTTGTCCTCCTAGTCCCTATCAATTGTTTAGAATCGACATCCCATTGCTTTTTTTCAGTTTCCATGTCTAATTATAGAACCTGAATTAGCATTACTATGGATTTCAAATGGAATTGAAATGGAATTAGAGGGTTTTTTTGAAAAAAAATGTATATTTAACGCAAACTTCCCATACCGGAAGTTATTCCAAAACCACATATTGCTTATTATGTCAATAAAATAATAGCTATTTTGCAGCCGATAACATAAATTATCCTGCTATCAAAAAAACTAAGACAATTGCCGAAGAACGCAGAGTTTTTAGTTGATTTCTTATTTTGTTAAGTCTCTGATGAATACATGCCTGAAGGATTGTTTGAGATGTCCCGGTTTAGCAAGGTATCATCCATTTTTGGACGGGACGCTTTCGCTACGATGCGCTACGTCACGTTACTTAATGTCTCTGAAATACGAGACATAAGTAACGACGAGCGCAAAGTCCCTTTCAAAAATGATGATTACCTTGCTTCCGGGACTTCGAGTTTCCGAAAGGCATGTAAATCAATCATCAGAGACAACAAAATTTAGAAATCACTATAAAACTAATTGCGGCAAGGCAATTTCTATAGTTTTTTGATGGCAGGACCCACTATATATCAGCTGCAAAATATAATTAAACCATCGACATAATAAGCAATATGTGGTTGTGTAGGATTTGAGGTATGGGAAGTTGGGATATTTAATTTTGTAAAAATCGGCTTAATGATGCCATTCGATCTTCTGCCCAGCTATATTCCAGCATATAATCTCCCGCAAATGCGTCCTGCGCATCCTTTTCACGCTGTAATAGACGGTACAGATCGCATTCCAGCAGATCCGTATTAAGACGTTTGATGCCTCTTCCTGACACGATAATATCCTCTACACCATACTTTTTTAATTCATTGATCAATGTTTTACCGATCTTGCTGCATAAGCTCTGCGTTGCTTCATCGTTCGGACGGTTCTCCCACAATGTTCCAATGATCTGATCTGTCGTCACAGTACCTCCTTCTCGATCCACCAAAAGAGCCAACAGCTCTTTTGCTTTCGCACTGCGAAACATAACCGGACTCCCATCAATATACAGATCAAAATGTCCAAACGTTCTTGCAAAGATTCTTTTATTTCTCTGTAAAGCAAGTTCATTCGCCTTCTTGACGACAAAGGTGAGTTCTGCCGCATTTAATGGCTTCATCAAATAAAAGTCCGCTTCTACATCAATTGCATTGTCAACGTACTGCGCATTACCTGTTGTATAGATCAACACGATCTGAGGATTGAGCTCCTTTAACTTTTTACCCAATTCAACACCATCCATACAACCATGTATACATATATCTAAGAATGCCGCCTCGACGGCACGCTCCCGAACACACTGCAGTGCCTCCCCTGCATCAAGACACTCTCCGACAATCTCTACACGCTTGTCACGCTCTAAATAGTTACGCACTAATTTGATCGCCATGATCTCATCATCGACAATGATCGTTTTCATACCATCCCTACATTCCTTCCATCAAATTTTAATCAAGATCCATCGATCCGAGATGTTTAGGTATTCTGACCTTCCGCCTCTATCGGTAATGCAAATGTAACAACCATTTCATCACCTTCGATCTCCCAGCTAATATCTCCTTCTACCGAAAAGCTCCACCATATTCTCAATTTTTGACGTATCAGCTCACCTTCGTCCGCTTCCTTTTTGGATAACTCCTCATACGAGTTGCGAATGGTAAGAATATACTTATTTTGACAAACCCCACCAAGAATTTTAATTTGACGTCTTCTGGTCGACATACACTCATTGACAGCACGCGACGCATATAATGCAATCCCCATCGGCGGCACTTTCAGATCGCAGTCACCAACATCCCACAATACCGTCATCCCTTGAAACCGATAGTTTTCCATAGACAAATACGTTCGCATGAACTTTCTTTCCTCACGAAAAGATACTGTTTTATTGACGCGAAAACATTGAAACTGATAACGCAGGCAGTCCGCAAAACCATCCAGCAGCTCCGGCAGCAATACCTTCTCTAATATCGCAGCCCCTTTGATCGCATTTAACGTATTAAATAGAAAATGCTCCTGCAGTACGACAATTTGCTGCTTCAGATCTTCCTCATCCACCTCTGCCATTCCTTTGACATCAATAATCACACGTAAGGGTCCAGTTTTTCTCACTTTTTATTTGTCCTCCAAATCCTCAATATTCCTTGATATCGTAAGCAATATATGATCCGACAGCATCTTTGGATGTGCGAAGTGTGAGTAAATTTATACGCCCAACACGCTATGGATCATCTCTAACAACGCTGCATAATTTACCGGTTTGTCAACATATCCATTCATCTCACATTCAGTTGCTTTCATTTTCGCTGAGGGAAGTAAATTAGCGGTAACAGCATATATTGGAATCTCTTTACTATCTTGCCTGTCTGCATTACGAATGAATTTTGCTATATCATAACCATCCATACCGTATAGATTCAGATCGATCAATATAAACTGATATGAAAACGGTTCACTATTCTGATAGCTTTCTAATGCTTTCTGTCCACTCACAAACGCATCTGTATGCAATCCAAAATCATTAAATATTGTCTGCATGACTTCCAGATTAATTTCATTGTCATCAATGATCATAACTCTTTCTCCATGGAACGAATCAATGTCAGCAAGACCATCCCAAGTCAATATATTCATGATCCTATTCCTCCTGATATCATCTATTTTACTCCTTCTCAAAAAATCCGTCAATCATGCCCTTTGTATGCTTTAAGCTGTTCTCATCAAATCATCCACAATAGATACGATACTTAACGCGACTCTGAAATCATACAAAACAAGAACCATTTTCCTCTTTATGATACTGCAGATAATACCCTTTTCCATATTTGGACACAATAAAAAGCCTTGTTCCATATAAACGTTTGCGCACCCGCTGCACAACACCATCCAATCTTCTCCGGCTGTGCACAGATACTTCGCTCCATAAATTCTCCACCAATTCATCCCGATATACCACAGCTCCCTCTGCCTGCAGCAACCGCTTCAACAATATACATTCCTCTCTCGACATATGAATAGGATACCCGTCTATCTGAACTTGTCCACCCTCGCTATCCACTATAACACGTTCCCATTCCGTCATCGGGACATCTGATACGACATTTTTCGACACCGCCCGTGCTATACGACAGGCTGCCAGATCAGTCGACTGCTCCGGGCAGACACATTCTGCCGCTCCGGCTCGCAAAAGCTGTTCTTCCAACCGATCATCTCTTTGCTGTAAAATCACGATAATTGGTACCTTCTGCCATTCCGCAAATTCTCGAAAAGCCTGCAGACATATACTGTCACCTACATCTTTCGTTCTCCATCGATACGCCTCCGTCAACTCTTCTTCCTGTATCATAATGGCCGAGCACGGAGCCTGCACCTCCCATAACGTCTCTGCATGATCGATCATCTGAGTCTGCCATTCTTCCTGGCTCAATCGCTCCAACAATCTTGCGATCCACTCTTCCTCTAATGCGCAAACAATCATCTTTCTCTTTCTCATATTTTTCTCTCACCCACGATCTGTTTCTTATATTTTCGATAATTGACACTAGATGTTTCCATCTTCGTTCTTCACTCGCTGCTGTCTTCTACCTTACTTTTGGGAATTACATGATGGCCTTTCGGACGACTTCATAACCTTTTTCCCGTATCTGCTGTTCGAAAGACTTGATCGTCTCCTGCTGACGATGAATAGTGTGCTCATCATAAACGGCGTATGCACCGCGCAATGCCTCGTCAACAATATCAACAACAACAGCGTTAGCCCCCGCCTGCAGTGCCTTCTTCCGTCCATCGTGCATCGCCTGTTCCAAACTCGGATCTGCAATAAGAATACTTCCCCGAAACATCAATCTTGCAATTGCCATCAAGTATAATACCATATCCGCATTACCACCGCGTTCCCGTTCAAATGGCGTATGTTTTGCTGCCAAAAATGGTGCGATCTGTATCATCTGTGGCATAAACTGCTTCATAAACAGCAGATCTTCAGATACATTCTCTATCGTCTGATAAGGTGTTCCAACCAAAAATCCTGTTCCTGTATGATATCCCATCTCCTGCAGTTCCCACATTCCCTGCTTGCGCCGCAATAATGACATATTAGCAGAGTGCAGCCTCTTGAATTGTAATTCATTCGAGGCATCATGGCTAAGCATAGCTGCTCCGGCACCTAAATGCATCCAATGTAAATATGCCGCTTTGGTATGATCCCCCACATTCAATATGATCGTACAGTCTGGGAAATGCTTATGTACCGCATCCACAATTTCTGCAAAATTTGCCTCCGAAAAATAAAAATCTGTCCCACTTTCCAGCAAAAAATTGCGAATTCCCTGCCTATAACCCTCGTGACAATACTGTAATATTTCTTTCATATTCATACGATACCGCTTCACAAAACGATTACTGCGTCTTAACCCACAGTAGTTGCAATCATTTTTGCAGTAATTAGAAAAAGGAAGTCTACCCCACAGATAGACTTCCTTATCAAATTGCTGTTTTCGAACCTCTTCTGCCTTTTGAAACAGATACTCGGTTGTCTCCGCATTGCGATATCGCAACAGTTCTGTAAATTCGTCTGCTGATAACGTTCCAAGCATCATCAGACGATCTACATGCTCCTGCATTATCTCGCCCATTATTTTCTCCATTTCCAGTGCCTCGCCAAATACAATACCACTTTATTCTAAGGAGCCACTACTCCTGTTCCGTATCCGCGATCTCAAATTGGCTGATAATGCCACAGATCGCCGTATTTAACTCCGGCTTTAACTCTTCCAGGGTGACCGGTTGCTTCTGTAGAATAACATTATAACAGGTTGCATTTACCAATTCAACAATCATAAAGATCATTAAATTCTGCTGTCGAAATTTGCGCCCGGACTGCTCTAGCAGCTCCTCGAAGATATCCATGCAGTTCCGATTGGACATACCGGCAATACGAATATTTGAAAAAACACCCCAGCTTAAGTTTTTAGAAATAAATCGTAATAATACAGGGCTCTCATTGAGCTGATCAACAATATGTGTTGCAAGTGCTACAATACACTCCTCTAAGCTGACCCAATTGGACTCATCATTCAATTTGAGTTCTTCATTAGCTCGGTCAAACAATGCACTTGCCTGTCTTGCGATCAACTGATCGCGAATGTCAAATTTATCTTTGAAATAAAGATAAAAAGTACCCTTCGCCATCTTTGCCCGTTTTACAATTTCAGAGATGGACGTATTTTGAATTCCTTTTTCTGTGAACAATTCAAATGCAGAGAGCAGAAGTGCTTCTTTCTTCTCTCGCTTTTTTTGATCGATCTTACTCATGCGTCCACCCCCTTAATATATTACTCATCTTTCTTAACTTCCTGTGTTGACAATACAAACTTAACACTTCCGTTCATGTCGTTGTCGATTCCGGAGAAACTCTGGTAATCCTCAGAAGCTTTCTGAATACCTTTTATACGGTCAATTGTTCCGTCCAGTCCATCTGTTACATCCGTGATCGTTGTTGCCAACTTATCAATGGCATCTTTCTTGAAGGTATTCATTCCGTCATTCAATTTATCAGAACCTTTATACAGCTTGGAAATACCACTTGATACCGTTCCTGTAGCCTTGTCAAGCTGCTTTGTGCCTGCAAATAAGGATTTGGTTCCTGCTGCCAATTGTTTGACACCCTTGCGCAATACAGAACTGTTCTTCGTTAATTTCTTGCTGTTCGTCGTGATCGTTGATGAATTCTTTACGATCGCAGCTGCACCACTCTTTAACTTCTTGTTGTTCGCTGTAAGTGTCTTGCCACCCTTTGAAAGCTTTGTAATATTGGTGCTGATCTGAGTAATTGCGTCACGGACAGTTTTCTCACCATCCAAAAGCTGTGTTGCACTTCCTCTAAGCTGTGCAGCATATCCGGACATCGTCTGTGCTGTTGTATCTAATGCTGCTGCACCGTTGTATAGGTTCTGCTCCTTGGATTTTGTGTCTGTAGCAGCCTTGATACTTGCAAGACCGGCTGCAAGATCTGCTTTGCCATCTTTATCATATTCGCCATCTGCTTTACCATTTGTGACGATATCTACGCTGCTCAATGCTGTGAGTGCTTCTTTGACCGCTGCTTTCTGCTCTGCTGTCAGGCTGTCATTAGCAAGAAGTGCTTTCAGCTCATTTTGCTGCTGCAATGCATTCTCTACCAGTCCATTCACCTGTTTCATGCCCGCCTGTAACTGCCCTACACCATCATCCACAGATTTCACACCGGCTTTTAATGCTGCAGTTCCATCGGTAAGCTGCTTCATGTTTTCCTCGGTCATCAGCTTGCTTACTGCACCAACGAAGGTCTGTACGCCATCACCGAATGTCTTGTACTGTTTCGGAAATGTCTTGGTTGATTTGTCCAGTGTATTTAATCCATCGGCAATCTGTTTTGCACCGTCGGCATAGGAATTTACACCCTGACCAAGTGACTTAGCACCTTTCACATAAGAGTTGACCCCCTTTAACAACTGATCGGTTCCTTTTGTATATGCATTGGTTCCTTTCTTCAAAGATTTAGCACCTTTGTTCAATGCCTTTGCTCCCTTATTGGCAGACTTAATCCCCTTCGCATACGTTGCAAAGTTCTTATTCAATGTATTTAATCCGTCTTTCAAAGACTTAGTGCCATCTACCAGCTGCTCGCCGGCATCTTTCATGTCATCGATCTTGTCATCCAATTTATCAAGATCGTCCACACGGTCAATATCGATATCCTTAAATAAGTCTGCCGTTGCTACCGTATAAGTCTGGCTCATAGAGAAATCTTTGACATCGGCTGTGATCTTAACAGAGTCCGTAATCTTGTCGTTTAACTCATCGGTATCGACATCCACATCATCTCCAAGATCAACATTTTTCAAGTCCAAGCTCTCAGACAGACCCGGCATACCATATGCGATCACGATGTTGTTTTCTCCCTCAGATAATACCTTACCATTGTCAATATCAATATTGTCGAATTTATCGACCGGAAGGATCATACCGGTTGCCATCAAAAATGGTGTGTAAATATCTTTCTTCTCACCTGCTACCGTAACCTGTTTCTTAGAGGTGTTAGAATACTTGATCGTCATCTCTAACTTACCGCTCTTGCCAACGATATCTTTTGGAGATACTTCCTCACCATCCAGTTTGTACGTGATCTGCATACCAACCGGAAGCTCGCTTTTTTCTGCTGTTCCCTGATAATAAATGTCGCTTTTTGAAGTGTCCCATGTAAGGCTGTCACCACTCTGTGTAAACTTCTCATTACCCTTTGTATTTGTAATATCCTTCAATGTAGAACTATCTTTGACGCTATCTACCTGTCCGGAATTTTTGAGCCAGTCGGATACAATGACATCCGTCACACCACCGTTTGCATCCAAGGTTGCGTATACGGTTTCCTCTTTGCTAACGGTACTCTTTTTCTTCGATGAAGCAAAACTTGCTGTCTGCTCTACTACTTTATTGTTAGCAGCCATTGCCTGCACTTTGCTGTCGTATCGATACGTATGTGTCGCATATTCTATATTTCCGACAACCAGCCCGGCAACCAATAAACTACTGATTCCTGTCATTACTACACGTTTCTTTCCACTCATTTGTCGCATAATGCTCCTCCTTATTTGCTGTTTGCATTTTCCTGCATCTCGATATCATTCATTCCAAAATGTCTGATATCTGTTTCCATCATTTCTTCTCTGCATCTCTCTTTGCTACATTTGCCTTGATCATGTTCCAAGATGTGCGTTTGATCACACCATCAAAGATCCAAAGCATTGCCGGCAGAACACAGATAACAACGATCATACTGATGATTGCACCACGTGAAAGCAGTGTACAGATCGATCCGATCATATCTACCTGCGAATATACCGACACGCCAAAGGTTGCGGCAAAGAAGCACAATCCACTGGTAAGGATCGACTTGATCGATGTCTCATGCGCAATGCGGATTGCATCCTTCTTACTCTGTCCACGTTCTGTTCGCTCTTTATGATATCGACTTGTCATCAAAATCGCATAATCTACGGTCGCTCCAAGCTGAATCGTACCGATAACGATACTCGCCACAAACGGAAGCGACGTATTCGTATAAAACGGTACTGCCATATTACATGCAATCGCAAATTCGATGACCGAGATCAAGATCACCGGAATGGAAATCGACTTAAACGTGATCAAGATGATAACAAAGATCGCCAAGATGGAAATATTATTTACTGTCTTGAGATCGACATCCGTTACATCCTGCAAATCTTTCATCATTGGCGCCTCGCCGATCACCATACCATCATTTTGGTATTTTTTGACAATCTTGTCAATCTTTGCTAATTGAGAATTTACCTCATCAGTAGCAGAACTGTAATCAGAGCTTACAAATTCCAGTTCATAATTGTCTGTCTTGAGCATCTTCTTGATATCGTTCGGTATCATAGACTCCGGTACATTGGAACCTACTAACGAGTTCAAACCGATCACCCATTTCACACCGTCTACCTTTTCAATTTCCTTGCTCATCGCACTCTTTTCTTTAGCAGAAAGACCATCTTTCAGAAGGATCATATGCATGTTACTCATATTAAACTCCTTCTTTAATTTCTCATTCGCCTCATTACTTGGAATGTTCTTCGGCAAAGACTGATCAATATTATAGTAAATCTTGTAATTATTATTACCGTGTATTGCCGGTACTAACACGATCAGGAACAACAGCAATGCTACATAACGTCCCTTGACAATGCCATGTGATAGTTTATCCAAGGATGGGATCAGTGATCTGTGCGTCGTCTTCTCGATCGCTTTATCACAGGTAAGGATCATTGCCGGAAGTACCGTTACACAAGTAAGCACACCAATAACAACACCCTTAGACATTACAATACCGATATTAGTGCCAAGCTTAAACGTCATAAAACAAAGTGCTACGAATCCTGCAACCGTTGTGATCGAACTTGCCGTGATCGATGTAAACGTATTGCTGATCGCATGTGCCATGGCGCGTTTCTTGTCGCCTTCATATCGTTCCTTGTTCGCTTCGTAACTCTCTAACAGGAAGATGGAATAATCCATCGTCACCGCCAACTGAAGCACCGCAGCTAACGCCTGCGTGATATAGGATATTTCTCCTAAGAAAACATTACTTCCTAAGTTAAATACGATTGCCATTCCTATATTCAACAAGAAGATCAATGGTGTCACAAAGGAAGTCATTGTCAAGAACAAGACTACCAGTGACAGCAAACCTGCAATCACGACGTAGATCGGCATTTCCTGCAATGCCAGGTTCTTAATATCAGTAACTACACCGGACATTCCGCTTGCATAAACATTCTTGCCTACGACTTTACGTATCTGCGTGATCGCATCCATCGTATCATCTGCTGATGTCGTATCGTCAAACAACGCGATCATCATCGTCGCTTTTCCGTTAAAGAATGCTTTTCGCAGATCTTCCGGAATCATTTCGGTCGGCACCGAAATATCCACTGCATCGTCATACCATAAGACATCTTTGACATGATCGATACTTTCTAATTGTTTCTCTAACTTTGCTGCATCTTTCATCGGCATATCTTCCACGACTACCATGGAAAACGCTCCCATACCGAACTCATCCACCAGAATATCCTGTCCCTTGATCGTCTCCAAGCGCTCCGGCAGATAACTAAGTACATCATAATTCACACGTGTACTGACATATCCGATCCCAGCCGGAATCAGCAGGATAAACGCAATAACAAGAATGATATTCTTGTGTTTTGTGATCCACTTGCCAATGTTAATCATCCAATCCCTCCTAAATCTTAATGAACCAAGCTGTCAAAAGCATCTGGATACCATGACAATCCGGTCCTTATTGAGAATAAATATCAAAAATGACTGACAGTCATTTTTAACTCTTGCTGTATACTACTACAAAAATGACCAGTAGTCAATCTTTTTATTTTAAATTTATAAATATTTTAGATTTTAGAAGTAAGGTGGCAAAGCATCCTCGCGGAGCGTTTTTTACTTTATAGGAAACGAGAAGTTTCCTATAAAGTAAAAAAGGGACAACGCATACACGCCATCCCCATTGTTACTACATTCTTCTATTAGTTGCCGACCAACATCATGGTCCCTTTTATTTAGCAAGCAGCATCATGATCTCGTTGCTGCGTGCTACAAATTCTGTCATTTCATCTGCTGCAAGCGGCTTATGCGCTAACATCGCCAGATCATACAACTGTTTGCAGAACATATCCACATTCTCGCCATCTTTGTGCTCCAAAATATACTGCACTAAAGCATTCGATGAATTGAGCACTAATGTCTCTCCTCCTCCGAGGCCACCCATGCCCATGTCCATGCCGCCCATGCTGTACATTTTCATCATATCCTGCATACGACGCATTTCTTCTGACAATGTGATCATTGAGGAGATCTTTTCATTCTTGAGTTTTTGTACTTTTACTTCAAGCTGATCCTTACCCAATGCTCTTTTGAAGATTTCAGACAACGCATCCGTCTGCGCTTTTAATGTATCCTCGTCTTCCTCATCTTTCATCGTATCCGTCAGATCTGCATCAATACGCTGGAATTTCACCTTCAGATCTCCCTGTTCTAACTGTGAAATAAACGGCTGATCGATCGTATGTGTTAATACGACCGCATTCAATCCCTGCTCCTTGAACAGATTGACATACTGGCTCTGCTGCTGCAGATCTGTTGCGTAGTATACCGTTGTCGGTTCTTCTTCCTTGTCTGCATTATCAGCATCCGCACCATTCTCGGCATCTGCTGTTTCATCGCTCTTTGCTTCTGTACTCTCTGTCTCTTCTTTTGCAGGCTCGTTTTTCTTAGCCTCTTCGATATAATCCGGCAAGGTGATGTACTTACCGTCCAAATCCTTAAATATCAGATAATCCGTCATTTTTTCGCGGAATTTCTGATCTTTTAAGCAGCCATACTTGATAAATGGGCTGATATCATCCCAATATTTCTCATAATTCTCACGGTCTACTTTGAACATACCGGACAACTTATCGGCTACTTTCTTCGTAATATAATCCGAAATCTTCTTTACAAATCCGTCATTCTGCAATGCACTTCTGGATACATTAAGCGGCAGATCCGGACAATCGATCACACCTTTGAGAAGCATCAAAAACTCCGGGATCACTTCCTTAATATTATCTGCAATAAATACCTGATTGTTGTAAAGCTTGATAACACCCTCTAAATTATCATATTCTGTATTAACCTTCGGGAAGTACAAAATACCTTTGAGGTTAAATGGATAATCCATATTTAAATGAATCCAGAACAACGGCTCCTTGTAATCGTTAAATACCTTGCGGTAAAAGTCCTTGTACTCGTCATCGGTGCACTCATTTGGATGTTTCATCCAAAGTGGGTTCGTATCGCTAATAGAAACCGGACGTTTATTGATCTTTGCCTTTTCTTTACGAGGGCTGACCTCGACCATCTCTTTCTCGCCATTTTCATTTTCGCGTTCTTCCGTCTTCGCTTCCTCTACAATCGTCTCTACAACAACATCATCTTCACGAACATCGGCTGCATCGATCGTTTCATATTCCTGCTCTGCGTTTGCTTTAGAAAGGAAGATCTCAACCGGCATAAAGGAACAATATTTGTCCAAAATCTCTCTGACACGATACTCATTCGCAAACTCTAAGCTGTCCTCGGAAAGGTACAGGGTGATCGTTGTACCAACAGTATCTTTTGTGCCGTCTGACATTTCAAAATTGATACCGCCTTCCGATTCCCAGCGAACCGGTGTAGCATCCTTCTGCCAAGACAACGTGTCGATCGTAACTTTGTCAGATACCATAAACGCAGAATAAAATCCCAGTCCAAAGTGACCTATGATCTGCTCTTCGTTCGTTTTGTCCTTGTATTTCTCTAAGAAATCCGTTGCACCGGAAAAAGCAACCTGATTGATGTACTCGTCCACTTCATCTGCCGTCATACCAAGACCGGTATCTGTCAGAGAAATTGTCTTAGCATCCGGATCAACAACGACCTGTATTTGTGCCTTGTAATCCTCCGGCATATCATATTCGCCCATAATTTCTAACTTCTTCAACTTAGTAATGGCGTCGCAGCCATTGGAGACTAACTCACGAAGAAAAATGTCATGGTCAGAATACAACCATTTCTTAATGATTGGAAACATATTTTCAGATTCAATTGATAAGCTACCTGTTCTGCTCTGCATAATAATCCTCGTTTCTGCACACTTTCCTATAAAAAACGAACCCTGTGTCAAGTGCGCCGAGACACTGATCCGCCGCATCACCGCCAGATGCGTCCGTCCTTGTTAGCACTCTACCCTTATGACTGCTAACAACATCTAAAAAATATATTAGTATCATTCTGCCAAAATGTCAAGAGCAAACATAACATTTTACGAATCTCACCCCCAAACTTCGCATACCCACTGTTATGTTCTAACCACATATTGCTTATTATGTCAGCAGCAAATTAGCAGTTTTGCAGTCGATAAACTTAATTGTTCTGCCATAAGAGATCTAAGAAAATTGCCGCAGAACGCAGAGTTTTTATGTGATTTCTTATTTTGTTAAGTCTCTGATGAATACATGCCTGAAGGATTGTCTGAGATGTCCCGGTTTAGCAAGGTATCATCCATTTTTGGACGGGACGCTTTCGCTACGATGCGCTACGTCACGTTACTTAATGTCTCTGAAGTACGAGACATAAGTAACGACGAGCGCAAAGTCCCTTTCAAAAATGATGAATACCTTGCTTCCGGGACCTCGAGTTGTCCGTAAGGCATGTAAATCATACATCAGAGACAACAAAATCTAGAAATCACTAAAAACGTAAATGCGGCAAGGCAATTTCTATAGATCCCTTATGGCAGAATTCAGTCTCTGGGAACTGCAAAATGTATAGCAGCTTTTGACATAATAAGCAATATGTGGGTGAAAGACTGTTGAGGGTATGCGAAGTTTGCGTCATATACTAAAATTGGGGAGATCGCCCGGAATCGGTTTGGTCATCCATTCTTTTGCTGAGTATCCGCTACATAGCAGAAGCCACAGTTTCATATACATTGCTACCGGCGATGCCATCGGTAATACGATCATTCCGTATTTTTCATAGACGTATGTGCTTTCGTAAACCATGTCCGCATCCATGCCGCATAAAAAAATGGGGATTTTCCGGTTTGCCACCTCATAAAAGAATTTATCCGCTTCTGGTGTTTCACTGCAGATCGTGCCGGCATGATACGTATGATGCAAAATTGCCTGTATTCCGTCAAAGTTCATCGGATAACGCATCCCCGGATGTGGGTAGATCAACCCGATCGGTGCATCCCAGTGATCCGGTGCCTGCAGGGAAGGTCTATCGGTAAGCCTCTCTGTATTGTTCCATGCATAGTACATTTTTCCGGCGACAAAACACTTGGTGCCTTTTTCATAATGACCGTATTCCATACCACCAACACTATACACTTCATCACTGTAAGGCTGATGTCCAATGATCGCTGTTCCTAAGTGAATCCTTGGGATCCCATCCCCATTCTGATACGAAACATACACACCTTTTTGCTTGCAGTCAAATGCTAAGAACTGCACAGCATATTGAAAATTATAAGCACCATTGGCTCTTGGATCTGTCAATACATAGTTGCTGGACACAAAAACCATCGGAATGTCACAATCGCCAAACAGATAGCCCATCGCAGCCGCTGAATATGCCAGCGTATCTGTGCCATGCATAATGATCACTCCATCCAGTCCCGTAAATACGGATGTTCCATCTTCTGCTTCCCCTTTGTTCCCTAGCGCCACCTTTGCACTGCCTGTATACTTCGCCTCACTGACCACTTCTCGGATGCTCTGAGCCAACTGTGCGATCGTTAATCCGGTACTATTTTCACTGAGAAGTGTATACGGATGATATACCTGATAGGTGATTTCTTCCACATGACCATCTCGTTCTACACAAGACAACGTGTCTAACAGACCATCCGCTGCTCCGGTTTTCGTACCGATCACATTTCCGGCTAACGTACTCCCGATCGTCCCTCCGGTAAATAATACAGCAATATTCATAACGCTCCTCCTTCCAAACATGAAAAGCCCATTTCCAAGGCAAAACATTAACCACCGTTCCGCCAAGGAAATGGACTATTAACATCATAAAATACTATTTCGCAACGATCGTTTCATTGCTGCATGTTATTTTGCTACAATATTAACGATACGCCCCGGCACATAAATCTCTTTGATAATGTTACCACTCAATTTATCACCCAAAGCTTCTTTTGCCTTAGCAAGCACATCGTCTTTCGGATCTTCTTTGCCAATAGAAATTGTTGCTTTGGTCTTACCGTTGATCTGAACAGCGATCTCCACAGTAGACTCTACGGTCTTCTCTTCGACATACTCCGGCCAAGACTGCTGGTACAATCTGCCCTGTCCCCCAACGATTTCCCAAAGTTCTTCGGTAATATGCGGTGCAACCGGATTGAGCAATGTAATAAGTGTCTTATATTCTGCCTTATTGATCGAATTCTTCTTATAGAAGTCATTGATCAACGACATCATTGCCGCGATCGCTGTGTTAAACTTCAGATTCTCGAAATCACCGCTGACTTTCTTGATCGTCTGATGCATCTTGATCTCCATATCTGCGGAATACTCATCACCTTCTGTCAAGAGTGTCTGCAGCTTCCAAACTCTCTCTAAGAAACGGCGGCATCCTTTCACACCATCTTCAGACCAGGAAGCGCTCAAGTCAAACGCACCGATAAACATCTCATACGTACGCAGTGTATCTGCACCGTAATCACGTACAATATCATCCGGATTTACAACGTTTCCTCTGGACTTACTCATCTTCTCACCGTTTTCACCAAGGATCATGCCGTGAGACGTACGCTTCTGATATGGTTCCGGTGTCGGTACAACTTTCTGATCATACAGGAATTTGTGCCAGAAACGGGAATACAGCAAATGCAGGGTCGTATGCTCCATACCACCATTGTACCAGTCAACCGGCAGCCAATATTTCAATGCTTCCGGACTGGCAAGTGCTTCTGTATTGTGTGGATCCGTATAACGCAGGAAATACCAGGATGATCCTGCCCACTGCGGCATCGTGTCTGTTTCACGCTTTGCCGGTCCACCACAGCATGGGCATGTTGTATTTACCCAATCCGTCATTGCCGCAAGTGGCGACTCACCGTTGTCCGTTGGCATATAACTGTCTACCTCCGGAAGCAGCAGTGGAAGCTCACTCTCATCAAGTGGAACGTACCCACATTTCTCGCAGTGTACGATTGGAATAGGCTCTCCCCAATATCTCTGGCGGGAGAATACCCAGTCACGCAATTTATAGTTTACTTTACGGTTACCGATCTTATTCTCTGTCAGGAAATCTTTTACCTTTTCCTTCGCTTCTTCTACGCTTAATCCGGTCAGAAATCCTGAATTTACCATCTGTCCGGTTGCTACATCCGTAAATGCTGCTTCATTGATATCAACAGGACCTTCTTTGCCCTCTACTACCTGAATCATTGGAAGTCCGAACTTCTTCGCAAACTCCCAGTCACGGTCATCGTGTGCAGGCACTGCCATGATCGCACCGGTACCATAAGTCATCAATACATAATCAGAAATCCAGATTGGGATCTCTGTATTGTTGATCGGATTAATTGCCTTGAAACCACCTAACACAACACCGGTCTTATCCTTAGCAAGCTCTGTACGCTCAAAGTCAGACTTCTTGGCTGCCATCTCGCGATACGTGGCAATGTCATCCCAGTTTGTGATCTCATCCTTGTATTTATCAATGATCGGATGCTCTGGAGATACTACCATATAAGTAGCACCAAATAACGTATCCGGTCTGGTCGTATAAACACGGAGTTTATCTTCTTTGCCGGCAATACTAAAGTCAACCTCTGCACCTTCGGAACGTCCGATCCAGTTTCTCTGGGAAGTCTTAACGCGGTCAATGTAGTCCACGTGATTCAGTCCCTCTAATAACTTATCAGCGTAATTTGTGATCTTAAGCATCCACTCACTCTTTACTTTGCGGACAACTTCAGAACCACAGCGCTCACATACGCCATTTACTACCTCTTCGTTAGCAAGACCAACCTTACAGGATGTACACCAGTTGATCGGCATTTCCTTCTTATAAGCAAGACCCTCTTTGAATAACTTTAAGAAGATCCACTGTGTCCATTTATAATATTCCGGATCTGTCGTATTGATCTCACGATCCCAATCGAAAGAATATCCCAAAGAGTGTAACTGCTCCTTAAAACGAGCTACATTATTCTTCGTTACGATCTTAGGGTGAATCTTATTTTTGATCGCATAGTTCTCTGTTGGAAGACCAAAAGCATCCCATCCCATTGGGTAAAGTACATTGTAGCCCTGCATACGACGTTTTCTTGCGACGATATCCAATGCCGTATATGGTCTTGGATGTCCTACGTGGAGTCCCTGTCCGGATGGATATGGGAACTCTACCAACGCATAAAACTTTGGTTTCGTATAATCGTTTGGTGTATGGAACGCTTTCTCATCATCCCATACCTTCTGCCATTTCTTTTCCACTGTGTGATGGTTGTACATTTCTGCCATAACTTCCTCCGTTCCTGTGCGTACTTTCTGCAAAGACTGTTCACAAACTGATCACTGCCGGCTTATGCCTAAAGTCTCACTGACAACCAAATCACTGCTGTCCGTACGCCCGACATATCTAATAATTCATAAAGGTACTGTGCAAAATTGCCACAGTACCTTTCATTGTACTATATTGCGTAAATTTGTCAATAATTAACCCGGTGACTTCGGCAATTTATGAACCCGGCAACTCCGGCAATCCTGTAATCAACTCAGCGACTTTGGTAATTCTATTCGTATCTGTGTACCAACCTGCGGTTCACTCTTGAGAGACAAAGTACCATGAAGCTGCACAACAATATGTTTTACGATCGCCAAGCCTAAACCCGTACCGCCTGTTGACTTTGATCGGCTCTTATCCACTCGGTAAAAACGTTCAAACACGCGAGTCTGATGCTCTTTTGGAATACCTATACCGGTATCTTTCACTTCCAAATATGCGGTATACTCATCTGCCATTCCAACGTTCAGGCACACCGATCCATCCTTTTTGTTGTATCGGATCGCATTGTCCACCAAATTGTACATCAATTCATCGATCATCTGCAGGTTTGTTCGGATCACACAGCTTTCCGTCTGCGTCGTCAATTGCACCTGATGCTTCTGTGCACTCATCTGTAGCAGCTCCACACAACGCCCTGCTGCCGTCTGCAGATCAACGTCTTCTAACAGAAGTTCCGGTCCGGTCGAGTCAAGCTCCGACAAACGGATAATATCATTAATTAACGACAACAGCCGATTTGCATTTTTATGGATCTTAGCAGCAAAAGCGAGTACATCATCTCCCTGCACCATCCCATGACTGATCAACTCCGCATAACCGGAAATTGCAGTAAGCGGCGTTTTCAACTCATGCGAGACATTTGCCGTAAATTCCTGTCTGATCTCTGCTGTCTGCAATATCTCTTTGTGCTGCTTTTGTATTTTTCGCACAAACGGTCGAAGTTCCTTATACACACTCGTCACATCCGAATCGTTAATATGCTGTGCAAGTTCATCGATCGGTGACACAATACTTTTCGTGAGAAAATGCGCCACGAAAATACATACAATGATAACGATACATATAAACGATAACATGATCGGCAGTGCTGACATTAAAATTCCTATAATACTACTGCTATTCTTAGCCAGACGAAGTATATTACCATTGTCCAAACGCACCGCATAATAAATCGTATTGTCTCCGATCGTCTCTGAATGACGTATCGTATTTCCCTCGCCATATTTGAGAGCTTCCTTGATCTCCTCGCGGTTTTTATGATTCCCCATCGATGCTTCATCTGCCTCAGAATCATACAATACCGCTCCGTCTGTATCTACCAGAGTAATACGAAGAGGCGTTGCGATCTTAACCTGACCGTTTTCCGCTTTTTGATCTGCGTACACCGTCTTTTTTAAGGTCTGTGCATAAATACGCAGATCATCGATCACTTCCTGTTTCAGTACTGTATAATTGACAATAGTGGCAAGCAAAGTCGTTACTATGATTGCCACTATCGTCAACAATACGAAAAGCCAATTAATTCGTTTTCGCATGGTTCATTATCTCCTATCACTCTTCCAATTGATATCCTACGTTACGCACCGTTCGGATCTTTTTACCTGCATCCCCCAGTTTGTGGCGCAGTGTTTTGATATGCATATCTAAGGTGCGGGATTCTCCCTCGTAATCCATGCCCCAAATACGCACCATAATGTCCTCTCTCTGCAGTACGATCCCTGTATTGCTCATTAACATTTTTAATAGTTCATATTCCTTATAAGTCAGCGTGATCGGCTCTCCCGACACTTTAACCTGACGTTTCTCATCGTTAAGTTCGATCTCGCCAACCTTCATCTGCTTGATCTCATGATTTTGCATGCTTCGACGTAATAATGCCTTTACGCGGGAGATCAACTCCATCACGCCAAACGGTTTTGTAAGATAATCATCTGCACCACGATCCAGCCCCTTGACACGATCTAATTCTGTTGTTTTGGCCGTCACCATAATGATGGGAACATAACGGGATTCTGCCCATTGACGCAGCTTTTTGACAATAGATAATCCGTCCTCATCCGGCAACATCACGTCTAACACGATCAGATCCGGTACCTTTTCATAAATGCGGCTCCAAAACTCCTTGGCAGAACCAAATTCCTCTACGGTATATCCGGAATTTTTGAGGGAAAACGCCTCGATCTCCCGAATATTCACATCATCTTCTACAATATAAATATGTGCCATTGTCTTTCACCAAACCTTTCCTTTGTGCACTATGATGGCAACCGATATTCTTTGCAGTACTCTTCAAACATCTGTCCAAAGAACGGATCTTCATCCTCTTTCAATTTATCCAAATACTCATGCATTTCATAACCGTCTGCCTGCGTCTGTATCAAACATACCGCAATGTTGGAGCAATGGTCTGCCACACGTTCAAAATTAGTCGTAAGATCCGATAATACAAAACCAAGTTCGATCGTGCATTTGCCTTTACGCAGACGTTTTATATGCTTTTTCTTGATCTCATCATTCAAGCGATCGATCACTTCTTCTAACGGTTCTACCCGACTCGCCTTGATAATATCTGACCGATCATACGCATCAAAAGTTATATCTACAATATCTTTTACTGCGGCTTCATAAACACGCAGCTCCTTTTTTGCCTTATCGGAAAACTTTTTCTTCATATTATGGAACTGCTCTGCCGATTCCATAATATTATAGGCATGATCGGAAATACGCTCGAAATCACCGATACAGTGCAATATAAGCGATACCGACTGTGAATCCTCATCCGACAGCTCCGCATTTCCGATCTTCATCAAATAGGTTCCGATCTCGTCCTCGTAATGATCCACGGTCGACTCAAGCTCTGCCACTTTTTTTGCCTGTTCTTCATCATACTGTTCAAACAGGTCGATCGCATATCTGATTGAATTTCTGGCATCCTCTGCCATCTGCAATGCCGCTGTTTTGGCCTGTGCAACTGCAAAAGACGGTTTTTCTAAGAAACGCTCATCCAACACATGTAACGTTGTCTCCATCTGCTTCTCTTCGGCACTTTCCGGGATCGTCCAAGTTGCCAGGCGCACCAGAATACTCCGAAATGGAAGCAGCAATGAAGTTGCTAATACGTTAAAGCACGTATGCACGATGGCAATACCCATGACACCTGCTGCCTGACCCATAAAGGAAAATCCGATGAACGCATTTAACAGATAAAACAACACCATAAACAAAATCGTACCAATTAAATTAAAGTAAAAATGTACTAACGCTGCTCGCTTTGCATTTCTGTTGGCTCCTACCGCAGAAAGCAATGCAGTAATACAAGTTCCAATGTTCTGACCCATGATGATCGGAATGGCCGAGGAATAGCTGACCGCTCCCGTCAGACACAATGCCTGTAAAATACCTACCGATGCGGAAGAACTTTGGATCACAGCCGTTAATATCGTTCCGGCGATCACTCCTAAGATCGGATTCTCAAATACCGTAAACAGTCTTGTAAACTCTGGCACATCTGCAAGTGGTTTCACTGCTTCACTCATCGTGTCCATACCAAACATCAATACCGAAAAACCGATCATGATCGTTCCAATATCTTTCGGTCTGCTCGACTTGGCAAATAAGATCATGCTAACACCAACAATTGCTAAAATCGGCGTAAACGAACTTGGTTTGAGCAATTCTACGAATAAATTGTCACCTTGAATACCGGTAAGACTAAGCAGCCATGATGTCACCGTGGTACCGATATTGGCTCCCATAATAATGCCAACCGCCTGATTGAGTTTCATGATCCCGGAGTTGACAAATCCAACCACCATAACGGTTGTTGCCGATGACGACTGGATCACCGCCGTCACACCGGCACCCAAAAGCACCGCTCTCATCGGTGAACTGGTAAATTTTTCCAAAATCTGTTCCAGTTTACCACCGGAAGTCTTGGCAAGCCCATCTCCCATCACATGCATTCCATACAAAAACAAAGCAAGCCCGCCTATCATTGTCAATACGCCAAATATATCCATGCTTATCCTCATTTCCACGCACACAAGTTATCTGGTTCTGGTGCGTTATTTTTACATACATTTTACATAGTAGTTGCAAAGTCCAAATAAATCTTATGTAAAATCTATGTAAAGTTTTTTTACATTCACAATTTTTGGCTGTATTGTATACCCTACTCAAACTTCGCACATCAAAAATGATGAATACCTTGCTTCCGGGACTTCGAGTTTCCGAAGGGCATGTAAATCAATCATCAGAGACAACAAAATCTAGAAATCACCTAAAACGTAATTGCGGCAAGGCAATTACTATAGTTCTCTGCTGGCAGAAATCGCTATGTTGTGGCTGCAAAATACTTAGTATTCTGACATAATAAGCAATCTGTGACCTGGCAGTAGCTTTGGATGTGCGAAGTTTGAGTACCTTACATGATCTGTAAGATCAGACAATCCCTAATGCCTGTTTTGCCAGCATATCTGCCATATCGTTATAGTGATCCCCTGAGTGCCCCTTTACTTTCTGAAAAGTCACATGTACCTGGGACTTGATACTATCATAAAATGCTTTATAAGCCTGTGTCCCTTCTTTGCCAGCTTTCCATTCGCCCAGACACCATTTTGCAATCCCCTCATAGTCGTGCACGATCGTGATCTCTGACAGCCCCTCGGCAACTGCGTATCGCATCGCACATTCTGCACCCTTGATCTCCCCTGCGACATTATGCATTGCAGCAAGCGACGGATCATTTAACTTCTCCTGAAAACAGAGTTCTTTCCCATCCCGTAAGATCACAACGCCATAAGAAAATTCTCCGGTCCCGCTGTGATAACTGCCATCTACATAGGCAACCACGCCGGATCTTTCGACCTGTTTCGTCTCTCCTGTCACAAAGGCAAGCGCCTCTGCCGCCGTCGGAAAGCTTTTATAAACGGCACCGGAATAGCCATCCACTTGTGCTTTACAATCAGCCCACGTTCCATAAACTCCCGGTGTTCGTCCTGTCTTTACCGCATAAAACTTTTTTGCCATGCAAAATCCCCTTTCTGACACATATATCTTTACACATTTTCATTTACTGTAGCATACTATCTAAACGGATGCAATTTTGATTCATCTTTTCAAATGGGCAATAATATCGTAAAATAGAAAGTGCACTTACTTTGTGCAACAAAAAGAAAGGTGATGTATAAATATATGACTACACAAAATAATCGATTGACACCCGTTTTATCGAATAATCTGGTACAATCCGATGGAGTCACGAAAACGCAAAAGCAAACCATCTTTGAAAATATGAGCGACGGCATCATTACCGTAACCGCAGACGGTTTGATCAATTATGTCAATTCTGCCGCAACACAGATCTTTGATCTGTCGGAAGAGTCACTGGTAGGGCAATCCTTTGCAGAAACACTGCTCTCTTCCCGCAAAAACAAGGCATTTAACCGACTGTTCAAAAAATGTTCCAAAAAGAACTGCCCTTCCTCCAAAGAAACGGTAACATACACAACCCCAGAAGGCCAAAAGCATCTGCGCATTACTATCAGTCTGGTCAAACAATCAACAGGTGCAGATTCTGAATATGGTATGCTTATACTTGTTGAAGATATTTCCGATGCCGAAAATCTTAAGCAGCACGAGCGCGACTGTGCACTACTGTTTGCCGGTATCGTGATATGCATTACACTGTATCTTTCCGCTTGGAGCCTCATCCGCTTCACCTTACATATTCCACTAAAAGCCTCCTTTTATACACTAATGATCGAGGCAATGACATTGATCTTGTTTTTGGAGATCATCTTTTTTACGAGTTTTTCTCTAAAAGATGTCGGTCTGATACCGCGAAGAAAAAATATTCTTTCCAATATAAAGCAAACGGCAACGATCTGTCTTTTTGCAATAGCCGTACTGCTTGTGGCTAAATTATTTTTACGTGTTCTTGGTGCTCCGGTCAAACAAAACTTTATGGGTGGCTCTGTGCATGGTGCCGTCACGTATTTATTCACTGCACTGCTACAGGAGTTTTTAGCACGTGGTGTCATTCAAACCAGTGTCAAAAATCTAATGCGTGTCAAACACCAGATCCCGGTCAGCATCTTTTTGACGTCGATGCTCTTTACGTTAATGCATCTTCCTTATGGTTTTATTTTCATGATGGGTGCTTTTTTGCTAAGCATTGCGCTCGGAATCCTCTTCGAACAGCAAAAAACAATCTGGGGCTGCTTCTTCCTACACTGGAGCATCGGTTACCTAGCCATGTGCCTATTCTTTTAAGATCAAGGCATTCAAGCTTCCCATACCCCACTATCTCACACGGCCACATATTGCTTATTATGTCAATAATATAATAGCTATTTTGCAGCCAACAAAGTAAATTATCCTGCCATCAAAAAAACTAAAGCAATTGCTATAGTTTCTTGATGGCAGGACTCACTATATAGCGGCTGCAAAATATAATTAGACCATCGACATAATAAGCAATATGTGGTTTGGGCAAGAACTTCCGGTATGGGAAGCTTTAGTTAGGCATTTTTCTGACATTCAAAAGGGCATTACAGGATCCTACGTGGAAACTGTAATGCCTTTTCATTATGTTTCGATTTTTTGTTGTCTGGACAGTCGATTATTCTTTGCCGTCCCAGCAGTATGTGCAGAGATTTTCTACCGGAATACCAACAGATTCCAGCATATCATCCAGACGATTATACTGCAGTGAAGTAAATTTCAATTCTTTACGAATTTCCTCGATCATCTGATCATACTTCTCAGAGTTTGGATCGGTATATTGCTGCAATACCTCATTTGGCACCTCATCCGTTCCCTCCAATTTTGCGATCACACGTCGTGTGATCAGATCCATTTCGGAAGAGGAACGCGAAAAGTTCAAATACTTGCAGCCATATACTAACGGTGGACACGCCGGACGGATGTGTACTTCTTTCGCACCACTTTCATATAAAAATTCCGTTGTCTCACGAAGCTGTGTTCCACGCACAATAGAATCATCGATCAGCAACAGCTTTTTATCCTTGATCAATTCATGAACAGCGATCAGTTTCATCTTGGCGATCAAATTACGCTGGCTCTGGATCGTTGGCATAAATGAACGTGGCCATGTAGGAGTGTATTTAATAAATGGTCTGGAAAATGGAATGCCGGACTCATTGGAGTAACCGACCGCATGTGCGATTCCAGAATCCGGTACACCTGCTACAATATCCGGTTTGACATTATCACGTTTTGCCAGGCATGCACCACAACGATAGCGCATTTCCTCAACGCTGACTCCCTCATAGGAACTGGACGGATAACCATAGTATACCCATAAGAAGGTGCAGATCTTCATATCTTTGCCCGGAGCAACTAACGTTTTGACGCCCTCTGTGGTAATGACGTCAATCTCTCCAGGACCAAGTTCTTTATAATCATGATAGCCCAAATTACGATACGCAAAATCCTCAAACGTCACACAATACGCATTTTCCTTTTGTCCAATTACGATTGGTGTACGTCCATACTTATCTCTGGCCGCATAAATTCCTTTCGGCGTCAGCAGCATCAAAGTCAGAGAGCCGTCGATCGTCTCAAGCGCATAACGAATACCATCGATCAGATTCTCCTTTTGATTGATCAGCGCAGCTACTAATTCTGTTGCATTAATGTCACCGCCACTCATCTCCAGGAAATGTGCATGGCCCTTATCAAAAATATCCTGAACGATCTCATCAATATTATTGATCTTACTTACCGTTGTAATTGCATACGTTCCGTGATGAGAACGCACGATCAACGGCTGTGGCTCATAATCGGAAATACAGCCAATTCCCATATTTCCTTTCATTTCCTGCACATCTTTGTCAAACTTTGTACGAAATGGGGAGTTCTCGATATTATGGATCGAACGATCGAATCCATTCTCTCCGTATACTGCTAAGCCTCCTCGTCTCGTACCTAAATGTGAATGATAATCTGTTCCAAAAAACAGGTCAAACAAACAATCTTCTTTGGACACCACACCAAAAAATCCGCCCATAAAATGCCTTCCTTTCTAAACACGTCTTGTGTACTTTATTACCGATTCCTCATTTTCATTGCTGGCATCTTTTGATACCACACACAGCACTCATTATTTTATCAATTCATATAGTCAGTTGCAAGACCTATTTTTAAGAAGCACTACCTAACCAATCCTATCAAATATGCAGATTTTCTATTCCATAAAAATAACGGCATTGTATATTGCTTTTGCAATATACAATGCCGTTATTTTTACTTCCAGCGATATACTAAACAAAATATATTCCTATATACGATAATATCGAACGGAGAGTTCGACTTGTTTAGCTTGAGTGGAGCTGCGGGGAGTCGAACCCCGGTCCGAACCCAGATTCAATGTACTTCTACTGTCATAGTCAGTGTTTTAACATTCCCTCCAAGCAGCGCCCACTAACAGGCTATGCTCTTTAGTAGCTTCATAGATTTTCCGTCATCGCAAAGCTTTGACAACGGAGTGTCCCGCAGGTATGACACCGGCTACCTTAGCGGCGGGGCGCTAAGACCGATGAGCTGCGCTTAGGCAGCTAATGCTAAATTATCTTCAGCGTTTAATTTTAAATCGAACTTTTTACGTGGTGTCCGACCACGGACAGCTTCTCCATCTGCAGTGAGCCCGTCGAAACCAGTACAACCCCTTGTTGTAACCGGTAGATGCGTTATATAAAACGCTCACCAAAATGTTTCTGCTAACATTACGTTATGCAAATATAACACTTTTTATACCATCTGTCAAGAATACATCGTTCCGTTTTGCTCTTTTTCCAATAATTATGTGCGTATCTCACAACACTCTACTTTCCCTATAGATATCTTTAAGTACAATTTTCAGCAAGTACAAACTCATACTTTTCTCACCACACAATGCATCCGCATCCCTTTCCGGATCTCACACGATTCTACTTTTAATCCTGCTTTTTGACAGCACTCCTCTATCACACTCCGTCTGGCAATTTTCACATCACCATGTCCACACAGGTTTGCTAACGGAACTTCGATGTTATCCATAAACCAAAGCAGCAATTTATTATTGCTTGACGCATCACGCAAAATCAATCTGCCACCCGGACGAAGACATCTTTGCACACTGTCAAAAAACGCCTGTGGATTTGGATAATGGTGAAAACTGTTCGAGCAAATAATGCTATCAAAGGAATTATCTTCAAATGGAAAGTTCTCGCAATCACCCACGACAAATGTAGCATTGGGAATATTCTTCTTTTGCGCTTGCTCGATCATTGCCGGTGTTAGATCCAGACCCATATAATGCCGCTCCGGATATTTTTCTGACAACAGTGAGATCATTGGCGCCGGACCACATCCGGCATCCAGTAAATCCATAAATGGTTCCCTCTCCAGCTCTGCCATAATATCTGGATAATCTTTTTTGCACATCTCATAAATGCCGGCTTTGTCGCCTTCATATATGCCGGCCGCTTTGGTAAACTCCTTGATTGACAGTTTCTTATATTCTTCGTTCGTCATATTCCTTCTCCTTACTCTGTGGTTAGTTTTTACTAACTCGTTATTTTAAGAAAAGCCGTGCATCCACACACGGCTGATTTTCCACATTTTAGCACAAAAAGAAACGACTGACAAGAGACCAATTATGATAACTCTCTTTTCATCGCAATAATCTGACGAATGCGGCGATCCGAATAGCCATACATCCTAGATTTGTATGAATTCGATATGAAATAAAAAACGACAGAAACAAGTTCTTTACCACTTATCTCTGTCGTTTACTATGTACAACATTTCGTACACTATTCAATTTCTATAAATGAATGACCAAATTAAAACTCAACATATTTTCCTTCTGCTTTATCATTGATAACATAGTATGCTTTACGCTCTACCGGATCAATATAAACACGCAGGGATTTGATAGCTCCTACACGATGACCCTCAGCCTTATATACCTCATGGATCTTCTCAATAATGGAAGCTGTCTTAAACTGCTCTCCATTAAACTCAACAAATACTTCCTGTATTTTCTCTACCGGTTTCTTAACAGTTTTCTTTCTAGGCTTTCTTGTCTTCTTCTCTGCCACTTTCTCTTCTGCCTTCTTTACTGTCTCTTTCACAGCCGGCTTAACTTCTGCCTTAGCAGCAGGCTTTTCCTCTGTCTTCTTAACAGGTGCCGGTGCTGCAGCTTTCACCTCAGGTTTCTTAGCTGCTACTGCCTTCATTGCAGTCTCTACAGATGTGTTTTTAGCTGGTGCTTTGGTCTGTGTTGCTTTCTTAATTGTCTTAGCCATTTTTCTTCTCCCTTTCATAAATAAATCAATCAAAGAATTTATACATTTACTAACGCTTACAATGGCAAGTTTATACCCAACAGAGCGCAGTTGCAAGGGATTTTTAAAATTTTGTTAGTTCTGTATACTTTTTTACTTATTTTTGTCATTTTTTATTCAATTTGCAATACAAAAATAACGAATTAAGAAACATTTTTCCAAAGCACCCGTTAAAGCCTTAACATTTCACTAATCTTTCATCTTCGGTTTGAATATGAGAGAACCCAAATATCCAAAAATTAACGCTGCAGATACTCCTACTGCACATGCACTAAATCCTCCCTTAAATAAACCAATAAATCCTTCTGCATCTACCGCTTTTTTTACTCCTTGATATAGGACATTTCCAAAGCCAAGCAATGGAACCGTCGCCCCTGCTCCTGCCCATTTGGCAAATGGCTCGTATACACCGACCGCCCCAAGTACAGCGCCGCTGCATACCAACAGTACCATAATCCGTCCCGGTAATAGCTTTGTATTATCCATTAATATTTGCACAATAACACATATCAGACCGCCAACAATAAACGCTAACATATAATCCAATGTGATACACCTCTTTCCACTAATTTTGCATTCAAGATCATCAAAAATAATGATTTTTTTGTCTATTTTTCATTTCCCATTTTCCCACTTTACAAACGGGATCTTCTCCTCTAATTTTTTGTTGTTTTTGCCCCTTTTTATCAAATAATTACCATTAATTTATTGTAATGTTACTCAAACTTCTCATGCCTTCAATTTTCCACAACCACCTATTACTTCCGTTATGGGAAGTTTGCGTCATGTTAATTAGAAATAAGGGTTTCCAATCTTACGGCGTGTGCAATTCCCGGAATGCTATTACCTTCGTTAAAACTGACGACTGACAGCAATGCTCCCGTTGGAACAAACAACACTCGTTTCCATTCTCCGATCTCCAACTGTTTCAACACATACCCGGCAAGCATGACCGCACTGCATCCACAGCCGCTGCCGCCCGCCTGTGCTTGTGCATCCCTGCCATATATCTCAATACCACAATCAATATAACGATCTGCAATATCATACCCTTCTGACCGCAAAATGTCGATTAAAATATCTTTGCCAACCATCCCCAGATCTCCTGTAATGATCTGGTCATACTCTGACGGATCTGTTCCGAAATCTTTGAAATGTGCTGCGACCACCGATGCGGCTGCAGGAGCCATACAGGCACCCATGTTCATCGTATCTTTCACACCATAATCAACGATTTTTCCGGTCGTAATCCCGGTAATTTTGGCCATTCCCTGTTTCTGATCCCCTTTACATATCACAACGGCTCCACTTCCTGTCACCGTCCAAGTCGAGGCTTTAGGACGCTGATTTGCATAGCCTAGCGGAAAACGAAATTGTTTTTCAGCACTGGCAAAATGGCTGGAAGTCATTGCAAGTACATAATCTGCGAATCCACCTTCTACAAGCATAGAACCGATCCCGATGGATTCTCCCATCGTCGAGCAGGCTCCATACACCCCAAACAACGGTTTATCAAATCCTGCTAAACCAAAAGAAGACGCCATAAGCTGTCCCAGGAGATCGCCCGCCACAATGTAACGGATCGCCTCTTTACCACAGCCTGCCTTTTGAATAGCAAGTTCTGCGGCACGCTCCTGAAGTCTGCCTTCTGCGTCTTCCCATGTATCTCCACCAACCTTAGGGTCTGACTCGATCTGGTCAAATACATCACCAAATGGGCCATCCCCTTCCTTTTGCCCTACTACAGATGCAGCAGCGCAAATGATCGGTGGCTCTTCAAATTTCACACTTTGTATTCCCTGCTGTTTCTTCAAACCTACATCACACCTTTCTCTGTTTTCGCTCAATGCAGTATTGCCTTACAATTGCAGATACCCAGCTCTTTACAAGAAAGTATTTCCGATATAGTTTTTTTTATTCGATTTTTGCTAACAACACATACTTTTTTGTCCCTTTATTTATCCTCATCCATCAAATTGCTCTCGTCTCCAAGGTCAATCTTTTTCATCTTTCTGCGATAGAAGATATCGTAGAATACCGGAACAATAAACAATGTCATAAGCGTTGCATACAGCAGTCCTCCGATCGTTACGATTGCCATACCACGAGACATCTGTGCACTGGTGTCTGTGCTAAATACCATCGTTGACATAGCAAGAACTGTCGTAAGCGCCGTCATTAAGATCGGGCGCATACGGGTAACCCCGGTCTCCACCAATGCGTCTTTTTGGGATACGCCATCCAGACGAAGCTGGTTGACATAATCTACAAACACAATACCATTGTTTACAACGACACCGGCCAATACCAAGAATCCCATCATTGACATAACAGACAATTCCTCGCCTGCGATCAAAAGACCAAGCAATCCACCGGTGAATGCAAGCGGTATTGTAAGCAACACGATAAACGGCGACAAAAGTCCTTGGAACTGCGCTACCATGATCAGATAAATGAATAAGATAGCAAGCGAGATCATAAGGAGCATGTTTTTCATCATCTCATTATTTGTCTCGCTCTCACCGGAGATCTTCACATCGTAGCCATCCGGTGTTTCGTATTTGTCAAGCTGCTTCTGCAGATCACGGCTAAGCAATGTTGCATTTTCGCCATCCTTAACCGATGCCGTTACCGAGATCATGTTTGAAAGGTTTTCACGTTTTAACGTTGTCAGGCTCTTCGCCTCTTTCACATCCGCAAATTCTTTCAGCTTATGAGTCTCTTTCTTCTGCTTGCCCTGATCGTCCGTTACTGTCGTTTCAAACTTATAGGACAGTAGGTTGTTCGTCTTTAATTCATCACGATCATCGACAAGTTTGACCTTGTAATCCTGATCATCCACCGTGATCGTTGTCGCTTCTTTATCCGTGGATAATTTACCGGACAGCTCTTGGAAGACCTGCGCTACCGTAAGTCCATAGCGCATCGCCTTATCTTTATTCACACTGACAACAAGTTCTTTTTTGCCCTCTTCCTGCCCATTGGTAATATCCTCGTACTTGTCAGTTTTCTCGAGCATTTTCATCACATCTTCACTGATCTTTTCTAGCTTCGTTGTGTCCTTGCCGTAAATATCGACCTGCACACCAGATGCCATCATACTCGACATATCCATATTTGATTCGGATACAGAATAATCATCCAACTTCTTCTTGCTCAGGATCTTTTCGATCTTAGCTGCTATCTCTTTATTTTGATTAGCATACTCTTCATCCAAAATGATCATTGCATTAAAAGACTTGCTGGTTCCACCGCCCGTCGAAAGTCCCATCATAGAAGAATTATCTCCCATCAACGCTCCAACCGTCTTAACACCTTTGATCTTACGCACTTCTCCGGCAATCTCATCTGACAATGCGTAATCCTGCTCGGTCGATGTTTTTTCCGGCATCGTATAGGAATAGGACATCTGCTCACTGCCCATTTCCGGCATAAATACAATTCCCATCTGTGTCACTTTCCAAACAGAAAAACCAAGTAAAAATACGGCAATCAAGATTGGAACCGCTTTCCATTTCAAACAGAACCGCAAAATCTTTTCATAAGCCACTTGAACAGCATGGAAGAATCGATGCTTTCGATTTGGCTCCTTACGCAAAAGTGTCGCACCCATTGTTGGTACAACGGTCAACGCAACGATCAAACTTGCACTCAAACTGTAGGCGATCGTCAGACACATATCCTGCATGATCTGACGAGTAATACCATCCGTAAAGATGATCGGCAGGAATACGCAGATTGTCGTAAGCGTTGATGCAAAAATAGCCCCTGCCACTTGATTGGCTCCCATCACTGCTGCACGTGCCACTGAAACTCCTTTTCCTCGTAATCGATAGATATTTTCAATGACGACGATCGAGTTATCAACCAGCATACCAATACCCAATGCCAAACCGGACAAAGAGATCATATTCAGCGTTATGTTCGTAAAGTACATAAGCACAATGGCAAACAGTACGCTAAGCGGAATGCTGAAAGCAACGACTACCGTAGGACGGATATCCTGTAAAAACAGGAATAATACTACGATTGCTAATAATGCTCCCCACAACAAGTTAGAAATAACGGAGTCAACGATCATTTTGATATAATCACCTTGATCCATTAACTTTGTGAAGTGCAGACCATCATATTTTTGTTCCAGTTCTTTCATGCTCTTGGCACAGTTTTTGGACACCGTAGACGTTCCTGCTGTACTCGCTTTGGAAACACCGATAATGATCGCATCGTTACCATTTAATTTTGCATAAGAATCTGCACTATTGTTTACTACTGTTATATCCGCCACATCCTGCAGGCGAACATTTCCGATATCTTTCATATGGCAGAGCAGCGTCTTTTTGAGGGCGTCAATGCTCTTATACTGATCTCCTACTTTGAGCAAATACTGTGTCTTATCTTCATTAATGTATCCTGCCGGCATCGAAAAGTTTTCCGCCGTCAAAATACCTGCCAGTGCCTCCTTCGTCAACATCTGATCAAGATTCGCATTTTTGAGCGCCTCTTTCTTGGAGTTATGGAAGGATTTCTTCGCATTATCTAACTCCTTTTCACTATTTTCCATAGTCGACTTTGCGGACGCCATCTGTGCATTGGCAGAACCAAACGCCGCGGCCGCTGTGATCTTACCGGTTTCAACTTTCTCGTATTGACTCTCCGCCTTACTGATAGACTTTGTCACTTGCTTTACGACCGCTTGTGCGGCTGCGATCTCAGTCTTTAAGTTCGCAAGCTCTGTATCGATCTGCGGGATACGAGTTTCTACAATATCGTACAGGGATTTCAGACTCTTCTTTGTCATCGACTTGGCAATCTTACTCTGTCCCTGTGTTTTGAGCATGTTTTTGTAAGCCGTCAATTTGGACGGATTGTCGATCGCATCCTTGACACTGGTTGGCAATGCTGCTTTCTGCTTCGCTGCCTGTGTTGCCGTCGCACTTTCTGCCTGTGTTTTGGCTGCTTCTTTTAGAGTATCTGCAGCATTACCAAGCTGTTTCAAATACGTGTCTACATTGCTGTCCGTCACTGTCACATTAAGACCGGTCTGTTTCAGCGTTTCCTGTACCATTGTATTTAAGATCTGCTTGTAAATCGTCGTATACATCGCCTGATAAGCAGTTCCACCCTTGGCAAAACTATTCTGAATTGTCGCAAATCCTTTGTTCATCTGCTCATACGAGGATACTACTTTATTTGTCGTATAGGCTTTCTTCTCACCATTTAACGCTGACTGACTCGCCTTTAAGCTTGCAAGCTGGGATTCGTACGCAACTTTTGTCGCAATTGCCTGATTCATCATCTTGCTGAACTTTGCAAGCTGTGCAGATTGTTTTCCCTGTTGCTGCGACAGTTTCTTCTGCTGAGACTCTAACTGTTTTTTCCCCTCTTGAAGCTTTTTGCTGCCATCATCAATTTTCTTTTTGGCATCTGCGAGTGCCTTGTCTGTCTTTTCCAACACACGGGCATTGACGTCATCAATCTTATCCTGGTTTAATACAACCTCAATTGATTCCTCAACCACACCATTTGTCGAAACACTTGCCACACCATCACCGCGCTCCAGCGCCGGCAAAATATTATCATCCACAAACTTGGCAAGTTCCACACGGTCTTTGCCCTCATAATCGACACTTGCCATAACCGTTGACATCATGTCCATCGAGATTTCCATGATCATCGGCTGTCCCGCTGTATCCGGTAGTTCCAACTGATTGACCGCCGAAGACACTTTTACCATGGCAGCATCCATATTCGTATCATCCTGAAACTGCAGCATGACCATACTGGAATTTTCTGCAGAATTACTGGTTACTTTTTTTACACCATTCACAGTACCAACTGCACTTTCCATCGGTTCTGTAATGTCCTTTTCTACCTTTTCCGGGGCAGCCCCCACATAGGTCGTAATCACCATCATATATGGCATATTCATGTTTGGCAGAAGGTCCGTTGTCATTTTAGAATAGCTGACACCTCCAAGTACCAATACAATAATAACACCGACCAAGATCAAAAATGGTCTTTTCACACTAAATTTAGGCATATCTCCGCCTTTCTGTTACTGTAAGATTAAAATTTATACTGAATATCCAACGCACCATCTGCGACCGTCACGCTCGCTTTGCCACCACTAATGATCGGCAGCATCGGCGGTAAATGTCCGATATCGACATCCATAACGATCGGCACTTCATATTGACGAAGCATAGAAACTACAGCTTCATACTGATCCATACCAAAAGCCTCTTCCCCAAAGGATAACGGTCTCCCGATCAAAAATCCTTTTACGTGCCGGAACCAGCCGGCATGCGATAATTGCCACAATGTTCGACGTATGCTCATAACCTTCAGATCACACGCTTCCATAAACCAGATCAATCCGTCCTCTTGATATCTGTCCGCAAATTCTTTTACCTTATCGTACTTGGTACCGACTAAATTTCCTAAGCAGTCTAAACATCCACCGATCAAACGCCCTTCCATACGGATCGGCTGCTCTGCAGGTTCACAGTGCAATACGACCGGTTCCGTAACATGATACGGCTCCAGAGGATTATCCTCCGTCTTTAAGGATTCCTTTTCCCACAATGGATAACTATGTATTTCCTGCTTGTTGCCACGTAACAGATCATACGCATCCTGTATTGCCGGATGCCATGTTCTCATACCAAACGCCGGTGCACAAGGTCCGTAAATCGCGGCAGTATCACAAAGCGTTGGAAGCAAAAATGTAAGATTCGTATTGTCCGAATATCCCATGTACCACTTAGGCGGCAATGCAGCGATCCGTTCAAAGTCAATATAATCCAACACTTCACACATTAATTCGCCACCACCACAGGAAAGCAGCACATCTACTTCCTGCTTTGCAAAAAATGTATTGATCTCCTCTCCACATTTTGGTGGTGTATTGCTAATCCCAATTCCACTGCCTTCGTAGCAGTTTGGGCCTAATATCATGGTATGTCCCAATGCCGCAAACGTTTTCTGCGCAGCATCAAAACCACTCCGGTAAGGTCCCATATTACAGCCAAAGGCCGGTGCAACAAAACCAATCGTCCCGGACGCTTCCAAAAATTTCGGTATTCTCATTTGTTCTCTCCCTTTTTCATATCGCAACTATCTATCCTATTTTTAGGACTGCGATATTTTGTCCTTTTCTTTTTTTGGAACTTCATGAAATGCTTCTTTGCTTAATTTATCATAACAACGATACATCGTCTGTACAGAATTTTCCAAAATATAATAATGTCTGATATAAGGGATCAGCAGCACAAGCAGGAGACACTCCAGTCCAAAAAATGGCACAGAAGGAGCCACTGCGCATATGCCAAAGGTCACTACCGCCAATAGTGCAAAAGTGACCGTGACGATCAAATGGATCAGACGTTCATGCTGAAAAAATCCAATCTGCACAAGCACCTGCTCACATATTTTTTTCCGTTCTTCATCATCGTATTCTTTGAGGTAAATACCTTTTAGATAAGAGACATATTGTATAATTCGCTGTTCCATCGCAAAGCCTCCCTGCTTTAATCCTGATATTCTTTCACCAGTACTGTTGCATTATGCCCACCAAAACCTAATGAATTGCTGATTGCAATATGCACCGGCGTATGAATGCCTTCACCCTTTGTATAATCCAGATCGCACTCCGGGTCATCCTCGAGCAGTCCGACCGTCGGATGAATATATCCTTCATTGATCGATTTGACACAGGTGATCAATTCTACGGCACCACCGCCTGCAAACATATGGCCGATCATGGATTTCGTGGAATTGATGTGTACTTTATATGCACTATCTCCAAAAGCGAGCTTAATTGCTCTCGTCTCGAATAAGTCATTGTATTTTGTGCTTGTTCCATGTGCATTAATATAATCCACTTCTTCCGGAGCCACACCGGCATCCTGCATCGCCAGCGTCATTGCACGTGCGGCTGCAGAGCCATCCTCCAGCGGAGTCGTAACATGATGCGCATCGCAAGTTGCCCCGTATCCACCAATCTCTGCATAAATATGTGCGCCTCTTGCTTTGGCATGCTCTAATTCTTCTAATACAAAAATACCGGCACCTTCTCCGGTAACAAATCCATTACGACGCTTGTCAAACGGAATGGATGCAGCTGTCGGATCTTCGGAATCGGTCAATGCAGTGAGTGCCTGAAATGCTGCAACACCAAAACGACTTACCGAACTATCAACGCCTCCCGCTAGGATCACGTCTGCCTCTCCATGCTGTATAGAGCGAAACGCCTCTCCGATCGAGTTGGTTCCGGTTGCACAGGCAGTCACTACATCAATGCATTTTCCCTGAAAGCCATGATACATAGCGACACTGGCTGCTGCCATATTTCCCAAGACCAATGGGGCTGTAAGCGGATGTATTCTTCCCGGTCCCTTGGCTAACATCTTATCGTATTCACGTTCAATTCCCATGAGACTTCCCACGCCGGATCCAACACAAACGCCCAGTCTGTAGGAGTCTTCTTCCTCTATGTTAAGACCACTATCCTGCATCGCCTCAATGGAAGCTGTCACTGCCATCTGACTAAAACGATCCATTCGTTTGGCAGCTTTTGGTTCAATATACGCTTTTGGATCAAAATCTATTACTTCTGCCGATAACTTTGCTTTATACTGTGTCGTATCAAAGTTTTGGATCGGTCCTATACCAACCTTTCCTTCCAAAACAGACTCCCAAAATTTCTCTACTGTAATTCCAATTGGCGTCACAGCACCCATACCTGTTACAACTACTCGCTTCATTTCATAACCAACCCTTCCTATATTTATTTCACAAAAAGGCAAAGCAGGCGCTTTGCTTTACAAGAATTGCTAAAGCAATTCTTGGTGATATCACACTACATAACAGCAGTTTCTTATTCATGTATATAAATCCACTATAACGAGGACCTTACTCATTATAGTGGATTTATTCTTTGAAATGCAACGCATTTCACGTTATTTTTATAGAATCTTAATAACTCAAACTTATCGTCATCTCTCATGTTCCTACACGAACTATGATATAATGAGCACACAGTGCTCATCTTAGGAGTTTCTTCGAAACTCTATTATGCGCAGAAAACATGCGCAATTATTATGATATAATGAGCCTCAGAGAAAAACAAGCGGCTGCGAAGCAGACATTTGTTTTTCTGGGCTCATTAACGAGCAAATAAGCTTGTGTAACAAGCGAATAAGCTCTGAAGGAGCGGATTTGCGAGTTTAATAACCTTCAATCCACAATATACAGGCAGATCCACGATGCTACAAATTGGAAGTCATAACAAAAGGAAGAAGACCTACCCTTTCGGGTAGTTTACGAATGGATAGAATCTCCATATGATAGATGTACAAGGCAAATGCAGTTTATATCGTGACGGGAAGGGAGTGGATGATTTTTATGAAAAATCGTGATAATGAATTTTTTGACCAGCAAAAATTAGACGAATTGGTGAAAAATAGGGATCTTGATACACTGAGAGATCAAATGGTACGCATTTTGGCATGTCCATGTTGCTTGAACGGATTTAAACATTGCCGTAAATATTTGAAAGTATTTTCGGTGGAAGAAATACAGCAAACGCCCTATCTGGCAACAGCTGCTGCATTGATCTGTGCAATTTATGGGGATCTGAAGCAGGCCGAAGAGTTTTGTCAATATGTGGAACAGATTCCTTTGATGAAATTACATTTGGACATTATTATTCCGGGGAACGATACTGAGAAAATGCAAAATGCGCTGATTCAACTGTATAAGTTGGCAAGCACAGAGGAAATATTACCTAATTTGCCGTTGGCAGCAGGTAGGATCACACTGATAAACGGATTCCGGGACCTGACCTGTTATAATGATCTGGTGCACGACCAAAAGGAACAGTTGAAAAAATGGATCAAATTATTTTATGGAGAGAGTGCAGTCGGAATCGCAGAAGTGGCATATGCAGAAGTATGTTATCTGAGAGATGAATGTTTCGAGGCTATTACAACACTGGTAGGAATTATTCCATTTATCGAAAAAGAAGGCGAGGTTGCAGTACTTTTTGTTGCATTGAGCCTGCAGATGAAAATCATGATCGCAACGGGACAGATCGCAGTGGTTTATCCAATACTGGATATGATTTATCAACGCCTCTACAAAGAACGAAGCCGTTGGCTGTTAGAGAACTTTGATGCGCTCAAGGCTTGGGGCTTAATGTATGACGGAGATGTATATACGGTGGCTGATTGGATGGAACAGGATGCTCCAAGCGAGTTTGGTGAATTATGTATGCTGGATACCTATAAATATTTGATCAAAATGAGAGCATATATTTTAGAGGAAAAATACATAGCAATGCTTTCACTTGCGGAATATTTGCGCCAACCACTTGAAAATACGGGGCGTATTATGGATATCTGCGAGATGAATCTTCTGTGTGCGATCAGCTATTATCTGTCGAATAAGGAAGAAAAGGCATTTTGCATTTTGGATGAGACGATACCGATCATAAAGGAGAGACGTTTTGACCGTCTGGTGGCTGATGAGGGAGAAAAAATATATACGGTACTGCGTAGTTACCGTAATGCCAGAAGAATCACGGATATCTATCTGGATCATTTGATCGATCTCGCAAAGAAAATGGCATTGTTATACCCAGATTATCTGCGAAAGATCAAGGAAGATCTTCCTGCACTTACAGAAACAGAAAAGGAGATTTTACTACTTCTCGCTGACGAGAGAACAAATGCAGAAGTTGCCGATTTTATGGATATTAGTATTAACACAATAAAGTTCCATCTCAAGAACATTTATGCCAAATTAAAAGTGAAGACCAGGCAGCAAGCGGTAAAGACAGCCCAAAAGAATAAGCTGCTATCTCTATGATACTGTGTACAAGCTGATGAGCATTGGAAAATCACATAGAAAAGAGGGATTGATGTGAAAAGAGTATTGTTTATTGCGGAGATGAACGAAATCGTAAAAAATATGAATGAAGCGATGCTGCCATATTTTCAAGTGCAGCTTTGCATTGCAGATGCAGGGATGGCAGGGCAATTGCTCCATATTTTTCAGCCGGACATTGTATTGATTTTTTTAAGCCGATTAAGCAGGGCAGATGTGATGGGGTTAAATATATTATTAAGAGAGAATGCGAACCTTCCGACTGTGGTAGTTGGCAGCATGTATGAGTTTCAAACATATGGATTGAATATAAATGCAAAACAAGTACGTGGTTTGACTCGGCCAATCAGTAATAAGGAAGTAATTCGGACTCTTTACGTCAGTTTGGGTGTAGAGTTTCCGTCAGAACAGGAACAGCTGGAGAAAGCAGATGTTCGAAAACACATTTTATTTATTGATGATAATCCACTATTGCTGCGCAGCATGAAAGCACTTGTAGAAGGCAGATATCGTGTATCGATCGCCGTGTCCGGATCACAGGCATTAGACCTAATGCAGAGAGACTGTCCGGATATGATTTTTATGGCATATGAGATGCCGGTTGTCAATGGCAAGATAATATACAAAGGGATCCGCGCTAATCCACAGTTTGCTGCGATACCCGTGGTGTTCTTGTCTAGTATAGCCAAGAAAGAACATATCAAGGAAATACTGCAGCTACAGCCGGCGGGATATATTTTGAAACCGGCTGACAAAGAGCGGATTTTGAATATGATCACACAAACATTAGGAAAATAAGAAACAGAGAGTCTTAAAAAGTGGGGTCTTCTTATGATGGGTATTTCTCTGTCCGGCAGAAATCGCTATGATATTTGATCAAACACGGGCAGACTTTCCATCACCTCAATAATTGGCGAATACACGGTATTCTTTGAATCGTCCTCTTCAAAATGATAAGCACGATTCTTCGTTTTTTTAGCTTGTTCCCTCGTATCCGGAAGTCTGCTGTAGTGGCTGTCCTGACGATATTCTTTGGCCGTCTCCTGTAATCCTGCCAGCATATATTCTCTGTCCGGATCTTTATCACTGACTGCACTCATTTCCATTGCGATCACATCGTTTGCTTCCTCTTTGGAACGACAATGTTCCAAACGTGTCTGCAAACGTTCCTTAGCATTCTGAACCCGCAATGCCTTTTGATACATCGTTGGATTATGAATCTGCAAATAATTCATCTCTGCCGAAGACAAGCGTTTCCCCTGTTTTAGCTTTTGAAAAATCTTCTGCTCGTATTGTGCCCTCTCTTCATCGCTCATCTGAGATGTTGGATCCATCAATTCCGACACTGCCTTTTTACATATATCCTGAATGCGTTCCCGCAATGCCGTCTTCTCATCCTGCGACAAAATTTCTTTACTATTCGTAATCATCGGAAAAATCCTCCCCATCAAAAAATAACCGATACCAATACCGCGTGATCTTCCACGCAATATTAATATCGGCTATTTCCGCCTATTCCTTAAGAACAGGTATCATCACATTAAAAATTACTGCTTTATAAACTCCTCTAAGAACCACTGATGAATGCGGTGATCTCCACCCAGTTCCGGATGAAAAGCTACTGCAAGCTGCTTGCCATAGCGAACACCGACAATGCGGCCATCCACCTCAGCGAGCACCTCTACTCCATCACTAACACTCTCCACATATGGTGCACGAATAAATTCCATCGGAAAGGTTCCGATCCCGACAAATTCGCCTTCCGCATAATGAAAGCTTCCAAGCTGTCTTCCATATGCATTTCTCTTCACCGTCACCGGTAATGTTCCAAAATGAACGGTATCGTCTCCAGCGATATGTTCTGCCAAAAGGATCAGACCGGCACAGGTTGCCAATACCGGAAGTCCTGCTGCGATCTTTGCGCGCAGCGGCTCATACATATCTAACTCCCGTAAAAGTTTACCCTGAACGGTACTCTCACCGCCCGGAAGCACCAATGCATCAAACGAATCCTCTAAATCTTTTGCCTGACGTAATTGGATCGTCTGCGCCCCAAGCTCCTGCAACACTTTTTCATGTTCCTCAAACGCACCCTGTACTGCCAACACTGCAACTTTCATACTAATCTTACATTCCTTTCTCTGCACTAACAGTGAGTATATAACCCAAACCTCCCATACTGAAAAATATGATCAAACTACATATTACTTATAATGAGAAGTTTAAGTACTCAAACTTCCCATACCGGAAGTTATTACCCGAGCCATATATTGCTTATTATGTCGGCAATAAATAGAACATTTTGCAGATGACAAACTAAATTGTTCTGTCATCCGCGAACTAAGATAATTGCCGCAGAACGCAACGTTTTTACGTGATTTCTTATTTTGTTAAGTCTCTGATGCATACATGCCTGAAGGAGTGTCTGAGTTGTCCCGGTTTAGCAAGGTATCATCCATTTTTGGACGGGACGCTTTCGCTACGATGCGCTACGTCACGTTACTTAATGTCTCTGAGGCTTTGAGGTGTGGGAAGTTTGAGTCAAGTATATTATTTGCCTCGCTCAGCCATTAATAATTCAATCTCGTCTTCATTAATACCAACCATAGCTTCTCCAAGATCCTCAGAAAGTTCTGCGATCATCTTCGCATCGGTATAATTGGTAACTGCTTTTACGATTGCATTTGCACGCTTCTCCGGATTACCGGACTTGAAGATACCGGATCCTACAAAGACGCCTTCTGCACCAAGCTGCATCATCAATGCGGCATCTGCAGGAGTTGCAACACCACCTGCTGCAAAGTTTACAACCGGCAGTCTCTTGTGCTCATGTACATACTGAACCAGCTCATATGGTACACGAAGTTGTTTGGCTTCATCAAACAGTTCATCCTCACGCATAGCGGAAATCTTAGCAATTGCACTGTTCATCATACGCATATGACGCACTGCCTGAACAACATCACCGGTTCCCGGCTCACCCTTGGTACGGATCATGGAAGCTCCCTCGTTGATACGGCGAAGTGCCTCTCCTAAATCCTTAGCGCCACATACAAACGGAACGCGGAACTTTGTCTTGTCAATATGGTAAACATCATCTGCCGGAGAAAGTACCTCACTCTCATCAATGTAATCAATTTCAATTGCCTCTAATAACTGCGCCTCTACAAAATGACCGATACGGCATTTTGCCATAACCGGAATAGATACTGCTTCCTGAATACCACGGATCATTTTCGGATCACTCATACGTGATACACCTCCGGCTGCACGAATATCTGCCGGGATTCTCTCCAATGCCATAACAGCACACGCACCTGCTGCCTCAGCGATCTTTGCCTGCTCCGGAGTCGTAACATCCATGATCACGCCACCTTTTAACATCTGTGCCAATTCTTTGTTTAATTCATACTGTCTGCTCATACTATCCTCATTTCTGCACACATTTTCAAGCGTTTCAATATTGTATCAAGTGTGCACAGACACAATATTCTCATAACACCATTTTCTTTACTCAAGCTTCAGACAGCAGCTCCGGCTGTGCGAAGTTTGATTTCTTTACATAAGGCATCCCGACAAAACTTATCGGAATTATTTGCAAATGTAACTGAAGTAAAGTATACTATAATCTGACCATGTGAAAATATCCAATTTAACCATAGTCAGTATAGTCAGTTTGGAGGATATAATACCAATGCTTACATATTCATTTACTAATATAGGGTCAGATAGCCTGTACCACCATCTGTACCAATGTATCCGCGAGGATATTTTATGCGGTAATCTGACCGCCGAGACAAAGCTGCCATCAAAGCGTAGTTTTGCCAAAAATCTAGGGGTTAGCAATATTACTGTAGAAAATGCCTACGCCCAGCTTCAAGCCGAAGGATACATTTACTCCATTCCCAAGAAAGGGTTTTATGTCAGAAATTTATCTGACCTTACTCTCTCCATATCGCAAACAACATCTTCCACTTCGAACAGTCTACGTATGCCCGACAAATATAAGGTGGATCTTGCCAGCAACCAAATGAATCCGGAGCAATTTCCATTTTCTGTCTGGTCTAAACTGATCCGCGAGACTCTTCTCAACCGTCACGTGGAACTGATGCAGACACCTCCTTGGGGTGGCGTATGGGATCTTCGTCACGCCATCTGCTCACAGCTCAAAGATTTTCGAGGTATGGACGTGACACCGGAGCAGATCATTATCGGTGCCGGAACCGAGTATCTATACGGTCTTCTGATTCAATTATTCGGTCAGGACAAAGTCTATGCAGTTGAGAATCCCGGCTACCATAAGATTGCGAAAATATATGAAAATAGCCGTGTCAAATATCGCTATATACCGATCAGTGCTAAGGGTATCGATGCACTGGAATTAGAATCTTCCGGAGCACAAATTGTACATCTGTCACCGTCCCACCATTTTCCGACCGGCATCGTCACTCCGATCGGGACCCGCTATGAACTGTTGGCTTGGGCGACCAGGCAGCCGGGCCGGTATATCATTGAAGATGATTATGATTCAGAATTTCGATTATCCGGCAAACCTATCCCAACGCTGCAAAGTATCGACCAATCAGAACGTGTCATTTATATGAACACCTTTACCAAAAGCCTTTCTTCAACCATACGAATCAGCTATATGGTATTGCCTAAACATTTGCTGGAACAGTTTGCAAAACGCCTGTCCTTTTACTCTTGTACCGTATCCAACTTTGAGCAGTATACGTTGGCACGTTTTATTGAAGACCGTTATTTCGAAAAACATATTAACCGTATGCGTACTTATTATCGCAAAATACGTGACGAACTGCTGGATGCCATTGCTAATAGTGCACTTGCCACACATTGCAATATCGCAGAAGAAGATTCAGGACTTCACTTTCTGCTGCATATTGATACCTCACTCCCAGATGATGCTTTGTCTGCAAAAGCAAAAGAATATGGTCTTCACCTATCTTTTTTGTCCGAATATTATGAAAAAGGAAGCCCTAATATTCCGGCACATACACTGATCATTAATTATTCCGGCCTGACCAGCGAAAAAATCCCTCAAGTGATCACACTGCTATCCAAGTGTATTCTCACTTAAGGGATCTGAAAAGATGGTTTGCTATTTTGCCGCCATTTTACTCTGGCAGCAATTGCGGATTGACGTGCACCACACCTTGCTTACTCCGACAGCAAATGCGGATTGACGTGCACCATAACATGCTTTACCTTTGGGAAATTGCGTTCTATCGCGTCATGTACATGTTCTGCGATCTCATGTGCCTCAAATAACGTTTTTCTGCCATCTGCACTGATCTCAATATCAACATAGATCTTATTTCCAAACACACGAGTACGCATAATATCAACATGAAGCACACCTTCTTCTCTACAGGCACACTCCCGAAGCTCATTCTCCAATACATCATCACAGGCATGATCAACCATTTTGTCCGTTGCGTCCATAAAAATATCATACGCTGCCTTTACAATAAACAAACAGATTACTACACTGGCAATAGAATCAAGAACCGGAAATCCTAAACGTGCTCCAACAATACCAATCAAAGCACCAACAGAAGAAAATGCATCCGATCGATGATGCCAGGCATCCGCCATCAGTGCTCCGGAATCCACACGTTTCGCATGATATTTAGTATACTGAAACATTGCTTCTTTCGAAATAATAGACAATATTGCCGCTGCTGCTGCAAGCAGTCCCGGCGTCTGCAAATGTGCATAATCTCCCGCTATAATATTTTTGACAGCTCCATAGCCAATTCCAATACCGGTAAGGCACAAAATATTTGCAAGCAGAAGTGCCGCAATGCACTCCAACCGTTCATGTCCATATGGATGCTCCTTATCAGAAGCCTGTGCAGACAACTTCACTCCAACGATCACAATAATACTGCTAAACACATCCGATGCAGAATGAACCGCATCACTGACCATCGCTCCGGAATGAGCGATCACACCGGCTAGCAATTTGATCAATGACAATATTGTATTGCCAAAAATACTTACAATGCACACCCGCATTGCTACTGTTTCCATATTGTCTTTGTTGTTTTGATTGCTCATAATAACCTCTCCAATAAAAAATAAAAAAACATCCGCGAAGAACCAGTAATACTACTGTCCCGCGGATAAAACAATTCATTCCACTGTCACGTTGTGACCCGGCCCCAGATAAGATATCCGGCCTGTTCAGTTTGTACTGTAGCTAAATGCAGTGCAAAGAGTTTTCGTAGCCACTCCATAATTGAAGTTCTATATATTATATGTACGTTATCATTAAAAGTCAACACTAATCTTTCTTATACAAAACAAATCTTTCTTATATAAAACAAACCCCTCTCGTCTCGCCAAAATGTTCTTTGACGAAACGAGAGAAGTTAGTATGATTGCGATTATTTAGACAGCCTGCTTTTTCCGGTTGCGTAGTCGATCGTAACGCCCGGCTGCACATTATAAACGAATACATGGAAACATATTCCCTTACCTTTATCTTCCACAGAATAAGCTTCCATCTCGACTCCTTCTGCCACTAGATTATCACCCTTAAAAACAGGGGTAACACGATACAACACATGGTGATCTGTATCTTTGACATAATCTGCCACTTCATCCTCAAAAGGAAGCATTCCATCTACATTTAAATATCTAGTCCCCGTGATCAGATTTTTTTTGTTTGCATTTTCACCTGCCAATTGAAATCCGATCAAATGACAGCGGTTATACAAATATTTGCCATCCACGACATCGTATTTAACAGTGTTCCATCCACTAGGCTTTACCATACCGATCGCACCACGTTTCTCCGTCGGCATAAGCTCTTTGCATATATTGGCATAAGCTGTGCCACAACGTCCCAATGCATCCAGACGATGATAATTCTCAAATGCTTTGGTGTTGTTTTTTTCACGGGTGGTGAAATTCGGAACATTATCATTCAGTTCCACATAGGGTTCCCCGTTGTACGCCGCATGATCTTTTAAATTATCTAAAGACTGCGTTGCACTGTCGGAACCTTTCCCATCCGCATCTTTTGCCGAGGAACTTTCTCCTTCTGAGCGATCTTTCTGTGGCGCGGTTGTCTTTAACGCCTCTTTCGCCGCATATTTAGCAATCTTAACAACCTCTGTAGAGGAGCAACCGCAAAGTGCTGTCATCAGTCCCAAAATACACCCAAGACGAATCACCCACTGCATTCTTTTGTTTGTTCTATTTTCCATATCCGTAACCTCGTCCGTAAGACTTTACAACCACTTATAAATCTCTTAAATACCTAATAACTCTTCTGCGTGTTTCACTTCTTCCTGGGTCGGTGGATTAACGCCTTTCAGTGGATAATCAATTCCAAGCTGTTCCCATTTAAATACCCCCAGTGTATGATACGGCAAAATTTCTACGCGCTCTACCGTCTTTAATGTTTGGATAAATTCCCGCATTTCGATCAGATATTTATCCTGACTGTTATCCCCCGGGATGAGCACATGACGGATCCACATTGGCTGCCCCATATCCGACATCTCTCTTGCCATCTCTTTGATATTTTCCCCGGTTTGTCCGGTAAGTGTCTGATGTACCTTCTCATCAATGTGCTTAATATCCAGCATAACAAGATCTGTTACTTCCATCAATTTTTTCCACTTAGAATAAAACGGCTCTTCTCTGGTAAACGGATTTCCACTTGTATCAAGCGTCGTATGAATCCCCTTTTCTTTCGCCAAAGTAAATATCTCTGTCAGAAAGTCGATCTGCAAAAGCGGTTCTCCGCCACTAATGGTGATCCCACCGTCTTTGCCCCAATAATTGCGATAGCGCCAAGCCCTATCAATTAATTCTTTGGCAGTATATAGAGTTCCCTTTTGCATATCCCACGTATCCGGATTATGGCAAAACTGACAACGCATTGCGCAGCCACTCAAAAAAATAATATATCGCACACCGGGACCATCTGCAGATCCAAAACTCTCTAATGAATGTACATAACCTTTTGTTTGTTCCATCGTTTTCTTTCCTTTCTAAGTCCACTTCTGTAGCAGAAAAGGAGCAGCCCTTTATAGAAAAGACTGCCCCATATTTCTTTGGTTTATACAGATCATACATGCCGAAAACATTCACAAAGATGAATATTTCATCGCATATGCCGTCGCATTCTCAAGTCATTTTGAAAATGTGCTTCGCTGTAACTTACAGAGACTCATGACATGTTCTGGCAATTACATCGAGCTGCTGCTCTCTTGTCAAGTCGATAAACTTAACTGCATAACCGGACACGCGGATCGTGAAGTTTGCATACTCTTCTTTCTCCGGATGCTCCATAGCGTCGATCAGCTTCTCTTTGCCAAACACATTGACATTCAGATGATGTGCACCCTGATCGAAGTATCCATCCATAACCTGAACAAGATTCTTTATACGCTCATCCGGATTGTGTCCCAATGCATCCGGGTTAATCGTCTGCGTATTAGAAATACCATCTAATGCTTCCTCATATGGCAATTTTGCTACAGAGTTCAAGGATGCCAGCAAACCATTCTGCTCAGCACCATATGCAGGGTTAGCACCTGGTGAAAGTGGCTCTCCTGCTTTTCTTCCATCCGGAAGGGAACCGGTTGCCTTACCATATACAACGTTAGAAGTAATTGTAAGGATTGATGTGGTAGGCTCAGAGTCACGGTAAGTGTGGCAGTTACGAAGCTTTCTCATGAACTCACGAAGCAGCCATACTGCAATCTCGTCTGCACGCTCATCATCGTTACCATATCTAGGGAAATCCCCATCGATCTCATAATCTACGGCTAATCCATCCTCATCACGGATCACTTTTACCTTAGCATACTTGATAGCTGACAGAGAATCTACAACGTGTGAGAAACCTGCAATACCGGTAGCAAATGTTCTTCTTACATCGGTATCGATAAGTGCCATCTGAGATGCCTCGTAGTAATATTTATCATGCATATAATGGATCATGTTCAATGTCTCTACATAAGTCTGTGCGAGCCATGTCATCATCTCATCATATTTTTCCATAACTTCATCGTAATCAAGATACTCGGATGTGATCGGACGATACTTCGGTCCAACCTGCTCCTTGGTCTTCTCATCAACACCACCGTTGATCGCATAAAGCAAGCACTTAGCAAGGTTTGCTCTAGCACCGAAGAACTGGATCTCTTTACCTGTCTCTGTTGCAGATACACAGCAGCATACAGAATAATCATCGCCCCATACCGGACGCATAACATCGTCATTCTCGTACTGTACGGAACTTGTTGCAATAGAAATATGAGCTGCATATTTCTTGAATGCTTCCGGCAAGTTAGAGGAATACAATACTGTTAAGTTAGGCTCTGGAGAAGGTCCCATGTTCTCTAACGTATGCAGGAAACGGAAACATGTCTTCGTAACCTGAGAACGTCCATCCATACCAATACCAGCTACATCTACAGTAGCCCATACAGGATCTCCGGAGAACAACTGGTTATAAGACTCAATACGAGCGAACTTAACCATACGGAATTTCATCGTAATATGATCTACTAATTCCTGTGCCTCTTTCTCTGTCAATACACCGTTTGCCATATCTCTCTCAATATAAATATCCAAGAAAGTAGATACACGACCTACGGACATTGCTGCACCGTTCTGCGTCTTGATCGCTGCAAGATATGCAAAATATAACCACTGAAATGCTTCTTTTGCATTCTTAGCCGGTCTTGAAATATCAAAACCATAAATCTCACCAAGAGCTTTCATATCTTTTAAGCATTTGATCTGCTCAGCCAGCTCTTCGCGGATACGATAATCTTTACTACGCATTGCACGACGCTCTGTACCGGCAAAATCTTTCTGCTTCTCTTCAATCAGGTAATCCATACCGTAAAGGGCAACACGACGATAATCGCCAACGATACGTCCACGACCATACGTATCCGGAAGACCCGTTAAGATCTTGTTATGACGCATACGCTTCATCTCCGGTGTATATACCTCAAAGACAGCGTCACTGTGCGTTTTATGATATTTTGTAAAGATCTCATGCAGTTTCGGGCTTGGCTCATAACCATACATCTGACAGGACTGCTCTGCCATACGAATACCACCATAAGGCATGAACGCACGTTTCAGCGGCTTATCTGTCTGCAAACCAACAACTTGCTCTAAATCCTTAAACTCATCGCTGATATATCCGGGACCATATGCTGTAATACTTGAAACAACCTCTGTCTCCATATCAAGAACGCCGCCCTTTGCACGCTCCTCTTTCTGGAGTTTCTGGAGCTCGCCCCATAATTTATCTGTTGCATCTGTTGGTCCCTCTAAGAAAGACTCATCACCATCATATGGTTTGTAATTGTTTTGGATGAAGTCGCGTACATCAATGCCCTCTTTCCAAAGTCTTCCTTCAAAACCTTCCCATTCCTTAAAGTCTGCCATATTGACCTCCTTCTTATTGTGCCATTTGTCTCACTTGCATTCTTTCAAACATACTTTATTCATGTATATGAAGATGCGAAGTATTTATTTATCCGCAAGTTATACTAACATGAATCATCGTTTATTACAAGCTGGAAATTGATACCTTTTATCAACAATACAACATTTCTTTTTACAAAGAATTTATGCTCTGTCGATCTTTTTGAAGCAGTTCAAAGAAGTCTTCCACCGGCATAGGCTTTGCATAATAATATCCCTGCACATTATCGCAGCCAATTTTTCTTAATAATTTAACTTGCTCTTCCGTTTCAACGCCCTCTGCCAGCAGCTCCAGTCCCAACTTGTCTGCCATCGCCACAACATATTCTAATATCAACCGACCCTTTTCGGAAACCATCATATTTTCCATAAATTTCTTGTCTAATTTGATGACATCAAATGGTGTCTCTAATAAAATATTTAAGGAAGAATAACCACTTCCAAAGTCATCCATTAACAACTTATATCCCTGATGTTTGAGCAGCTCTGCCATATTGCTGATCTGCTCATCCCCAATGGTTTCTGTAATCTCTAACTCCAGCTGTTCTTTCGGAATACCTGCCTCATGAATAGTCTGCGCCAGATAATCCATAAAAACAGTGTCTGTCAAATGCAGTCTGGACACATTCACAGAAACCGGACAATTTTTAATACCAGCTTGTTCGCACCGCTTCAAAAAATTGCATGCCTCTTTCCAAATATAGTAATCCACTTTCTTGATATAGCCATTTTCCTCAATGACCGGAATGAACTCATTCGGATAGATCATACCGCGATCCGGATGCTGCCAACGGACCAACGCCTCTGCCCCGACAATATGATTCTGTACTATACTATATTTCGGCTGTAAATACATCTGAAACTGTTTTTCATCAATTGCAGAAGGAAGACTTTCCTCAATAAAATTGCGGATATACAACATTTCCTTAAATTCTTCCTGATAATAAAGAACATTGTTCATCATATTACCTTTTGCCTTTTTGCGCGCCATTGCAGCTCGATCCTCAATCTGGCGCAGATCCATCTTACGATCATTTACAATATATACACCAATGGAATATGTCAATTTAATATTTTTGAACATGTTACAACGTGTCTGAATCTGACGAACCAACTCATCTAACTCGCTCTCTTGTTGAAACTCGCTCAGCACAACAAATACATCGCTTCGTAAATTGAGATAATACTGTGTTTCATTGCATATTTCTGCAAGATTGTCTTTGATAAACTGCAATATCTGATCACCCATCCGCTCTCCATAAATATCATTAATGATCTTAAAGCGACTGATATCAAATTGAATACATGCAATACTTTTGGAGGAATGGAGGATCAGATCGCGTACATTCGATTCAAAATGCTGGATCTTTTGAGCACGTTTCACCAAATATGTTATTTTCTCTATCTCCTGTTCGTCACAGGACGGTTCTGCCGGTTTCCCTGCTAACATATCCGGATACGCCCGCAGCATATCTTCCAAAATCTCAATACTGGTCTGTATAGCCTGCGTACATTTCTTCTTGATCATTCCCTCACGTCGGATCGACGCCATCCCCTCTGCAGTATTAATATTATTTTCCAATATATCTGCACAATTAAATTTGCCTTCCATCCGCTCCTGAAAACGATCAACAAACTCCTCCGCAATCTTTGTCCCAAAAATTTCCCGTTCTCTATCTTTTGTATCTGAAAAACCATAGGCCAGCCCCAATACAGCAAGTGCCGCCGTAACACAACCACACACACTTCCCCTATACATTCCCGCTGCAAAACATGCCATCGTGCGATATGCCGTTTCCTGATCCATACCATAATCCGAAGCATACGTGGCAAAAATCGCCTGTGCGCAATGATAATGCTGTTTGAGCTTTGTATAAACCTTTTCCTCGTAGCTCATAGTTCCTCCCTCCTTGCCATTTTCCGTCCAACTTCTTACCTATAATCTATCATAACAGGTCTAATGCAAAACTGCAAACAAAAAGCCGCCATGGTGTGTCCGATTTTACGGACATGCCATGGCGACTTTTTTTATTTCACGCTATTCTGTCATACATAATAGCATAGAGCACTCATCCTATTTTATTTTAATACTCTTTTTCTTCGTTTTGTATCCTTTTTTATGGACAGTAACTGTAATTTTCGTTCCTTTCGTTAATTTCTTTGATAACTTAAATGAAACTACTCCTTTTGCCGAAGTTTTCTTAGTTATCTTCTTAACTTTCTTCTTGCCTTTCACAATAATCTTCTTGGAAACAACAATCGTTACTTGTGCCTTGCCAACTGTACTTACACGGATCACTTTTGTCTTTTTCTTAGCTTTAACACCAAGCTTTTTGATCTTCTTTGTCTTGGCAGTTTTTTTCGTCTGTCCAGGATTTGGTACAGGCTTTTTCGTCGGACTCACCGTAGGTGCCGGTGTCGGTTTCGACGAAGGTGATGCACTCGGTTTTACACTCGGTTCGGTTGAAGGTGTCACAGACGGAGACGGCGATGGTATAACGATCACCTCTTCATCCTTACCGGTCTTATAAAAGTTATCAATCCATGTGTTCATCTGTGCAATGCCATTTGGACGCTGCTCCACAAAAGATTTCAAGCTGTTGTAACCTGCATATCCGTTTGTTGTATCATTACTCCAATTGTAACGGGTATAATACTGTGCAAACAATGGCTCGTAAGTATTTTTAAACTGTGTCAATACTGTAGTTGCTTTGGAAGATTCAAAGTTTTTCTTAGAAAGATCCAATAATTCCTGCTTATATGCATTCCGGAATTTTTCATTCGACATTAACATAATGAAACATTGAATGCTCGGATTCATTGCCTCTTTCAAGTTCTGTCCCAGCAGTCCACGATCATTGTAATAATTTCCTTCGGCGTCTACGTTCGTATTGTAATTGTCATCGCGGATCGTATTTGCGTATGCCTCTCCTGATCCACCACATCCGCCAAAATCCAGGTCATATAAACAAAAACGGAATCTTCCATCAGCGTATGCATTATTAGGATCCACGGTTGTTGTGCGCCACATTGACCAATTCTTGCCCGGCCAGTCCCATTTATTGTTGATCCATACCTGCGCAGCAAAAAAATCCATCACTGACTGCGGATCTACCAGCTTACAAAACGCCTCATAATCCGCATCATTCTTTAGGTTCTTATGCTCTGCAAAAAAGTTCATAAGATCACGATAGAAATAGTTTACATCCGTCTCTCCATCCGGAAGTGTCCCTTCATCCAATTTGTAACCATATTCCTCATCTGCATCTGCATCAGAAGCTTTATAAACAACGACGGAATCTTTGTTTACACCATGTGTCTCTTCAAAATAGCTGTCATCAAAATCCTGCTGTAAAATATACAATCCCCAATATTCACCATCGATGTAAACAACACATGCTCTGGAACCTTGCGTCTCGCAATCCAGATCTGACAACATACTCTGCCAATAGGCATCATTGTATTTTGTACCTGCAAACGCATAATTTCCACCATTGCGAAGCACTAACTTTTTGTGCTTTGTGATCGTCTTTCCGCTATCATCTTTGGCATTCTCAAAGAATGGATATTTAAAGTTTTTCTTGCCATAATCCGCACGTGCATACAAGCGCAATCCTTTCATCAGATCCGAACGGGAATAATTTCCCTGAATACGGATACCGCAATCCTGCTGCAACTGACAGTCAAGCGTTGTTCCATCCGTTTCGAAATAATCAATATGAGCATTACGCTCCCAATCCTTACCCTTTTGATTATAATTCGCCGGCAAACGTCTCGCCTGATCGTTCATCATGTCTGTGGTGGCTTTTGGATTCTCCTGCAAATACTTTGCCACTGCCTCATCAAAAATCTTGCCTTTTACATAGATTCCTTTTTCATAATCGAAAAGATCTTCGTAATTCATTGAAATTGACATCACAGATAGCGGGATTCCAGCTGCCTGCGCACTCTTCTGAGCGTTTTTAATATGCATTGCCACGGTACCGACGAAATATGTATTCGTCTCGACAGTTCCAAAATTGCCATTCGCATCTACCGCCACTGCTTTGACAACCGTTCCCTTATCAACGTCAGTGTCAGCCGGTGCTTTCCGTGTTGTCGTATACGACTTTGTCCTCTTCTTCCATCTTACATTGGCATTGTCAAATAACAATGGATCTACAGCGGATACGTAATTCGCTTCCTTACTCCGATCCTTGATCGTAATACCGTCTGTGTACTCTGCTCTTGTACTGCTGGTCTTTGGATCACTGCCATCCAATGTGTAATAGATTGTCTTAGCTCCTTCACTGGTCAATGTCAACGTAAATGCCTCTGCGTAAATGCCACTTCCGGCGGACATACTGACTGTGATCGGCTGCTGCTCCTCCTCAGCTGCCAACGCAGTCTGGCTCCAGCCGTACGCTGCAGGTGCCGCAAAAGCAATCGTCAACCCAAGTGCCGCTGCCAATATCGGCGTCATCATGTTTCGTGTCCTCATTCTCATTACTCCTTTCTACCGATCAGCTCTCCTCTTATCGGTAATCCTATGTCTAACATGCGCAAGTGAACAAGCTCCCTTACGCCGTGAATTTGTGATATATTCAGTATAAAATGAAAAAGAGAGTACGCCTACACTCTCTTTTTCATATAAATTACCACATATTTTTTTCATTTATTTCAGAAATACTTCGGCATTGTCACCTGACAGATCAATAACCGAGTACATCATTCACAAGAATTACATGGATCCTATCTGCATGATGCGAATATCTGGTAATCAAAAACTGACAGCAGATCGTATCCGGAGACTTGCAATCGGCACATTTACCAGTCAAGCGACAAGGAGTCTTGATGTCAAATCGCTGCGCATTGGATGGAGCTGCAACATTTCTGGCACGTTTCATCGCCTCATCAAGATCAGAACATACCTTATTCATTCCCACAATAAATATTACCTTGTGAGGTCCCTGTGCAATGCAGGAAACTCGATTCGAGTTACCGTCTATATTTACAATAATTCCATCATTTGTCATCGCATTTGCGCTGGACAAAAATACATCTGCATCGTATGCCGCCAGAAGACTTTCGCGCGGTTCCATCTTAGCACGATCTATGTAGTGATAATTTCCTTCATTTAATGCTTGGATAAGACCGATCTCATTGGCGCTCTGACAACCACCCATAGCTACGGTACTGCCCTCACCAATAATTTCTAATGCCTGTTTTAATGCCTCTTCCTTGTTTTTTGCATAATACCCTGTCATGTTTCTTGACTCGAGACCTTTGATCACAGTCTGCGCCAATACGGCATTTCTTTTTCTCACATTCTCGTTCATAATAAACCTCTTTTCTGCACACATTTATTGATATAACAAACCTTGTGTCCGGTGTCCCGGGACACAAGGGAGCGGTTCGTTATTCATTATAACACATTTTGCTAATTATAGTTACATCATCTTCCACAGCCAATAGATCACGCCAAGTACCCAGCTTGAAAATATTCCATACAAAATAACCGGTCCCGCAATCTTAAATATCTGGCAGCCTTTGCCAAACACTTCACCTTCCACGCCAAACTCCAAAGCCGGCGATGCTACAGAATTTGCAAATCCGGTGATCGGAACAATACTTCCTGCACCGCCAAACTGTCCAAGCTTTTGATACACATTAAAGCCGGTAAGCAGTATGCTGATCAGTATCAAAGAAAGTGTTCCATATAAACCTGCCAGTTCTCTGTCATTCCCCATAGACTGATACCACTGTATCAATATTTCTCCCAGCAGACAAATCGAACCACCGACAAGAAAAGCCTTAATGCAATTCCAAAAACAACTGTGTTTTGGTGTCATATTACTAACATATTCGTTATAAATTTCTTTCTGTTTATTCGCATCTTTCTCAGCCAATACCTCCTCAATCGAAGGATTTGCAGCTTTTTTCTGTTCCATCTTTTCCTCTCCTTCCAATCAAAATTTCCCATCAAATTTTCCACACCACCACCAACAACTACATATCCACATATTTCTTTATTATACCGGAAAATATACATACCTAAAACTTCCCATACTCGAAGTTATTGCAAAACCACATATTGCTTATTATGTCGGTAATAAATAAACTATTTTGCAGCCAATATATTTAATTATTCTGTCATCAGAGAACTAAGATAATTGCCGCAGAACGCAAAGTTTTTACGTGATTTCTTATTTTGTTAAGTCTCTGATGAATACATGCCCGAAAGATTGTCTGAGATGTCCCGGAAGCAAGGTATTCATCATTTTGCAAATGCCCTTTATAAACACATTTGGTATAGTGTTCCTAAGCATTTGCCTATCGCCATTGCAGTAATGATGATGGCAATGCCGTGCTGCAATTTCGTACGGGTACATAGTATTGGAATAACCTTTAGCACCTCTGCCAATGCCATGGACAAGCAGCCGATATATACCCCGAAAAATAATCCTATGACCGCCAAAAATACAACGCCAAACGGAATATGCGGCTCATATATTAACAACAGATTTCCTGCTGTCCCGCCAAGCATGATCACCGTTTCCATCGGATATGTCCGTGAGGCTAACCCAAAGCGGTCTGTCATCCGTGGTATTACTCCCAGAATGGTGATCAATGCAAAAACTCCACTGGCGACAGCTAATCCTGCTGCCAGTCCAATAAATGCTAATACTATCGTCACCGGATCTCACTTCCTTCCCGTGAAGCATCCGCAACGATCGCCTTATTCATCTCCTCTTCATAATTGCGCATTTCAATATGAATTGGCGTCGGATCCTCTTTCACTTTTGAAGCGCTAAAATGATTATAAAATCCTAAGATTCCAAGCGGAATTCCAATACTATAAAACAGCTCTAACGCAGATGCCCCCTTTTTTTCATGTCCCATGACCAGCAGATAGATCTGATCAAACAGATCTCCAACACTGACATCCGTATCAAATGTCATGATCGTAAAGGCCGACCCAAAAAAGACAATGCATGTCAACACCAACAACTTTAAATATTCCAACGCTTTATTTTCCTGTTTGGGAATATGATACTCAACCACAACATCCGTCTCACCTACCAGAACAATTTGTGCTTCTCGAATTTCCCTGCGGATCAGTTCGATCAGCTTAAGTGACGAAATGACTTTCTTTTGGTTTTTGTCGCCTTTTACCTGCAATGCTACGATCTTATTGATATGCTTGGTCACTGCATAATCACTGCATTGAATCTGTGCAATATCACCGATCGTTACCTTTTTGTTCACAACCTGCACACTCTGATCTAATTTCATATAAATCGTATTATCTTTCAAATCAACCTCATTTCTGCACACTTTCCAAACATTTCATTATCCACAGGATTACTACAGTTCTCTGCCGGCAGAAATCGCTATGTTGCGGCTGTAAAATACTTAGTATCCCTTGATATAATAAGCAATATGTGACCCGCCGGCAGTTTCAAATGTGCGAAGTTTGAGCCCATGAAACATCTTACACTGATAATAATATTATACAGTCATGCAGTGAGCTTAAATGAGCAAAGTGTGCGTTGTAATACTATTATCTTGCCCGCTTCCTCACGTTTTATGCACGTATTTGCAAAACAACACCGATATGTATTTGCTTTATGCAAGTCCGGATTCTCCACGCAGTTTTAATAATATTTTTTTCTCTAAACGGCTTACCTGTACCTGACTAATGTGTAGCTTTTCTGCAACCTGACTTTGCGTCATATCATCAAAATAGCGATATTCGATCAATCGACGTTCCCGCTCTTCCAAGCTTTCCAATAACTGTTTTACTAACATATGATCAAGCACTCGTTCTTTCTCGCTGTCATTAAGAACTCCTGTCATATCCTGCCCACTCACGAGACTGCCAATACGATTTCCGGGCATCTGTACGACCTGATCGATCAACTGCATTTCTTTGCCGCTTTCCTGATAAAGCATCCGATCTATCGTTCCGACTTCGCGATTGGCTTCCAATGCCATAACGATTTCTTCACGCTCAAGTTCTGTTGCCGCAGCGATCTCATCTACCGTTGCACTACGTCCTAACTCATGATGCAGCCGTTCTCCTGCCTGATGGATCTTCCAGCCATTTTCCTTAAGAGTGCGGCTTACTTTGATCATGCCATCATCCCGCAAAAAACGCTTGATCTGCCCGGTGATCATTGGCACTGCGTACGTTGAAAATTTCACATCATAACTAAGATCAAAGTGATCAATTGCTTTGATCAGTCCAATGCAGCCGATCTGAAAAATATCATCCGCTTCATATCCTCTGCCATGAAATCTTTTCACAATATTCCAAACCAGACCGACATTTTGTTCTACTAATTGGTTCCTCGCAACACGATCTCCACTACGTGCCTTTTTCAGCAGTTCTAACGTGTCCATATTGCGATTCATTCCTCTGCCTGCGCCTTTCCAATTTCTTTACTCATAATAATGGTTGTCCCCTCCCCCAATTTTGAGATCACTTGCAGCTCATCCATAAATGCTTCCATAAAAGCAAAGCCCATTCCGGACCGTTCCCATTCCGGTTTCGTCGTATACAAAGGTTCCATCGCCTTTGGAATATCTTCGATACCAATGCCTTCATCGCGCACAGTAACTTCTATCTGTTTGCCGCAGATCCTGCAGACGATCGTAATCTCTCCCTCTCTTCCACCATAACCATGAATAATGCTGTTGGTTACCGCCTCCGATACTGCTGTTTTAATATCTGCCAGTTCTTCTAACGTTGGATCCAGCCTCGTCACATACGCTGCCACTACTGTCCGCGCAAATGCTTCATTTGCCGAATCGCTATCGATTGTTAATGTCATTTCCCGTTTCATGCCTTATCTTCCTCCTGTCCTGCACTCTATACCTTCTAATTACTGACTACCCCTGTCAATTTGTTACCTCTCTTTTTCATTCACCTTACTATAATTGATCCTCCTGTCTGACGCTTCCGTTCCTGCTGCGTAACAACTTTTGCCCTCTCACAGATTTTCCACCGCCTCCTGCGGTGTGACATACTTCTCTACGATCTGATACAAACCGGACATTCGAAAGATCCGGTCAATATTCTTGCCAACACCTGTCACAGCTGTCTTACCTCCCAGAAACATAACCTTTTTATGCCTTCCCATGATCAATCCAATCCCTGAGCTATCCATAAAATCAACATCTGAAAAATCAAAAATAATATGTTTCACATTTCCTGCCTGGATCAGCTTGTCCGAGGTCGCCCGCAGATCGATCACCGCATGATGATCTAATTCCTTGGTAACATATACGATCAAACTTTGTCCTTGCAGCTCATAATGTACTTGTTCCATTATTAATCGCCTTCCTTCCCTTATTTTTAAACGGAACAAAGTGGGCTTGCCCACTTTGCGCGTCACCGCTAGGTTGCGTATGCAATCTTCCTCTGTGCGGTGATCGCATCCTCGCGGAGCGTTTTTTTCTTTATAGGAAACGACAAGTTTCCTATAAAGGAAAAAATCCCTGCCAGAGTATTCTTTCCTTCGTATACTCTGACAGGGAAACCTATCATTTTATCCAGTTGGTAATTTATTCGCCAAGTTCCCGCAAACGTCTCTTCGCTTCGCTGACACGCTTGGAATCCGGATAGTTATCTACAATCTTGTTGTAATAACTCTTTGCCTTCTCGACATCTGATTTCTGCTGATAACAGCGGCCCAAGAAATAAATGGCATCTGTGTTATTTTCGTCAAAAGATAATGACTTCTCTAACAACTTAATGGACTTGTCATAATCTTTCTTCGAATACGAACCGGTGCCATTATAGGCATCACGTCCCTCTTCAAAATACTTCTTTGTCGCAGTCGCATAGGTTGCCTTTTTGATCTTATCATAGCAAGATTTTGCAACGTCCGAAGTCAGTCTGTCTGCATTGATCTTCACCAATTTATCCGCAGCATCAGCCTTTTTGTTTTTCTGATAGTCATCGTATGCGCCAATTAACGCATCGTACACTTCCTGAACACCAGACACCTGTGTAGGATCCCCGCCCTGAAGATCCTTGATCTTGTTCTGCAGTTCCTCAACCTGAGACTTTAAAGACTTGTTTTGATCTTTTAGTGTGGACAGATCGCTGTCACTTGCCGCCTGATTTTCACTGTACTGCTTGAAGTTTTTGTTTGCATTGCTCGCCAGCGTGGCACGCATATGCGGGATCACCAAAAAATACATCACAGCCAGACCGATGATCACACCAATGATAATATTAACAAATGGCATAACAGATGGCCGCTCTTCTTTGTATGGTGTGATCGTCTTGTACGCATCCATCTCCACACTTGGCAGTTTTGAAGCTTTCTTCGCATTTTCCTGTTCTTTTTCTACCGCTTTCACTACAGGATCCGAAGACTTATTCTTCATATCTGAGAGTTCTTTCAGATAGCGGATCGTTGTCGTATTCGTTACATCGATCTTATGTGCAGCACGCATCAAACGATACGCTCTCGCACGGTTATCCCGACGCTCGGTCTTCATATAAAGCAATGCCAAAAGCTGGCTTGCACGTATAAAATTCGGGTTGAGATTGACAACCTTTTTGAGCTGGATGATCGCCATATCGTCATCCCCATGCTTTGCCGCCTGCAATGCTGTATTGTACTTCTTGATCGTCTGATTGTACGTATCCAACTTGTTCGGATTAGACTGAACTTCACGAATGTACTCTTCCGCATCATTATCTTTGTCCTGATAATGTTTGCTAAGAACCCATTCACTCAGCGCAGCTACGATCTCGCCTTCCTCATAGTAGATCAAACCCAGCAGATTTCTAGCACTGGTATTTAATTTATTGAACTGAAGACTCTGTTTCAAGGAAACGATCGCACCGGATAAGTCCCGCACTTTCGCCTGGCTTAATGCCAAATTATAAAAACTGTTAGACAGGCTTACGGTTTTGCGATAACTTCGAAGCTCCTGTCCGCAATTATCACATCGATTTTTCGTAAAGGCTACCGCCACATTACATCTTGGACAATTCATCGTTCTTCCACCCACTCCTCTGGAGCTTTGTTACCTTCCATCTTACCTTTTAGGATCGTCTGCAGCAAATCCGTAACATCCGTTGTATTATTTCCATAAATTGCATCTTCTGCCTGCTCCACATCGAGACTCGGCTGAAACTTTGCTAATTCTGCCTCAAAATCAATCATACTCTACCTCCTGCTCTACTGCAATGCTATTTCTACGCAAACTTCGACATCGCATGAAAACTGCTCTCATGCCTATGTCTTACGATGTTTTCTTGATTCTTTCGTCATCCCGGCATTGACGCCCCACTATGCTTCATCGATATGATATACGATGATCCCATTGCCTCTGCGGGCATATTCTACATGCTGCTCCAGCTCTTGTACCTGTGTTTTCATTCCATTGACGGAAATGCAGGTTCCCGGATGCACATAACGGTCAACCGTCACCTTCGCCACATTTGCCTTTTCCATTGCCAGGACAGTCGCCTGTATCTTTTTCTCTAGTTCACTAATTTCTGTATCTTTTTCTATTTTACCACGCATTAAGACACGCTTCTTCTCCATCAAAACAGCATTTTTCGTCTGCTCCATCAGAGTATCTATGCGTTCAATCCCCTGCGCGATCCGCTCCCATTCATCCAATGCTTTTTTCTTGGACTCCGTCAGCAGATTCATCTTCGTCACAAGATTTTCCGCAACACCTGCTTCAACCTGATTTTCCACTTCAGCTACATTTCCGATATTGGTTGCCTTGATCTGCCTTTGGGCGCTGATATGACCACCTATGATGCTGCCAAATCTACCGGACACGACCACATCTTCTCCTGCCTCGATCTGACAGTTCATGATCGCATTCGCATTGACACATCCGTCCGCACAGATCGTACACTGCTCAAAAAACTTCGCGCTGACATTTCCTTTTGCCCGGATAAATCCCTTTCCATTCCCCTGCATACCATTCTTCAAGGTAATATCACGGTTTGCCTGCAGATCTGCTCCTTCCACAAATCCATCAACCAAGATGGATCCTTTCTCCGAAACGACCGATACTCCGGATCCTACATTTCCACGGATGCGAATATCTCCTCGGAAACAAATACTGCCTGTGGAATTGGTTAGATCACCCTCGACCACAAACTCCTGATCGATAAAGATCTTATCCATGGTTTCCACGATCTTACCGCTGCGATTAGCGATATAGGTACATCCATCTTCAGCACACGCAAAACCTTTTCCGAATAATCTGGCAAGATTCTTTCCCTTGCGGGCGACCAGAATATTACCATGTACATCCATACCATCCTTCGCCTCCGTCGCCGGATGGTAGACGGCAATCACATCTCCTTCTTTTACGGAAGGGATATTGCCATACTGGCTGTAATCCACCGAACCGTCTTCCAATATTTTGGGTTTGTGATCCGTTTCCCGATGAAAGGCATACTCATACCAGCCATCTTCTCCATTCACGCAAGGCGTTCCCTTCGCAACAACAACCCATTGATCATACAGCAATCCGTTTGCCAGCTGCTGAATTGTCTCCTCCTGCAGTCCACTGGTGACGCCTGCCTCACTGAGCCGATTTTTCAACAATGCTGCCGTGTAGTGACTCTCGCCTTGTTGAATCCACACGCTCGCGGAAAGCTGATCCTCTGCAACCATGATCTGAATTGATTCCTGATTGTTCTCTGTCTGAAAATCTGTCACAGTCAAACGCCCCCTTCCCCCTACAAGATATGCCTTACTCTACTACGACCTGTCGTGTTACAGGCTGCTATATGAGCATTTTATCATTTTGTAAAGAGGACGCAGTACGCACTTATGTGTATACTGCCTCCTCTTTTGATTTTAGCATAAGGATTCTTATATTACAAGAAAGGGAACGATGAATTTTCTCTTACTTTTCTAAGGCTTTTAATTCCTCTTCCACTTTCGCCATCATAGCTGTGTATTTTTCAAGTTTTGCGCGTTCTTCCGCAACCTTTGCCTCCGGTGCCTTGCTCATAAATTTCTCATTTCCAAGCATTCCATTGACACGCTTCAACTCGCCCTCCAACTTCTTCTTTTCTTTGGTGAGGCGCTCTTTTTCCTTGGCAAAGTCAACCAGATCAGCAAGAGGCATATACGCAGTTGCCTTATCGATCACAACAGATACTGCATTATCCTCAATACCAGTCTTGTCTGCCTGTACATGAACCTCTGATGCAGAGATCATATGCTGATATGCCGGGATCAGCTCTTCCAAGGCTGCTCCTGTCGCCTCGTCATCTGCTACGAGATATACAACTGCCTTACGGGAAGGTGCTACATTCATTTCCGTGCGGATGTTTCGGATACCACGGATCAGATTTTTCATGAGTTCCGCCTTTGCTTCAGACTGCTCATCTTCCCACTCCTTGCGGTAAACCGGCCAGTTGGAGATCATGATGGATTCTTCCTCTGACTGCAATGTGCAAAAGATCTCCTCTGTGATAAACGGCATATATGGGTGCAGCAGTTTCAAAGACTGGATCAATACTGTCTTTAATGTCCAGAAAGCTGCATTTGCAGAAGCAGGATTTTCATCCTTAGCAAATAATCTTGGCTTAACAAGCTCGATGTACCAGTCACAGAACTCTGTCCATACAAAGTCATAAATCTTCTGTACTGCCACACCTAACTCATATTTCTCCATGTTCTCTGTGACATCTGCTGCCACATGATTTGCTGCAGACAAGATCCAACGGTCGATCACTTCCAGATCCTCTTTTGCCGGCTCTGTGATTACATTATCGCCTAAGTGCATCATGATGAAACGAGAAGCATTCCATACTTTATTGGCAAAGTTACGGCTTGCCTCTACACGCTCCCAGTAGAAACGCATATCATTACCCGGTGCATTGTTGGTTACCAAAGTAAAACGAAGCGCATCTGCACCATACTTATCAATGACCTCCAAAGGATCAATACCATTGCCAAGAGATTTACTCATCTTACGGCCCTGACTGTCTCTTACCAGTCCGTGGATCAATACTGTATCAAATGGCACCTTTCCGGTATGCTCCAAACCGGAGAACATCATACGCATAACCCAAAATGGAATGATATCATAACCGGTTACCAAAGTGCTTGTTGGGTAGAAGTAATCCATTTCCTCGGTGTTATCCGGCCATCCCAGTGTACTGAAAGGCCACAGTGCGGAGGAGAACCAAGTATCCAGCGTGTCCGGATCCTGTCTCATTGGCTTGCCGCATTTTGGACAGTTGCAGGTATCTTCTTTCGTAACAACCATTTCGCCACAATCATCGCAGTAAAATGCCGGAATTTGATGTCCCCACCAAAGCTGACGGGAAATACACCAGTCACGAATATTCTCTAACCAATGAAAATAAGTCTTTTCAAAATGTGTTGGTACAAACTTTGTATCTCCATTCTTCACTGCATCAATCGCCGGTTTTGCCAGGTCTTTCATAGCAACAAACCACTGCTTTGATACTCGTGGTTCTACAGTTGTATGACAACGATAGCAGGTACCTACATTGTGCTCATGGTCTTCTACTTTCAGAAGAGCACCTTCTGCCTCCAAGTCAGCAACGATCGCTTTTCTTGCCTCATAGCGGTCCATGCCTGCATATTTCGGATAATCTTCTACAATCTTGGCATCATCTGTCAGTACATTGATCACTTCCAGATTATGACGAAGTCCTACCTCAAAGTCGTTCGGGTCATGTGCCGGTGTGATCTTTACAACACCTGTACCAAATTCCATATCAACATAATCATCTGCGATAATTGGGATCTGACGATGTACAATTGGAAGATCCAAAGTCTTACCCACCATATCTTTGTAACGATCATCATTCGGATTAACTGCTACTGCCGTATCACCAAGTAATGTCTCCGGACGCGTTGTAGCCAAGTCAATATAACCGGTTCCGTCCGTTGTCTTATAACGCAAATGCCAAAAATGACCTGCCTGATCCTCATACTCTACCTCTGCATCAGAAATAGAAGTCAGACATTTTGGACACCAGTTTATGATACGCTCTCCACGGTAGATCAAGTCTTTGTTATATAACTTTACAAACACTTCTTTTACTGCCTTAGAGCATCCCTCATCCATCGTAAAGCGTTCTCTATCCCAATCACAGGAAGAGCCGATCTTCTTGAGCTGTTCTACAATACGGCCACCGTACTGTTTTTTCCAATCCCAAACATGCTCCAGAAACTTTTCTCTTCCAATATCTTCTTTGCTGATTCCCTCGGCACGCAGCTTTTCTACGACTTTTGCCTCTGTAGCGATCGAAGCATGATCGGTACCCGGTACCCAAAGAGCCTCATATCCCTGCATTCTCTTGAAACGGATCAAAATATCCTGCAGTGTATTATCCAGGGCATGTCCCATATGAAGCTGTCCTGTAATATTTGGAGGTGGCATAACGATCGTGAATGGTTTCTTGTCACGATCTACCTCCGCATGAAAATACTTCTTTGCAATCCACTTGTCATACGTTCTCTGCTCAATATCCGCAGGATCGTAATTTTTTTCCAACTCTTTTGCCATAATCTTTTTCCTTTCTCTTAACATACAACACTTGCATCCTCGCGGAGCGTTTATTGCTTTATAGGAAACGAGAAGTTTCCTATAAACTAAAAAACGCCCTCTGCACATAGTGCAAAGGGCGATTATACGCGGTACCACCTTTGATCGCAATGTAAAAATCACATTACCTCTTGCATCGATAACGAGATGAACCGATGTCTCTTACTATCTGTTCAGAGACATGACTCCGAAGCTACCTTCTGCTTTCGTTCTATTCAAATGGTCTTTCAGCCAATGAACCATTCTCTCTGTGAACTCCGAAAACGTACTCCTCTTCTTCAACGTCATTATACCTAATGATCAACCAATAATTCTACGAGCGCCGCAAGGCTTTCTGTAGTACATATTGGAAATCTTAATACCATCACTTGGGTTGCTGGCGTGTACTACACGTCCACCACCGATATACATTGCCACATGACCGATACGACTACCGTTACGATAGAAGATCAAATCTCCCGGCTGTACGTTTGACAGGCTTACCTTAGAACCACATCCTGACTGTGCTGCTGCACTATGTGGAAGACTATATCCAAACTGTGCATAAACACTCATTGTAAATCCGGAACAATCGGTTCCTCTAGTCAAACTGGATCCACCATATACATATGGGTTACCAACAAAGTTCTGTGCATAGCTTGCAACCTCTGAACCGTTGCCGCTTCCTGTATATGAACTATATTTCTTAGATGAACTGCTCTTCTTGCTGGAGGAGCTGCTCTTTCTGCTAGATGAACTGCTCTTTCTGCTGGAAGAACTTCTTCTTGTTACAGAACTGCTGCTCTTTCTGCTAGATGAACTGCTTCTATTGCTAGAAGATGAGCTGCTTCTATTGCTAGAAGATGAGCTGCTGGAAGAGCTTGAAGATGAACTGGAAGAACTGCTTGCAGACTGCTGACGCGCACGCTCTGCTGCCAATGCTGCCAAACGCTCCTGCTCTGCCTTCTCTGCTCTTGCTTTTCTTCTTGCCTCAGCCTTCTCTTCTGCAATGGACACTGCTTTCTTGAAGTTCGCATGAAGACAAACAAACTCTCTCGCTACGAAACCATCCTCACCATCGATAGAGATCTTAACCCAATCCTTACCGACCTTGACAACTTCATAATTTTCATCTTCCGGGATCTGTGTCATGATCGTAGAAGAAGTATTTGGCTTCGTACGAACATTTAATGTAACGGTTCCCGGTTTTACCTTCGCATAATATTTACCATACTTAGCAGCAAGCTTCTGTGCTTTAATACCTGTTGCCAAATATTCACTCTTAATGTAACCTGTCACCTTACCGGACTCAATCTTAGCCCAGCCATTCTTATTAGACAGTACCTTTGCTGCGCATCCTTCATACAGCTTTCCAAGAATCTTGGAATCTGTATTCGGTTTCTTACGAACATTCACATAATCATCTGCAATGGAAATCGCTGTATCGACAAACTGCTTTGTAACATGTGGTGTCGGTACCGGCGTTGCCGTTGGTGCTGTTGTCGCTGCAGGTGTCACAGCAGGTGTCACAGCTGCCTGTGTTGCTACAGGTGACGCAGTCGCTGCCGGCGCCTCAGTTGCATCAATATTTTCTTCCTGTTCCTCTTCATTATAAACGTCTGCATAATGCTTGTCCAAAGAAAGAGAAAGTCCTGCCATCTCTGTCTCTTTACACATGGTTGCAGCATTTGTATCTACTCTTACTGAACCTGCCGCTAATGCAAGTGTCAGTGCCGTTCCACAAACCGCGGCCGTCTTGACCCAATGTGTCTTAATCATAAAAGCCTCCAAACTGTAAACAATCCTTTGTAATCTATTCTAAGTTTCTTCAAGCACTTATTCATGTAATAATTATTACAAATTTATTACATAACAGTTGTCATTATAACAACCTAAATTCATCTTGTCAATAGTTCTACAACAGAATACGAATGGAATTTACACGTATTTCCAGTATCTTCCACTGATAAGATGGCTTTTTCACTCATCCCAAATTGTTACATTTTGTTACAATTTGCATTCTACTCTTATAGTCCACATTCATCTTTCTCCCATTTTCCATAAATCCGAAAAACACTCTACACAGACATCCCGGTCATATTCTTAACGCAAACTTCCCATACCCCAAATCTCCCACAACCACATATTGCTTATTATGTCGATGTTTTTATCATATTTTGCAGCTACCATACAGTGAAATCTGCCATCAAGAAACTATAGCAATTGCCTTGTTACAATTAGTTTTTACTGTGATTTCTAAATTTTGTTGTCTCTGATGATTGATTTACATGCCTTTCGGCAACTCGAAGTCCCGGAAGCAAGGTATTCATCATTTTTGAAAGGGACTTTGCGCTCGTCGTTACTTATGTCTCGTATTTCAGAGACATTAAGTAACGTAACGTAGCGCATCGTAGCGAAAGCGTCCCGTCCAAAAATGGATGATACCTTGCTAAACCGGGACATCTCAGACATACCTTCAGGCATGTATTCATCAGAGACTTAACAAAATAAGAAATCACAAAAAAACTTTGCATACTGCAGCAATTGTCTTAGTTTTTAACGGCAACAGCCTCGATCTCGATTGCTACGTCCTTTGGCAGTCTGGCAACCTGAACACAGGAGCGTGCCGGATATGGCTCTTTGAAATGTTTCGCATATACTTCATTGATCTTTCCAAAGTCATCCATGTTGCTGATAAACACAACCGTCTTAACAGCCTTCTCTATAGAAGAACCGGATGCTGCTAACAGTGCTTCCAAATTGGATATTGCCTGCTCTGCCTGTGCTTCCACACTACCGGTAACTAACTCCCCTGTTGACGGATCGATCGGGATCATGCCGGATGTGTAGATCATTCCATTGACCTCGATTGCCTGAGAATACGGTCCAATTGCCGCAGGTGCCTTATCTGTACTAATTACATTTGCCATAATAAAAACCTCCAATTATCATTTTTCTACATGGTAACACTATTTAATGAATTGTACTAGCATTTTTTTACAGATAACAGTATACTGAAAGTATTAAATTCATGGAGGATAATTATGACCAGTAAAATAGAACTTGGAAAATTTCAAGAATTGATCGTTGTCAAGCAGACCGACTTTGGTGTGTTCCTCAATACCCCGACAGGAGCTGAGCAGGACAAGATCCTTCTTCCAAAAGCCCATGTACCACAAGGCACACAGCTTAAAGATGTACTAAATGTATTTGTGTATAAAGATTCCGAAGACAGACCAATTGCAACAACCTTAGAGCCGGATATTACCTTAGGCGGTGTTGCAAGACTCTATGTAAAAGAAGTAACTCCGATCGGTGCTTTTTTGGAATGGGGACTGAGTAAAGATCTGTTTCTTCCTTTTAAGGAGCAATTGTATCCGGTCAAAGAGGGCGATGCCGTATTAGTCACCCTTTATATTGATAAAAGCGACCGTCTCTGTGCTTCTATGAAAGTTTATGAATCACTGCGCAGCGATTCTTCTTATCAAAAAGACGACGAAGTATTTGGACGCGTCTATGAGATCAGCGAGAATTTTGGCGTGTTTATCGCTGTAGATGATATGTACTCTGCTCTGTTACCACACAAAGAAGTCTTTGAGACCTACCGCATCAATCAACCGGTATATGCACGCGTTGCACAGGTGTTAGAAGATGGCAGACTGACGTTAAGCGTCCGTAAAAAGATTCCTGAGCAAATGAATGAAGATGCGGAAGTGATCTACGATTGTCTGGAAACGGCAGGCGGATTCCTTCCTTATCACGACAAAAGTGATCCTGAAGTCATCAAGCGTGAATTTCATATGAGCAAAAATGCATTTAAGCGAGCTATTGGCCATCTCCAAAAAGCCGGCAGGATTAAGATTGAATCAAACGGTATACGTATGCTTTCCTAAGCCATACAGAATACTATTGCAATTATAAAACCTATATATTGACACACCAAGATATACAAAAAACCGCCCGGTCCATATCATTTTGATATGGCCGGACGGTTTTATTGTTTGCATTATTATTGTTCAAATTCCCCATATTGGCGGAATCGCTGATAACGTTTTTCCAACAACTCTTCTACAGGTGTAGATTGCAATTTAGGCAACGTCTCTGCCAACGCCTTGGCAATCTGGTCTGTCGTGTAAGGCAGATCCTTTTCGATGCCATTCGGCGACTCTGTAAATTTGCGATCTATCACGTTGTTTTGCAGCAAATGATCTGCTGTCATGCGCATTAGCTCTGCAGCTTCATCGACTCTGGAAGAATCTCTCCATAATATACTGGCAAAGCCCTCCGGTGATAACACCGAATACATACCATGCTCCAGCATCCACACCGTATCTCCAACTGCAAGTGCAAGTGCACCGCCGCTACCGCCTTCTCCCACAAAGATACTGATGATCGGCGTTTTAAGACGCGACATTTCCATAAGATTCCGTGCGATCGCCTCACCCTGTCCACGTTCTTCTGCACCAATACCGCAGTACGCGCCCGCCGTGTTGATCAACGTGATGACCGGACGATGAAACTTTTCTGCCTGTTTCATTAATCGAAGTGCTTTGCGGTATCCTTCCGGATTTGGCTGACCAAAATTACAGGCAACGTTCTCCTCGAGAGTATGCCCTTTCTGAATACCGATCACCGTAACCGGTTCTCCCCGAAAAGATGCAATGCCTCCAACGATCGCTCCATCATCAGCATAATAACGATCCCCATGAAATTCCATAAATTCATCAAATAATTGATCAATAAATTCTCTTGCCGTTGGACGCTTTATATTTCTAGCTATGGATACTGTTTTCATTGTATCACTTACCATATTGCTGCTCATGCTGCCTACCTCCATTATTTTCGACTATGAAGTTTTAAGATCCTTCCCAACTCTTCCCGCATTTTTTCGCGATGAACAATGCGGTCCACAAAACCATTTTTAAGTTGAAATTCTGCCCTCTGAAATCCCTCCGGCAATTTCTGATGGATCGTCCCTTGGATCACACGCTGTCCTGCAAATCCGATCAAAGCTTTCGGTTCAGCCAATATAATGTCTCCTAACATTGCAAAGCTTGCCGTCACGCCACCAGTTGTCGGATCTGTCAGGACTGTGACATATAATAATCCCGCTGCATCATGCCGTCCCAACGCTTCCGATACTTTTGCCATCTGCATCAGAGAGATGATTCCCTCCTGCATTCTGGCGCCACCGGACGTCGTAAAAATAATGATCGGCAGTTCGTGTGCTGTCGCGTATTCCACTGCTCTAGTTACCTTTTCACCAACCACAGACCCCATACTTCCCATCATAAAATGGCTGTCCATAATGGCAATAACCGTGTCGTGTCCTTCTATCTGACAACGTCCTGTAACAACTCCCTCGGTGATCTGTGCCTTTTTTTGTGCTTTCTCGATCACCTTATCATAATCCGGATATCCCATCGGATTTTTAGGATGCATCGCAGCATCAAATTCTTCAAAGGTCCCCTCGTCGCAGGTGATCGCAATACGTTCCTTTGGACTCATTCGAAAATGTGCTTCGCAATTCGGGCAAAGTTTATATTTTGTCACTTCTTTTTTGTATATAATATTTTTACAGGAATTACACTTGATCCACATTCCATCCGGAATTGACGGTTCTTTGGATTTCATCCGTCTTTCCGGTCTGCGTGTCTCCGGTTTTTCCAGAGAAATATAATTTTTCTTTCCAAATAAATTCATCCTGCTCCTCCATGCATTACACTACTGCTGCAATAAATTATCTTCCAAAAACGAAGTATCAAACTGTCCTGCCAAATAATCCGGGTTATTTAAGATGCGGCTCTGAAATTCAATATTCGTATCAATGCCATTGATAATAAACTCATACAGGGCTCGATTCATTTTAGCGATCGCTTCCTCTCGATCCCTGCCATGGGCGATCACCTTTGCAATCATAGAATCATAAAACGGTGGGATTTCATATCCTTCATAAATTGCCGTATCCACACGAATACCTAAGCCGCCGCTTGGCAGCATCAGATAGTCGACAAGCCCCGGGCATGGTGCAAATCCTCGATCCGGATTCTCCGCATTGATTCGACATTCTATAGCATGCCCTGTAATATGAATATCCGATTGTTCATATGATAACTTCTCCCCGGCTGCCACGCGGATCTGTTCTTTCACAATATCCACTCCCGTGATCATCTCCGTGATCGGATGTTCCACCTGAATTCTGGTATTCATCTCCATAAAGTAATACTGTCCGGAATGATCATACAAAAATTCAATTGTTCCTGCACTTTCGTATCCTGCCGCCTTTGCAGCAAGGACCGCAGATTTACACATCTTTTCTCTGGTCTCTTCGGACAATACCGGAGACGGTGCTTCTTCTAATACTTTTTGATTTTTGCGCTGCAATGAACAGTCTCTCTCTCCCAAATGGATCACATTACCAAAATGATCGCCAAGCACCTGTACTTCAATATGTCTGGCATGTTCGATCACTTTTTCCATATACATCTGATCGTCACCAAAAGCTGCTTTCGTCTCGCTTTGTGCTGCCTCAAATGCCTGATCCAGTTCATCTTCAGTACGCACGATGCGGATTCCCTTGCCGCCACCGCCGGCAGATGCCTTGACCATAACCGGATATCCCAGCTTTCCTGCCACCTCGTGCGCCTGCTCTCTGTCAGCAACAACACCATCGCTTCCCGGAATAACCGGTACGCCGGCACGGATCATCATTTCTCTTGCATTGGATTTATTGCCCAATGCATCAATAACCGATGGTGCCGGACCTATAAACTTAATATTACATTCTTCGCACATTGCCGCAAATGTACTGTTCTCTGACAGAAAACCAAATCCAGGATGAATTGCCTGCGCCTTAGTCTCTACAGCAGCCGTAATGATATTTGGCATATTTATATAACTGTCTGCCGCCTTGGCAGAACCGATACATACTGCTTCATCTGCAAGCTGCGTATGCAATGCCTCCCTGTCAGGCTCCGAAAAAACAGCAACTGTTTTGATTCCCATTTCCCGACAGGCACGAATTATCCGCACCGCAATCTCTCCTCTGTTTGCGATCAATATCTTATCAAACATCTGCTCCTCCAATCACTCAACATTTCTACGATCTATTATCCGAGTTTTGATCCATTCTCTCTGTCAAACTATCAGCCAATCATAAAAATAATTTCTGCCTGTGCAGCAACCTTGTCACCAACATATGCAGTTCCAACACCTATTCCGGCATTACGTTTTAATTTTTCAATGGAAACTTCCAAACGAAGTACATCTCCAGGTACAACTTTCTTTTTGAACTTTGCATTTTTAATGCCGCCAAAATATGCCGTCTTACCCTTAAATTCATCCATAGACAAAATAGCTACCGCTCCGGCCTGCGCCATTGCTTCCACAATCAACACACCCGGCATCACCGGTTCCTGCGGAAAATGTCCTGCAAAAAATGGTTCATTATAGGAAACATTTTTGGTCGCAATAACTTTTTCACCTTCCACGATTTCTTCAACCCGATCGATCAGCAAAAACGGCTGACGATGTGGGATGATACTCATAATTTCTTTGATATCCATACCCATATTAATTTACATTCCTTTCTAAACCTGCGGACTCAACAAGTGTCTTCCCCTTTTATCCACAGGTATATCTTTCAGATTCCGATACACAACATCTGCTTAACAGCAGACCATCGCCCGATATTGGTATTGCTATTTCACACGGAATAATTCCTGTCCAAACTCAACGAACTGTGCATCTTCCACTAAAATTTCTGTGATTGTTCCATCCACTTCACTTATGACTTCATTCATAAATTTCATAGCCTCTATGATACATACGACATCGCCTTTTGCAATCGTATCCCCCACCTTCACAAAAGGTGGTTGATCCGGTGCGCTTGCTCGATAAAACGTACCTACGATCGGAGCTGTCACGATCTTATCTCCGGCTGCAGGCTCGGTCTTCGCGGTTTCGACTGTAGTCGGTGCTGCATCTGTGACAGGATTCTCAACTTTTACTGCTGTCTGTACCATCTGTGCTTCCGGACTTTCCTCGACTGCATTTGCCATACCGCGTCCTAATTTTACGGAGGCATTTCCTAAAGTTACTTCCATATTATTTAAATCTGAGTGTTCAAATATCTGAATCAACTCTTTGATCTGATCATACTGCATTGTGTTACCATACCTTTCTTAACCATCTGTTGTCACCGTCTGCACACTACTCATCCCACTTCTTAAAGCAGAGAACTCCATTGTGTCCGCCAAATCCCAAAGAATTAGACAATGCATACTGTGCATCTGGTACTACTCTTCCCTCATTTGGAATATAATCCAGATCACATTCTTCATCCGGTGTATGATAATTGATCGTCGGCGGCAGGAATCCTTCCTCCAATGCTTTCACACAAGCAATTGCCTCGATAGCACCTGCTGCACCAAGCAAATGTCCTGTCATAGATTTGGTAGAGCTGACCGCAACTTTTGCTGCCGCATCCCCCAATGCCAGCTTGATCGCTGCCGTTTCTCCGGCATCATTAGCATGGGTACTTGTTCCATGTGCATTAATATAATCCACCTGCTCCGGCGTAATCCCTGCCTCATCCATTGCTAATCTTATCGCTCTTGCAGCTCCGTCGCCATCCGGACAAGGTGCTGTCATATGATAGGCATCTCCTGTAGCGCCATAACCTACTATTTCACCGTAAATCTTAGCTCCTCTTGCTTTAGCATGTTCCAGTTCTTCCAAAATGAGTATTCCGGATCCGTCTCCCATGACAAAACCATTTCGGTCTTTATCAAACGGTTTACAGGCATCTTTTGGATCTTCCGTCGTAGAAAGTGCTGTCAAGTTCGTAAATCCAGCCACACCGATCTCACTGATCGACGCCTCAGCACCGCCGGCAATACAAGCATCCAAATAGCCATGCTTAATATCCCTAAATGCAGTGCCAATGCAATTTGTTCCTGTTGCGCACGCAGTGACAATATTTTCACATACTCCCTTAGCTCCCAAACGGATTGCAATATTACCAGCCGCCATATTACTGATCGTCATCGGAATAAACAAAGGAGACACACGAGAAGGTCCTTTTTCGTGCAAACGAATCACCTGCTCCTGCATTGTCATCAGACCGCCAATACCGGAACCTACGATCACACCGACCTTAGCCGCATCCTCTTTCTCCATATCTAATCCGCTATCATCAAATGCCTGAACAGCTGCAGCCAGTGCATACACAGCATATGGGTCATTTCTCTTTACATCCTTCTTACTCATATACAGTTCCGGATCAAAGTCTTTTACTTCAGCACCAACCTTAACCTTAAAATCCGTCGTATCGAACTTTTGAATCAGATCAATGCCACATTTGCCATTTTTTAATCCTTCCCAAAATGTATCTACCGTACATCCAAGCGGGGTGACCGCTCCCATACCTGTTACTACTACTCTTCTATCCATCTCTAAATCATACCTTTCCAAGTCTTGATCACTATAGGTTACATGCACATTCCGCCATCAACATGGAGTACCTGACCGGTAATGTACGTATTCTTTGCCAAAAATACTGCTGCTTGCGCAATATCATCCACCTGACCGTAACGTTTAAGTGGAATTGTTTCCAGCATCTGCTTCTGCAGATCTTCTGAAAGTGCAGCCGTCATATCCGTCTCCACGAATCCCGGTGCGATTGCATTACATGTCACGCCACGTGCAGCCAACTCTTTCGCAGTTGACTTCGTCAGTCCGATAATTCCGGCTTTCGATGCCGCATAGTTAGCCTGTCCAACATTGCCCATAACTCCGACAACAGAAGACATGTTGATGATAGCTCCACTTCGTTGCTTCAACATGATACTGCTGGCATGTCGGATCATATTAAACGTACCTTTCAAGTTTGTCTGAATAACACTATCAAACTGTTCTTCTGTCATACGCATTAATAACATATCTTTAGTAATACCGGCATTGTTGACCAGTATGTCCACAGAACCAAGCTCCTTTTTGACTTTTTTCATCATATCTGCCGCAAAGGCAAAGTCACTCACATCGCCTTGAACCGGCATACAAGTCACTCCGCATGCTTCAATCTCCTGTACCGTTTCATCATCTAAGCTGCTGTGATAATTCAATACAATATTGCAGCCTTCCTTCGCAAATGCAAGTGCAATTGCTTTTCCAATACCTTTCGCTGCTCCTGTAACTACTGCTGTCTTTCCCTGTAACATGTTTACCATACCTTTCTGTGTGATTCACACACTGTCATGAAGTTTATTCATGGTTTTCTGCAAGGATATGCTATCCTCAACATTCACATTTACAACGCCTTTCAAAGTACGTTTCACAAAACCATTCAAAGTTTTGCCCGGTCCCAGCTCGATAAAAGTATCTGCACCTTCTGCTGCCATATTACGGATGATCTGTTCCCAGCGAACCGGACTAACGATCTGTTTTTTCAAAATAGGGATAATATCCTGTTCAGAAGCCACTTTCGAAGCATCTACGTTTGTATAGACCGGCATTTTCATCGGTGAAATGTGCATCTTGTCCAATTCCGGACCAAGCTTTTCTGCTGCCGGTTGCAGTAATTCCGTATGGAACGGACCACTGACTTTCAGAGGCACTGTAAGTTTTGCGCCTTTCTCTTTCGCCAATGCTGCAGCTCTCTTCGCTGCCTGCGCATGTCCGGCGATCACGATCTGACCCGGTGCATTGTAATTAGCCAGAACCGCTAATCCATCGCCCTCTGCAGTTGCTTCTGCACAAGCTTCTTCTACTAATGCTGTATCTAATCCAATAATAGCATACATTGCTCCCTCTCCTGAAGGAACTGCTTCTGCCATGAACTTTCCTCTTTTTTGTACCAGTGCAACCGCCTCTTCGAAGTCCATTGCTTCACTGGCAACATACGCAGAATATTCACCAAGGCTCAAACCTGCTGTCATATCTGCACGAACTCCCTCTTCTTCCAACACCTTCATCGCTGCAATACTCATTGTCAGGATGGCAGGCTGCGCAAACTCTGTCTCGCCTAATTTCTGTTCATCTTCAAAACAAATATCCTTAATGGAATAACCAAGTACATTATCTGCCCGGTCAAAAATTTCTTTTGCCACCGGATAATTTTTATACAAATCCTTGCCCATGCCAGCATACTGTGCGCCCTGGCCACTAAACATAAATACTGTTTTCATGTCTTCCTCCATAGTTGCAAAGCCGGCTCTGTCGGCACCGAAAGTCTCGGCGCCGGCAAAGCCGAAATACTCTGCTTCTTATTTCTGGTTCTTCTCTACAAAATCAACCGCATCCTGAACAGTTACGATAGACTCAGGATCCTCTACAGATACATCAAACTCATCTTCGATGTCATTGATGATCTGGAATAAATCCAAAGAATCTGCGTCAAGGTCTTCTTTTACATTAGTCTCTAATGTGATTTCCTCAACATCCTTTCCTGTCTGCTCTGCAATGATTTCTCTGATTTTCTCAAATACCATAGTGATTTCCTCCTATATTTTATTTTATATATACTGCTTGCGCAGTTATATGCTTCTACCATTCTACCAACATTGTGCCCCAAGTCATTCCACCGCCGAATCCGGTCAAAATAATTTTGTCCCCCCGTTGGATAAGCCCTTTTTCGTTGAGTTCATTCAGCGCCATAGGTACACTTGCCGATGAAGTATTTCCATAATGCTCCATATTCTTATAAAATTTGCTGTCATCCATCTTCAACTTATGAGCAACAACGTCAATAATTCTGGCATTTGCCTGGTGTGGTATGACATAAGCGATATCTTCCATATCTACGTCAGCTTTAGCTAACACATTTCGAGTACTCTCTACAACCTTTTTGGTCGCAAACTTAAATACTGCACGTCCATCCATATAAATATAGTACTTTGGATCATGGTCGCCAGACTCATCATTAAATGCATTGTCACACGCCGTATGCCCCTCTGTCAGTATATCACAAAGTTCCCCTTTACTGCCAAGTTCTTCTGCGATAATGCCACCCTCTTCGGATGCTTCCACATAAGCACCACCGGCACCATCTCCAAACAATACACAAGTCGTTCTGTCTTCCCAGTTGACGATTTTTGATAGCGTCTCCGCCCCGATCACAACAGCGTTGCGGTACACTCCTGTTTTAATATATTTATCCGCAATACTAAGTGCAAACATAAAACCACTGCACGCAGCCACAACGTCAAATGCAACCGCGTTCACCATACCAAGTTCTTTTTGCACCATGCAGGCAAGAGGTGGTGTTCCGTAATCCGGAGTGACTGATGCAACAATGATCAGATCCACATCTTCCGGTGAGATTTCTGCACGCTCGATCACCTGTTTTGCCGTTCCTATTGCCAAAGCTGAAGTGTTCTCCCCTGCCGAGATCCTTCTCTCTCTGATCCCGGTTCTCTGTGATATCCATTCATCACTGGTGTCAACAACCTTTGCCAGATCATCATTTGTTATAATCTGCTCCGGTACACAAGCACCTGTTGCCATTATTCTTGTTCTTATCATTATTTCCTCCATGTTCTCTCATGCAGCAATCCTGTTAATTATTCTGCTTATCTATAAAATCCCACAAATTGCTCAAGGCACAACGTACTGTCTGTTGCTCCTCTTTACTTTCTATCCCTTTGAGCAGCGCATTGACCAAATCTTCATGAAACGCTGCATGCGCATCGTATATTATACGCCCCTTTCTGGTCAGACCGATCTTCACAACACGACGATCCTGCTCACTTTTATAGCGCTCCACATACCCCTTCTTCACTAAATTATTAACCATGACAGTCAGCGTCCCCACCGTTATGTGCAGTATTCCTGCAATGTCACTCATACGGTACAGTGTATTTTTGCCAATGGCAGCCACTGTATGTATCTCTGTCATAGATAAATCGCATCCCGTCTTACGCGCGACCGAAATATTTTCTGTCTTCAAAACCTTTTCGAATATCTCGATCAGCTCTTGACCGATCATATATTTTTCTTTTTCCATTTTCTTCCCTTTTTATTTTGTAAATCAAACTTTTTTAACGCCACAAAGAGTATATTCCATTTTCACCCATTTCGTCAACTGTAGATTAGCAGTATTTTTAACAATATATCCCCTTTCTTTTTGTGCAATGTGCATAATTTTATTAAGTATATAAAACTACGTCTCATGAATATAAGTATGTTTTCTTCTGATAAATAAAACCAAACATTTTGTTTCTTGAAACAATTTGGATAATCAAACATTTTTCTCATTGCACACACATTACAGCTATATTATAATGTACATACGCTTGACATGACGTCTCATAACTGTAATTTCGACACAGTGAGCGTCATTAAATATTGATCAACCATTTTACAGCAGGAGGTATTCATGCACTATAACTTAACAAATTTGGCAATTCTGTTTTTTTGCTACTCCTTTTTGGGATGGGGCATTGAAACGAGCGTTGCCAGTGTAAAGCACAAATGTTACCGTAATCGTGGATTTCTATCCGGTCCTTTTTGTCTGATCTATGGCTTTTCCGGAATTGTACTCAGCACATTTCTATACGAGCTTCGATCTGCCCCTTTCTTTCTGTTTTTGGGATCTGCGATCATTTCCACCTTTATCGAATGGATGACCGGCCGTCTTTTAGAACAGGTTCGACACAAAAAATGGTGGGATTATTCTAAGAAGCGTTGGAATCTGGACGGATACATCTGTCTGCAATATTCAATACTGTGGGGTATACTTGGATATATCGCGATCCAGTGGGGCAATACTCTGATCCTATGGTTATGGCAATTTATCCCCACCTTTGTTACCTATATTATTTTATGGACGTTAACCGCCATCTGCTGCATGGATATAACGGCTTCTGTCCTGACTATACTACATTTAGAGCATAAATCGCCCACTCTGATCCGACTGAATCGGGAACTTTTTTTATTTAAGACATCTTTCGGAAGGGCACTTACCGCACACATACGGCGTCGTATCCAAAAAGCCTATCCGGCCACTGCAACGGATAAAGTCATTTCGACATCTGCTACCAAACTGCCATTTTCTGAATTTATCTGGCTGTTCATATTAGGGGCTTTCTTAGGAGATATTGTAGAAACCATATTCTGTCGTCTGACTGTCGGTGTCTGGATGAGTCGCAGCAGCGTGGTATGGGGTCCCTTCAGCATTGTATGGGGGCTTGCAATCGCTTTAGTGACCACTCTTCTGTTTAAGAGTAAAGGCAAGTCCGACCGGCATCTTTTCATACTTGGGACGCTATTAGGTGGTGCTTATGAATATAGCTGCAGTGTATTTACTGAAATTGTTTTTGGAAAAGTTTTTTGGGATTACAGTCACATTCCGTTTAATCTTGGCGGCCGCATCAACCTGTTATACTGCTTTTTCTGGGGATTTGCCGCTGTCATCTGGTTCAAAAATCTGTATCCCATCCTGCACCATGTGATCGAACGGATATTGCATAGATCCAAATATCTATTGACAACTGTCGTTGCTGTGTTTATGATCTGCAATATTATAGTAAGCATGCTTGCTCTGATCCGATACGATACCAGGGAACATTCTCCAAAACCAAAAGCACATTGGGAAGAGGTAATGGATCATTACTACCCGGACGAAACAATGCGAAAGATCTATCCTAATGCAAAATAGCAAAGTAAACGAGTCATATGCCAGTCGTGTAATGTTTGATCAAAGTGCACCCATGCAGCAAAGTAAAAAGACCATAGATTACTTTTTCATCTATGGTCTTATACTTTACTTATCGACTTAACATCTCTAGCGTTGCTAACAGCACATCATCTTCCCATGGCTTCGGAATCAAATATTTTAATCCAATTCCCCGAACCTCTTCTAATGTACTTGCATCACACAACGAACTTAACATCATGATCTTTACATCCGGATGTTTCTTCATCAAAATCTGCGCCGTTTCTAATCCATCCAAGCCCGGCATAATAATATCCATGATAACAATATCCGGATGCATCTCATCATAAAGCTTGATGCCATCCTCTCCATTAGCTGCATAGGCTACCACTTCATATCCATTTTCTTCTACTACATCCTGTATCTGTTTGGAAGCGAACGGTGAATCATCTACCACCATTATTGTAATTTTATCCATTTCGATCCCCTTTCTGCACATTTTCCGCAATAAGCATATTCTGGCCTCATTCAACACCGGAATAATGCAGCTCAACCTGCATCGTCCCAATCTCTGTGTCAAATATAACGTCCATCTGTTCCTTCATAACATCTTCATGCCGAATCTCACTTTGATAAAACGGCACTGATAAGCGCGAAACTTTTTTTAATGTATTATTCAAACTGGATACACCATGTCCACAAACAATATTAATATATTCTTTGATATACAATGGAATCTGTTCATCCGGCGGCAAACCACCACCATACATTTTTGAAACGATCTGTAATACCATTGACTCCGGCATATCACAAATAATTTCCATACGAAGATAGCCACTCGTACAGATCATGATCTGCCGTACGGGCTGCTGCAGGAATATTCCGTTGTCCTGTTTCCGTCTCTGTAATTGCAGCCCCAACAATTTTTGACTCACAGAAACGAACGCCTGCTCAAAGGCCTTGCTCACCATATCCATTTCCATAGTACGACCCCCTCTCAACTCATGGCTGTACTATTCACCCAAGAATCTCATCTTTGCAGATGCATCTCTCGCCTTCTTTTCAGCCGGTTTGCTCGTCTGATATAAACCGGAAAACGAGTTGGATAATGCGTTCTTGCATTCCTTACAGTATCTTCCGGTCAATATCGGTCTACCGCATTTCTCACATTCTATCGTGATTCCGGAACCCTTGGTAAAGGCCAAACGCTCCTCACGAACCCATTTTTTCAACTGCTGTACCGGTACTCCTGTATCTTCTGCTACCGTTGCCATGCCTGCCCCCGGATTCTCGCGAATGTATTCTTTCACATCCTGAAAGCGTTCCTCTAACTTCTTATTGCATTGAGGGCAAAGCGGTGAATTTGTATAGTTAAATAAATGACCACACATTTTGCAATTTCTAACGTCCATGTTATGCCTCCTCTACACACCTTTTCCTATACACACACATAAAAAATATACTTTATCGAACCCTGCCTGCAAAAGTGTCTGCGAGCAAGCTTCTACCGTACTTCCTGTCGTATAAATATCATCAATTATTATAGCACATTTTCCTTGTAAACACAACTTTCTATAGTCTGCTCTGCAACGAAACGCCCCCTGTAAATTACGGCTTCTCTCCCGTTTCGACAGTTCTTTCTGTGGTGCCGTATGTTTCACCCGCACTAACAGATCCGATCGCATTGGCAGACCGGATAATCTCGCCATTTCTTTTGCTATCTCTTCTGCCTGATTGTAACCGCGTTTCCGATATCTTTTGCTATGGACCGGCACCGGAACGAGCACCGGTTCTCGGATACGCTGCAGCCATTCTCTCTTGGCATCCCATAATAACCTTCCATATACTTTGCCGTATTCTGCTCGGCCTCCCTGCTTAAATCTCGCCATTGACTCCTGCATTTGCCCTGTATACAAAAGTACTGCTCCCCCCGCTGTAAAGCTATGTGGATGTGCTCTACAATCTGCGCAGCACATCTGATCCCGATCGATCGGTTTTCCACAATAGGGGCACAAAGGCTCCTGCAAAAAATGAAGCTGCTCTGTACATCCGCCGCAAAACCCCCGTTCACCAACCGCCAACACCTTGTCGCACCCCGGACACCTCGTTGGAAACACGATCTGCAATAGACTATCAATGATTAAGTTCAGCGTCTTCTTCCTCCATTTCTTTAATGCGCTGGCATAAACTTGAAAAACGTTTCTGCTCATTCACATTGTGGATCATCCCCTGTATAACTCTGCTGCTTCCCACTGTCGTTACACATTTCTTTGCTCTCGTCACCGCAGTGTATAGCAAGTTGCGTCCCAACAGCATTTTTGGACCACCAAGCACCGGAAGCACAATAGCCGGATACTCGCTGCCTTGGGATTTATGGATCGTAATTGCATAAGCCAGTTCCATTTCATCCATCTGGCTATACTCATATTCCACCATTTTTCCCTCTTCAAATTCAACGACCACCTGCTCCGCTACCGGTATGATCTCCCGAATGATTCCGGTATCCCCATTAAACACACCGGTCCCTTCTTCATATACATCGCCCAAGGACGTTTTCTTTGTCCAGCGTATCTGATAATCATTCTTGATCTGCATCACTTTATCTTTCTCACGGAATAACACCCCATGAAATTCTCGCTCCACCTTGCCTGCATCTGCCGGATTCATATATTGCTGCAGCACCTGATTCAAATGTTCCACACCTAACTCTCCCTTTCTAGTCGGCGTAAGTACCTGAATATCATAGGGAGAAGCATCTACATGCGGAGGAAGTTTCTGCATGATAAGCTGCACGACCACATTGATCACGGAAGCACTGTCTTTTCGTTCCAGATGCATAAAATCCGGCGATGCATTCTCTAGCGAGATTTCTTCGCCGCTGTTGATCCGATGCGCATTCATAACGATCTGACTTTCTGCAGCCTGTCGAAAGATCCGATGCAGCCGCACAACAGAACAAAATTCCGCCTGGATCATATCTTTTAAAACATTACCCGGTCCTACCGATGGCAGCTGATTCACATCGCCAACTATGATGAGACGCGTTCCCGGAACAATAGCACGAAGAAGCGCATTCATCAAATAGATATCGACCATAGAAAACTCATCTATGATCACAACATCCGCTTCCAACGGCTGTTTCTCATTACGCTCAAAATGCATTGTTCCCTGCGTATCCCCTTCACTCACGCCACCATTGATCTCGAGCAGCCGATGTATTGTCTGCGCCTCCCATCCAGTCGTTTCAGACATTCTTTTTGCGGCACGTCCGGTTGGCGCCGCCAGCAAAATATCCAACCCTTCCTGTTCAAATACCTGTAAAATAGTATTGATCGTCGTCGTTTTACCGGTACCCGGCCCACCGGTTATAATGGTTACACCATTTTGAACAGCCTGATACACCGCTGTTTTCTGTAGTTCATCTAACTCTATCTCCTGCCCCTTTTCAACCTTTCGCACCATTTTAGCAAGTTCTTTCTCAGATAGCTCGTAGGAAATATTAAGATCTAACAGCATGCGTGCACAATTAAGTTCCATATAATACAGCGTACTCAAATAAATACAGCGCTCTTGATCCTGTTCACAGACCTTTAATTCTTTATTCAACATCATCCCCTCTAAGGCATCGGAAACAACCCCCTCATCGACCAATAGAAGCTCTGATGCCTCTCTGATCAGCCAAGACTCCGGCAAATAACAATGTCCCTGTGTTCCGGATTGCTGCAAAGCATACAGAATACCTGCATTGATCCGAAACTCCGAATCAGAAGCAAATCCAGCCTGGCGCGCAATCTCATCGGCAATCTTAAAGCCAATTCCCTGAATATCTTCCGCCAACCGATAAGGATTGCGTTTCAGGATCTCATACATTTCATCCCCATAATATTTATATATCTTAACAGCCATTTTCATGCTAATACCGTAATCCTGCAGAAAAAGCATTGCCTGGCGCATCTGCCGCTTATCGTTAACCTGTTCTGCTATGCGTATCGCCATTTTCTCACTGATGCCTTTGACCTCTGCCAATCGTTCCGGCTCACGTTCAATAATTGTAAATGTGTCCTCTCCAAACCGCTTCACAATACGTGCTGCCAGTGCAGGTCCAACACCTTTTATCGCACCTGATCCCAAATATCTCTCAACAGCAACTGAGTCTTTTGGTTGTTTTTCTTCGTACGAATCCACCTGTATCTGCGGGCCATAATTTTTATGTATCACTTCTCTGCCGGTTACTTTCAAATACAGCCCCTCGGCAACATAAGAAAACTGTCCTACACAGCACACTTCCTCTTCTTCCTCTGCATCTACCAAAAATAATACGGTATATCCATTTTCTTCATTTCGAAAAGTAATACGCTCAACATATCCTTCCCATTCAATCTGCTCGCTCACTATAACCTCCTCGTCAAGTTTCCTACAGTGCCAAGCATAACAATACCAGCATCTTGCTATGCGCCACCCTTCACAATAAAATAATCAGTTCCTATCCATTTGAAAAAGCCACTGTAAACACAGTGGCCCCATTGTCTCTATTTAGACAGATCACATATACGATCAGTTACGCTTCATTGAGTCATATAGCTGCTTAGCAAGACCAACCTGACCACTTTCTGTAATCGCCTCCGCGTAGCTTTGGTTCAAAGTATCCCCAAAATACTGCATATATTCACTGTCATCTTCTTCGCTTTTTACCATTTTGCGCGCCTGTTCAATGATCTTTTGTACAAAATAGGTTTCAAATCCTTTGCAGGCATCCATCAACTCTTCATCTGTCGAATCACTATTTACTGCATTCAATGCGCTTTGCGCCTTCGAGCCGGTCGCAGACTGCACTGACTGCTTATAGCTGTCATACATAGATGAAATATCATATACAGAACTCATTGTTAACACCTCACATCATCCCATGAAGAAATCTTTCAAAAGATCTCTCATCCTCTTTTCGGAAGAATCTTTTCAAAAACTTCGTATTCTCTCAGAAGCAATCTTCTAAAGCATTTCATGGTAATTCCAAAAACAACCGTTTCAAAAGCCTCGCATTGCTCTTAAAAACCGGCATCCTCGTCTATATTATTACATCTGAAACATTATGATCTCAGATTATTTGCCTGCTGCAACATTTCATCCGATGCTGTGATCGCCTTCGAGTTCATCTCATACGCTCTTTGAGTAACGATCATATCCACCATCTCATCAACCGCCTGCACACTGGATGCTTCTAAATATTTATTCTTAATAACACTTCTGCTCAACGCTGTGTCCTGCCCCTCGATACGGGCATCACCAGAGGCCGCTGTTGCCTGAAAATAACTATCCCCGATCTTATTAAGACCGGCAGGGTTATTAAACTGAGCTGCTCCAATAGTAACCCCGGTCAAATGCGGGTTGTTGTCCGCTCCACGTAACATGATGCGTCCATAATTGTCAAACGATAATTTAGTAACATCTGTCGTACCATCAAATGTAATCGGATTACCTTCAGAATCCAAAACCGCATAACCTTCTGCTGTTGACAACTGATAACCGGTACCATTTACAGCCATTGTAAAATGACCGTTTCTTGTGTATGCCGTAGAGCCATCCGGCATTTGGATCATAAAAAATCCGTTTCCCTGGATTGCGAAGTCAAAATCGCCTTCTGTATGTGTAAGTTCTCCCTGCTCAAATTCGGTGCTGATCGCAGCTACCTTAACACCAAGTCCAACCTGTGCTCCGATCGGTTTTGGATTTCCCTCATTGTCTGTCGTCTTTTTTTGTATCGTCTGATACAACAAAGACTGAAACTCTAGTCTTTCTTTCTTGTATCCGGTCGTATTAATATTTGCCAGATTGTTTGAAAGATTGTCCATTGCGGTCTGCTGTGCTTTCATGCCGGAAGCAGCAGTCCAAAGTGATCTCATCATGATAGACGCTCCAATCTGCCACACTGCTTATATTCATCAGTCAATTTTCATATATATTAACCAACAAACATCCCAGTGTAACTCTTTCCTAATAATTATACTTTACCAATTTCATTTGCAGACTTCTGAAGCAGAGAATCCTGTGTCTGGATCATCTTCTGTCCCGCTTCATATGCACGTGTAATATTGATCATTGATACCATCTCCGATATTACATTGACATTAGACTGCTCCGTATATCCCTGTTCGATCTGAGCTTTTGCATCTATCTGCGTTGCTCCTGCCACTGCCCTAAACTTGTTATCTCCGTATAAGTCAAGATAGTTATAATCTGCAAAGTTAGCCAATGCGATCGTATCGACATACTGACCGTCCGCATAGATCGAGCCATCCTCCTTGATCGCGATCTCATGAGCATCCGTGGACACCTGAATATCTCCACCATTGCCCTGCAAATGATTGCCATCTGCATCTACTATGTAACCGTCCTGCGTACACTTAAAGGTACTGCAACGGGTATACATCATCTCATCTTTACCCTGTTTGTCTGTGACACGAATTGTAAAAAATCCATCTCCCTGTATCGCAAGATCATAGGTATTCCCCGTCTCTCGAAGATTCCCCTGACTCCAATCCATGTAGGTCTCGCCAATCTTTACGCCGAGGTTCATCGTTCCGATATTCTGATCAACATATCCTACGGAACCATCTCGGATCTTTACTGCCATCATGTCCTTAAAAGAACGGCTAGTGACATTTTCTTCCTTGTAACCGATGGTCGCCGAATTTGCCAAGTTATTCGATATAATATCCAATCTGCGCTGTTCATTCCGCATACCGGTATATGCTGTGTACAATCCTCTGACCATTCGTCGTCCTCCTTCCAGACTAACCTATGTATTATAAACGGACGAAGAGTGCTCTTCGTCCGCTCTGTAAAATATATATCGTCACAATCGATCAATTTCTTTACTCGTCGTCACGTTTTCCTGCTAAAAATTCTACAAACTTACCGGTTCCCACTGCAACTGCTGTCATTGGATCCTCGGCTGTCATAGTGTTGATTCCTGTTTTCTCCTCAATGAGCTCTTCCAAACCATATAACAAACTTCCGCCACCGGTCAAAACAATACCTCTGTCCGCAACGTCTGCTGCAAGCTCAGGCGGAGTCTTCTCCAATACCGTGTGTACTGCTTCTACAATCTGTGATGTGATCTCTTTCAGAGCATCTAATGTTTCATCTGATGTTACAGTGATCGTCTTTGGAAGTCCGGTCACCAAGTTACGGCCGCGTACATCCATCGATACAACCTCAGGACGTTTGTATGCAGATCCGATCTTTACTTTGATCTCTTCCGCTGTACGCTCACCGATCAATAAGTTATGTGTCTTACGCATGTAACGGACAATTGCATCATCAAAGTCATCTCCAGCCACCTTGATGGAAGTACTTACAACCGTACCGCCAAGGGAGATAACAGCAATATCAGAAGTACCACCTCCGATATCAACGATCATGTTACCACATGGACGTGAGATATCGATACCTGCTCCGATAGCCGCTGCAATCGGTTCCTCAATGATTGCAACTTCTCTTGCTCCAGCCTCATATGTTGCATCTTCTACTGCTTTCTTCTCAACCTCGGTAACACCACTTGGAACACAAACACTGATACGAGGTTTGCGGAAACGAGACTTACCACAGGACTTCTGAATAAAGTAACGAAGCATCTTCTCTGTTACTGTATAGTCTGAAATAACACCCTGACGCAATGGACGAACAGCTACAATATTACCCGGCGTACGTCCTAACATCAAACGAGCATCCTCACCAATTGCCTTAATCTTATTGGTATCTCTGTCGAACGCCACAACGGACGGCTCGCGCAGAACGACACCCTTTCCCTTTATATATACAAGTACATTCGCTGTACCTAAGTCAATACCAATATCGCTACCAACCATGACTGTTCTCCTTTCGCTTCTGTTATTTTCTATTTTTTCCATAGTTTTACTAATTAAACATACTCGCATGTATTATATACTATTTTTTGAAAATAGAAAAGCAATTTTTGTGTTTCTTCTCGAAATTATCACATTTGTATCTAAATTGTAAGAATTTCGTAATATTGTAGTGCATTTTGACTTTCTTTCTCGCTTCTTCTATAATATTTTGATACAATACACACCTAAAAAGGGGGTTCCTATGTCTTATACCGATCACTCTGTAAAGCAGGAAATCGTAATGCTAAGCCGCTATAAAGGATTACGCAGCAGCCGTTTTTTGACAGTCTTATTGTCTTTGTGCAGCATTAACACCTTATACCCTGCCGGCATATTATTTACATTAACCGGTCTAATGCTGCCGCTCATGATCACCTTTGCAGCTCCGGAACAAAAAAAGAAAGAACCACTCACACAGTTGTCCTCTCTGATGAGACAATACCGGTTTAACACGATCCGTTTCACCGCAGAACGTTGGAGCAGTTCCTTCCTTTTGTTATTTTTGATCGCATGGCAATGGCAGCTTAACCAATCGCAGACCGGACTGTTGTGGCATTATTTTGCCGGTGCACTCTTTATCGTTTATGTACTGCTTCGAATTGCCTTTACCATAGCTTATCGTATTTATTTTCATTATCAATATACACATATGAACTTTTTGTAATCTGAGTAATTCAAACTTCCCATACCTCATCATCTCACACAACCACATATTGCTTATTATGTCAGTAGAATAATAGCTATTTTGCAGCCGATAAAGTAAATTATCCTGCCATCAACAAACTAAGACAATTGCTGCAGAACGCAGAGTTTTTACGTGATTTCTTATTTTGTTAAGTCTCTGATGATTACATGCCTGAAGGATTGTCTGAGATGTCCCGGTCTAGCAAGGTATCATCAATTTTTGGACGGGACGCTTTCGCTACGATGCGCTACGTTACGTTACTTAATGTCTCTGAGATACGAGACATAAGTAACGACGAGCGCAAAGTCCCTTTCAAAAATGATGATTACCTTGCTTCCGGGACTTCGAGTTTCCGAAAGGCATGTAAATCAACCATCAGAGACAACAAAATTTAGAAATCACTGTGAAAACTAATTGTGGCAAAGCAATTGCTATAGTTTGTTGATGGCAGGACTCACTATATAGTAGCTGCAAAATATGATTAAACCATCGACATAATAAGCAATATGTGGTTTGAACAGTAACTTCCGGTATGGGAAGTTGCCTATCAATAAATAATTTCTCCCAGCGCCTGTTCCACCATTTGATCTGACTGTTCTTCGATCTGGTCGAAATCATACTGTATACTGTCAGCGTATGCCTGCTGTGCTGCCGAAACACTCGTACCGGAAGTCTTTGTCTGCTGTTCTGCCTGCATATTGTCAGAAGACTCCACACCATTAATATACTGCACACTATCTGTCGTCTGTGCCGAATCCGATGTAGGCTGCAAATAGGACTGCAATATATCAGAAAACGAATTGCCGGTTCTTGTCGTGCTGATACCTTCCAATCCGCGCAACAGCGTACTCACATCCGAAATACTTCCTGTACCAAAAGATGCCGAATTCTGCAAAGCACCTAATACACTCGACAGATCATTAGCCGACTGTACTCCGGTATTAGTATTACCGGACAATGCGTTCAACATTGTACTGGTTGAATTATTATTGATCATATATTGATAAAAAAGGTCTTTATCTAATGATACATTTGCCATATCTATCCTCCATGTTTCATCGTAACATATTCCGATATTCAGCCATGATCTCCCTATGAAAAATCAAGCTTCGTTATATAGTTTATCGCATATTTTATTGGCAGTCAATAAGTTGCAATTGCAGCGAACCATATCGTTCATTGATACTGACAGAGAACAAAATATCAACCGTATATTCTCCCCGCTCTCCCTGCTTTAACCGTTCCCACACCTGTTCACCATAACGATCACGCACCGCATTTCCAATGCATTCTTCCCCGCTAAAATCCACTGCCTGATATATTTTTCCATTTTCCACAAAACGCACCTGTGCAATATGCATATCCGCTCCACACATTCGGATCTGGGCAATCTGTGCATCACGTTTTGCAAACACTGCAGGCGCATTTTGCTCTCCGGTCGGTTCCATCCAAGAAAGCTGCGTAACAAGTGTCGTATCCATTTCCGCTAAAGCGACCTCTCTGTCATATGTCACCTTTTCGATCAATTGCTCCTGTGTCAAGCTGCAATGTGCTAACAAAGCAGACTTAAGCCCCTCCAACTGCTCTCTGCGAAGTGAAAAACCCGCTGCGGCTGCATGACCACCAAACTCCGTCAAATATTTCTGACATGCCTGCAGCTCTTGCTGCATATGATATCCCGGAATGGATCTGCCAGACCCTTTCAGGTGATCACCCGAATCTGTAATAACATACACCGGTCGGTAAAATTGTTCTCGAAGATTTCCGGCTACGATTCCTGCAACACTTTCATGACATTCCTGCAAATATACAACCAGCACCGGCGGCAATGGCTGCTTCTGCACTTCTTCTGCCGCCTGTTTTGTCATTGAGCGCGTTCTCTCCTTGCGCTCTTCATTTGTCTCTACGATCCTTGCCGCTCTTTGTGCTGCGCATTCCGCATCTGTCTCCATAAAAAGTTCCAAACTCTCTGTTGCATCTCGTAACCGCCCCGGAGCATTGATGCATGGGCCGATCCGAAATCCCAGATCCATTGCTCGAATCTCTTTGTGAAAATCCAAATGTTTTATCAGTGCATTTAGGCCTATATTGCCCGTCTGATGAATCCCCGCCAGCCCCCTTCGAACAATGCTGCGATTTTCGCCATAAAGAGGAACAACATCACACACCGTTGCCATCGCCGCAAAAGGAAGCAGTTCACGGTCACATCCTTTTTTACCGGCTCTGTGGTATAATTCATAAATCAATTTATAGGCAATGCCTGCCCCGCACAATTGCGGATATGGGTAATTGTCTACGCTCTGTTTTGGATCAACGATAACATCTGCCGATGGCAGCAGCTCTTCGCCGTCTTTCATCGGCACTTCGTGATGATCCGTCAATACAACCGTCATCCCAAGTTCTTTGGCTGTTTGGATCGGCTGTCCTGCCGAGATTCCGTTGTCGCAGGTGATGATCGTATCAACTCCCTGCTCTTTCGCCTCAGTGACCATATAATCGCGGATCCCATAACCATCTTTTTGGCGATGTGGAAGCCGAAAGCTGACATCTCCCCCTAAACTGCGCAATCCATGACATAATATGTATGTGGACATCACGCCATCTACGTCATAATCTCCGACAATATGCATTTTTTTACCCTGTGACAACTTCTGTTCTATAAGATCAGCCGCTTCACACAGTCCAAGCATTTCTGACGCCTTAGGAATCGATACCATATCATCAAACAAATATCCGTCCATCGATGCCCAATCATACAGTCCTCGTTTTACAAGAACCTCGGCAAAAGTCTCCGATATATTATATCTTGCTGCAACCTTTGAAAGATCAGCCCTGCAGCGCGTTGTTACCCATTGCTTCATTAGTTGTTTCTCCATTCTTCCTCTGTTATAATAATCATACACTCAACCTTCGCACATTGAAGGTTGCCGCCTGGCCACATATTGCTTATTATGTCGATAGCCATATCATATTTTGCAGCCACTACCTAGTGGATTCTGCCATCAGGAAACTATAGCAATTGCCTTGCCGCAATTAGTTTTTACGTGATTTCTTATTTTGTTAAGTCTCTGATGAATACATGCCTGAAGGAATGTCTGAGATGTCCCGGTCTAGCAAAGTATCATCCATTTTTGGACGGGACGCTTTCGCTACGATGCGCTACGTCACGTTACTTAATGTCTCTGAAGTACGAGACATAAGTAACGACGAGCGCAAAGTCCCTTTCAAAAATGATGATTACCTTGCTTCCGGGACTTCGAGTTTCCGAAAGGCATGTAAATCAACCATCAGAGACAACAAAATTTAGAAATCACTGTAAAAACTCTGGGTTCTGTGGCAATTATCTTAGTACCCTGATGGCAGAACAATTTAGTTTGTTGGCTGCAAAATAGCTGACATATTATGGACATTGTAAGCACACTGTGCTTATCTTGGGAGTTTCTTCGAAACTCCATTATGCGCAGAAATCATGCGCAAGTATTATGACATAATAAGCACTCTGTGCTTATCTTGGGAGTTTCTTCGAAACTCCATTATGCGCAGAAATCATGCGCAAGTATTATGACATAACAAGCAATATGTGGCCTGACAGCGTCTAGGGACGTGCGAAGTTCGAGTCATAAGCGCAAACTTTTCATAGGTGGAAAGTTTGTGTTTAGTATAGCAGTTGTGACACCGTAAGTCTATTTTTAGACGAAATCTATTTTTAGACGCGAAATCTATTTATTAGTTTAAGTCCAATTTTGGATTTGGAAAGATGAGGAAAATATGCAGTGGATCAGATATGAACTTAAGACAACAACCGATGCGAGCAGCAGGATTGGTGAATTGTTGACAGAATTTGGTGTGAATGGCTATGAATTACAGGACAATGTTCCTTTATCAGCGGAAGAAGAACGCAAAATGTATACGGATATTCCGGCGGAACTCCCACCAGACAACGGCGAAGCTGTTTTAGTATTTTACAGTGATGTCATTGATGGAGATTCCGATGCTTTTTATAGCACCGGCTCATCATTGCGTGATGCAGAAATCGAGCAAAATGTACCAGATCGTCTTTTAACAAAGCCGGAAGCATTTATCAAAGCTTTTACTACACGTGTAGAGAAAGCTTCTTCATTTGCTCCGATCACATTCAGCGAATTGACATATCAGGTTGAGGACGACAGTGCATGGAAAGACAAATGGAAAGAAAATTTCAAACCTTTCCGCATTGCTGATGATGTTCTGATCAAGCCCACTTGGGAACCTGTACCAGAAGATTGTTCGGAAAGTGATATTGTGTTATCTATTGATCCCGGTTCGGCCTTTGGCACCGGAACACATGAAACAACCAAATTATGCCTCCTGTCACTACGTAATTATATTCATGACGATACACGTCTTATGGATGCCGGCTGCGGCAGCGGTATTTTGGCAATTGCTGCTCTGCTATGTGGTGCAAAATCAGCCTTTTGTCTGGATATAGACCCCTCTGCCGTAACCGGAACAATCGAAAACGCTGAGATTAATGGCATTGATGCCTCTCGCATCACTGCTATTCACGCAAACATATTAGAAGATGCTGCTGCCGTCAAAAAACAGACCGGCGAACCGTTTGATATTGCTGTAGCAAATATCTTGGCGGATGTGATCATTCCACTTTCCGATTATATCGGCGATTTCATAAAACCGGGCGGCATCTTTATTTCCTCTGGTATTCTTAACGAAAAATCAGATGCGGTTGAACAAGCATTGCTTCGCAATAACTTTACGATACTGGAGCGTAACACCATGGGTGACTGGGTATCTTTCGTATGTCAAAAATAGATTGACCGGCAAGTAAAAAACAGGCATTTTGAATAATTTTCAAAATGCCTGTTTTTATTCGGTAACGTCACCAAAAGCAACGCCATATTTAATCTATCCTTGCCTTATAAGAACGCTTTTACTTCTTAGCTTTCTTACGCTTAAACTGTACGCGTTTCCAAGAATACCACAGTGTACCAGTGATACATACGGAAGAATAACCACCGCAGATAAAACCGGCTAACAACGGAATTGCGAAGTCTTTGACAGAATCAACACCAAGGATTGCAAGTACAACAACTGTGATAATTGTTGTTAATGAAGTGTTAATGCTTCGTGTCAATGTCTGTGTGATACTCTCATTAACAACCTCAGCCAATGCTTCTTCGCTGCTATGAACCTGTAAGTTCTCGCGAATACGGTCAAAGATGACGATTGTTGCATTGATGGAATATCCGACAATTGTCAGCATACATGCGATAAATGTATTTCCGACGGAAATCTTTGTCAGACCATATACCAAAATGACAGCAATAACGTCATGTATCAATGCAAGTACTGCACTTCCCGCAAATATAACGTCTTTGAATCGGAACCAGATATAGATCAGCATACAGATAACTGCGATAACTACTGCTGTCACAGCATCGCTCTTCATATCATCCGATACCGAAGCACTGATATTCTGATTCTCAATATTTTTCTCATCAACACCATAAGTCTTCTCTAATGCTGCATTCAACGTATTGCGCTGTTTCTCGTTCAACTCAACTGTCTTGACAGACAATGCATTGCGTCCGGCAACTTCTGAAATGACTACATCGTTAGATTTTGCCGTCTTACTAAACAGTTTCTCAAGATCAGACTTAAGATCTGCATTCAGATCTGTTTTATCCGGGAAGGTAATGTCATACGTAGTACCTCCTAAGAAATCCAAACCATAATTCAAAATGTTGCCACCGCATCTGGATGCTTTATTAACACCTAAGGTAACAACACATGCCAAAATGATCGCACCGGAAATGCAGAAAAACTTCAAGCGATTTTCCACAAAGCGAATCGGCTTTCTCGGCTTCTCCACACCGAAGTACTTCACATCATCCATACCAAGGGAATACATCGCATTCAACAGCAACTTCGTAATAACAAGTGCTGTAAACATGGATAAAATGATACCAAGTGCCAATGTTGTAGCAAAGCCCTTAACTGTACCGGATCCCTTTACATACAATACTGCTGCAGCGATCAAGGTGGTTACGTTACCATCAACGATAGCAGATAACGCCTTGTCAAAACCAATCTTAATACCTGACTGAACGGATTTTCCTTTGGCAAGCTCTTCCTTAATACGCGTAAAGATAATTACGTTCGCATCGACCGCCATACCGATATTCAATATGATACCGGCGATACCAGGAAGTGTCAGTGTAATATCTAAGACATTCAAAGCTACTAACATCAGTCCCAAATAGAACACCAATGCGATAGAAGATGCCAAACCTGGCAGACGATAGAAAATAATCATAAATAATACAACCAATCCAAAACCGATCGCACCGGCTAACAAACTGGACTGAATTGCGTCAAGACCAAGCTGTGCACCTACCACCTGAGACTGTGCTGCCTTTAACTCGACCGGAAGTGCACCGATACGGATATAAGAAGCAAGTTCTTCTGCCTCATCATATGTCTTAAATCCACCGGAGATCTGTGCCTCACCATTTGTGATCGCCTCAGTTACACCCGGATTGGAAATTACTTTTCCATCGTATACGATGTAGATCATCTTATGAGAAGGTGCTGCTTCTTCTGTTGCCGTAGCAAATGCCTTAGTACCCTTGCTCTTAAACTTCAATGATACAACGTACTTTTTCGTCTTGGTAGATTCATCCTGTGTCGTTCCGGCCTCTGCACTCTTGATGTCTTTACCGGTACAAATTGTCTTTGTATAAACCGGCTTGCCACTGGATAGATCCATATCATCCTGTGCGACAAAGTCCAAAGAACCTTCCTTACCTAAATCTGACAATACTTTCTCTGCATCATCAACACCCGGAATATCGATCACGATACGGCCCTTCTCATCAGTAACTACCGATGACTCCGTACTATGTACCTCTGCACGTTTCTGCATCATCGTTACCGTATCTTTCAATTCGGCATCCGTTGGCTTGTCCCCTACTACATCATAGGTAATACTTACTCCACCAGCCAGATCGAGACCGAGCTTGATGTTACGTGCGCTTCCTTTATGCGCTTTTGTAAAGCCTACCAAAGTAGTAAAAGAACACAGTGCAATTACTGCTAAAATAACAATAATATGCAGTAATCCCTTTTTCTTGTTCTTCATGTTGCTTTTCTCCTTTTAATAACTGCAATTTTTGCGTGAATAAGAAATCACGCCAAATATCATTATACCATAGTAAATATACAATTGGCAAGGTTTGAATCATCAAATCCTTGCCAATCTCAATTCATTTTATTTTCATTTGTTATATCCGGATTTATCGTGCGGAAAAATACACATTTCCCGGCTCTGCATCCTTGTGCTTGTAATAAAACATCTCGTCAAGTGTTACCAATTGGAATCCTTTTTTAACAAAATATGGTGCCAATCTTTCTACCGCATCTGCAGTCGTAGGATATAGATCATGCATCAATATGATATCACCATCTTTTGCATCCTTGCAACGTTTCACAATGGAATTTGCATTTCTGCTCTTCCAGTCCTCGCTATCGATGCTCCAATAATACATCGGCGTTTTGATCGTTTTACGCATTGTATCGCTCACATTACCATAAGGCGGTCTAAGCGCTGTAGTATTACATCCAATAACTTTTGATACTTTTTGATTGGTTTTATTAATTTCCCATTTGATCTTCTTGGCTTTCATTTTGCTCAAGTCCTTATGATCAAAGGTGTGGCTTCCGATCTGATTACCTTGCTCATACTGTAACGCAAGTGTTTCGCTAAATTCCGGCACACGATTACCTACCACAAAGAAAGTGGCGCGTCCGTTGCTTTTATTCAATGCTTTTAAAATGCGTCTGGTCACCTTAGCATATGGACCATCGTCAAATGTAAATGCAATCATCGGCTTTGATGCATCCAAATCTTTACGGATCCAATGATCTGCACCATTCGGCGTCGCCGTCGGCGATGCAGTCGGTGTTGCGATCGGTGTTGCCGTTGCTTTCTCTGCTATTTTATGAGCAGCTTTCTCCTTATCTGCATTCGGTGTACCCAATGCGATCACTCGAATTACCAAAACAACGACCACGATGCCAAGCGCTAATGCTATATTTCCGAAGATCAAACCACTTCTGCGTCTGTTTCTTCTACGTTCGCTCCGTTCTCTGCGGCTTCGATCCGATAAACTCTCCATTATCTTTTCGTCTTCCTTTGTTACCATAATAGCCCCTCCATTTATTTATATTCAACAGCTTGACAGCTCTATAGTCAAGCCACGCATTTACCTATGATAACATATTCCTCATGAATAGTATCACAGATTAGTTACTTTTCTATTAAATAAATGTAACAATTATCCTTCTGATACCGGAGCAAGCATTCCACCGACCATTCCAGCTACTGCACACACAATTCCACCACTAAATATCCAAGAATTTCCAGCAAGTGTTGTATTACCGGCAGCAAGACCGATCAACAGCAAAATTCCAAAATAAACAGCTCCAATCAAGCATCCCCATAACAATTTGCGGCTTCCCGTTTTTTTACCCAGAAGAAATCCTCCTCCAAAGCAGCTAAGTACGTATACAAGAATGACCGCCATGCTGATACTCTTTGCCGTTACACCTGTTTTCCAGATGATGACCGACCCAATACCAAGCAGAACGACAGAAAACACATACATAAGCCCCAACACAACACAAAATGAAATGACATTTTTTTTCAAAAAAACAGCCTCCTTCACACGAATCTTACATACTCAAACTTTCCATACCTCAAATTTTCCTCAACCACACATTGCTTATTATGTCAATGAATACTATCCATTTTGCAACCGGGACATCTCAGACACTCCTTCAGGCATGTATTCATCAGAGACTTAACAAAATAAGAAATCACTAATAAACTCTGCGGTCTACGGCAATTATCTTAGTTCTTTGATGGCAGAACAAGTTAGTTGGTTGGTTGCAAAACAGCATATTTATTGCTGACATAATAAGCATGTGTGACGCAGGCAATAACCTCCGTTATGGAAAGTTTGAGTTACATACTATATTTTATGTATGCTTCTTTTGCCTGATTATGCTATACTGATACCGTAAATATACAATAAATACACTCTTACTTCATACATCCATAATAAATGTGATATTTGAGTGTTCAAAACAAGAAAGGGTAGATACTTATGGGAACCGTTGATTTACATACACATTCTACATTTTCCGACGGGACATGTTCCCCGTCAGAGCTTGTTAATAAGGCTGTTTCCTGCGGTTTGCAGGCAATCGCTCTGACAGATCATGATACAGTGGAGGGTATTCCGGATTTTTTAAAAGCCGCTAAAGATATGGCGATCGAGGCCATCCCGGGGACTGAATTGTCTGTCGGTTTTCGTGACCGCGATATTCACATCGTGGGATTATTTATTGATCATACGCATGAAGGATTTCAGAAAATGTCACAGATCATGATCAAACGTCGAGACGCTCGTAACGAAGAAATGGCTGCACGCTTTCGGCGGGATAACATTCCGATCACAATGGAAGAATTGACAAATGGAAATCCAGATGCTGTTGTCACAAGAGCACACTTTGCACGTCTATTGATCAAGTATGGCGTTGTAAAGAATACCGCTGAAGCTTTTGATGGTTACCTTGACCCCTCAGCACCTTATTATGTACCACGCGAATATATTAGCAGAGAAGAGGGGATCAAAACGATCTTAGCAGCCGGTGGCGTGCCAATACTGGCGCATCCACTTCTCTATCATCTTTCCGAAAAGGAACTTTGCAGCCTGCTCACCGAATTAAAGGAATATGGTCTGTTAGGTATAGAGGTTAAATATTCCACTTATAGCAAACAAGATGAATATTTCATCCGAAATATTGCCAAAAAATTTGACCTGCTCCCCAGTGGCGGTTCTGATTTCCATGGAACAAATAAGCCACACATTTCCCTTGGTTCCGGCATGGGACACCTTGCTGTACCTTACGAATATCTGCAGCAAATGAAAGAATATGCTGCGCGCTCATAAAGTCAACGATCAGCGCAGCAAAATAATATTCCAAAAACAGCCTCTGAAGTATTACATAATACCTTCAGAGGCTGTTTTTCTTGTCATATTCTGTTGCATCTACACAATCTTTGCATGTAAACTTCCCATACCTCAAATCCTTCCGGTATGAGAAGCCTTAGTAAGATCTTAATCCTCAGTCTGTTTGTCAATCTCAACAATGTTATCCTTTTTCATTGGAATACGGCAGTTTTTGTTGCTGCCAAACTCAACGATAACAATCTCATCCTTGATGTCAATTACAACGCCAAAAAAACCACTTGTCGTCAGAATGCTGTCTCCAACTTCTAACGTACTGAGTAAGTTCTCATGCTCTTTCTTCTGTTTGCTCTGTGGACGGATTGCAAAGAACCAAAAGATACCAATGATAACGGCATAAAGAATTACCATTGTCATGATACTTCCTCCTGCATTCTGTGATCCTGCCTGTCCTGCTAATACTGCTAAATTCATTTTGTTTCCTCCTGTAATTGTTCTAATTTTTGCTTTTTATATTGTGCGTAACACCCTTTTTCAATGGCATCACGTATTTCTTCCATCATTGTGTTATAAAAATACAAATTATGCGTTACCATAAGACGAAGTCCAAGCATTTCCTTTGCCTTAAGCAGATGGCGGATATACGCTCTGCTATAGTGCTTGCATACCGGACAATCGCATGTTTCATCCAATGGTCTGTCATCCAATTCATATTTGGCATTTAACAGATTCATCTTTCCATGATTTGTGTATGCATGTCCATGACGACCGTTACGCGCCGGATACACACAATCAAAAAAGTCAACGCCACGCTCTACTGCCTCTAAAATATTAGCAGGAGTCCCGACACCCATCAAATATGTCGGTTTATTTTCCGGAAGATATGGTACCGTCTCATCCAAGATGCGATACATCTCTTCGTGCGATTCTCCGACTGCTAATCCACCTAATGCGTAGCCATCCAGATCCATCTCCGAAATACGTTTTGCATGTTCAATACGAATATCCTGAAATGTTCCACCTTGGTTAATACCAAATAACATCTGATTCGGATTGATCGTATCCTGCAAAGCATTCAACCTTGCCATCTCTTTCTTGCAGCGTTCCAGCCAGCGTGTTGTGCGATCCACAGAATCCTGCATATACTTTCTTGTTGCCGGATGTGGCGGGCACTCATCAAATGCCATCGCTATCGTTGACGCTATATTAGACTGAATCTGCATACTCTCTTCCGGGCCCATAAATATCTTGTGTCCATCAATATGGGAATTGAAATACACGCCTTCTTCTTTGATCTTACGCAATCCCGCCAAAGAAAACACCTGAAATCCACCGGAATCTGTCAAGATCGGCTTATCCCATGCCACAAAATGATGCAATCCTCCCAGTTGGCGAATAATCTTATCGCCAGGGCGAACATGCAGATGATATGTGTTACACAGCATCACTTGTGTCTTAAGATGCTGCATATCCGTAGTCGCAACTGCACCTTTCATCGCACCAACCGTTCCAACATTCATAAAAACAGGTGTCTGTATTGTTCCATGCACTGTCTCAAGCTGTGCACGTTTTGCTCTTCCATCTTTTGCTAATATCTTATACATCGTACTAATTTCTATCCTTTAACTAAATATTGCCTGCTAAAAATCTCCTCGAATCAACTTTAAAGCAATCACGATCAATGCAATCGGCACTAAGATCACCAACGCAAAGCGGAGCAAAAAAACTAGCAATATCATAAAAACTACAATTCCTGCACCTATGATAAGATAACGAAATAGTTTCGAAATACCATTCTCCGTCTCATGCCCATAAGTTTCTCCATAAGTCTGGCTGTATTCACTGCGCGCCTGATCCATATATTGATTTGCATCAGATCCTTTAGATGCCATATATGCATCGATCAGGGACTTTGCAATAAGACGGGGATCTCCCAGCTCTTCACAAACCTCTTTGTCACTGTGTTCGCTCTGTGCAAAATAATCCCGATAATACCGAAGATTAGCTTCCACATCCTCTTTCGGCATATTTCCTTCCAAACTCTCACGTAATATAGACAAAAATTCTGCTCGATTCACACTAATCCTCATTTCTACTCTACATGAATCTGTATCGTGTTACAGTGTCACTGCTTTTCTAAAAATACACCGGCACTTTACTCCGTATAGTGGAAAACAGGAAACAATTCTGTCTCTTGTGCCACAAAATTGTTTCCTGCTTCTATGCTATACAATACCTCTTCACGTACAATTACGACAGTATCATTACTCAGCCTTACCTACAGATCCGAACAATTCCATCTTCTCTTTAACGGTAGCCTTGATTGCCTCAGCACCCGGTGCAAGAAGCTTACGAGGATCAAATCCTTTACCCTGAAGGTCTTTACCCTCTTCGATATATTTACGAGTAGCTTCCTGGAATGCTAACTGGCACTCTGTATTTACATTAATCTTAGCAACACCCAAAGAGATTGCTTTCTTGATCATGTCTGCCGGAATACCTGTACCACCGTGCAATACTAATGGCATATCTCCTGTCTTGGCCTGGATTGCATCCAATGTCTCGAAGCTTAATCCTGCCCAGTTGTCCGGATATTTACCATGGATATTACCGATACCTGCTGCAAGCATTGTAACACCAAGATCCGCAATCGCCTTGCACTCATCTGGATCTGCACACTCACCTGCACCTATAACGCCATCTTCTTCACCACCGATAGAACCTACCTCGGCTTCCAAAGAAAGACCTAAGATACCACATGCATTAACAAGCTCTGTTGTCTTAGCGATGTTCTCCTCGATCGGAAGACTAGATCCGTCAAACATGATGGATGAGAATCCTGCATTAATACATGCCTTTGCTCCTTCATATGAACCATGATCCAAATGAAGTGCTACAGGAACAGTGATTCCAAGCTCTTCAATCATACCATTTACCATACCAACAATTGTCTTGTAACCGCACATATACTTTCCTGCGCCCTCAGACACACCTAAAATAACAGGGGACTTTAATTCCTGTGCTGTCAAAAGAATAGACTTTGTCCACTCCAGATTGTTGATGTTGAACTGACCTACTGCATACTTGCCAGCTTTTGCTTTGGTAAGCATCTCTTTTGCTGATACTAACATAACTTTTCCCTCCATCTTTTGATTCTCTTCCACTGTGGAAGAATAGATTTCTGCAAACCCGCATTTTATGCCTCTTTGCAGAGTTAGTTTTCAAAAACCATGCCTATTATACCCTATTTCCCTAAAAAAAGAAATAAAAAATGTATAAATTTTTCATTTCCTTTGCTATTTCAAAGGATTCCAATGTTTTTTGCCTAAAATAATGCCTTGATCTCATCCATCCGGTTCATTGCCATATCATACCCCATTTGGTATGAACGACGCAGTACATCCGTATCTTTTTCAAAGCTGCTAAGCGGTTCTGACGGGCGGATCAATACGGCATTGCCTTCCTCCTGCATCTTTTCACATATTTGTACCGATTCATTATATGTCTTGTAGCGATGCAATAAATTATCTGCGATTGCCGGATATCGTCTGCGCAGCACTCCCGCTGCAAAGCGATCCGATCTGCCGCACGCTTTACGATAACCTTCCGGTCTGGTTAAAACGATCAATGCTTTGTGATGTCCGTCTCTCTGTAGTCGACGGATCGGCACGGGATCAGATACACCGCCATCATAATATGCTCCCCCTCCAATATGCACCGCCTGAAAATACACCGGCAGCGCACAACTGGCACAAATCACATCAAATCGATCATCTACGTCTTCTTTATGAAAATAATGTGGTTTGCCGGTATTGGCATCCGTTGTTACCACAACATAATCTCCGGCATAATTCTGAAAGGTATCCATATCAAATGGGAACAAAACATTGGGCATTTTTCGAAAAACAAAATCTACGCCAAATAAACTATGCTCTTTCTTAAAATAATTTCGCAGTCCCATATAACGTTTATCATTACGATACCGCAGCAGCATATTCAGATTTCGTTCCTTCTGTCGCGAAATATAACTGGCGGAATCTGCAGCTCCCGCCGACACACCAATGCAATACGGAAACATTACATCCTGGTCCAATAATGCGTCCATCACTCCACAGCTAAAAATTGCTCGAAATGAGCCACCTTCAAATAACACTCCGGGCATAATTTTGCCTCCCTTTCTATCACAGTCAGATCAATGTTCTAATTCATCCAAAGTCTTATAATACTCCGGCAAAAACACCTCGCAGAACACCGTCACCTCCGGCATATTCATTTGCTGCAGGGATTCGTAAGTTGCCTGCTTCGCACTGCGAAACTCCTGATTACCGGTCTTCTCTTCCTCTATGCATTTGATCAACGCTGATAATTTATCGGCAGCTTTCACATAACGATACTCTTCCGGCGTAATCTGTTCCGGCAGGAAATACGACTCATATTCCGCTCTCAGATCTTCCGGCAGCATTTCCAGCAAACGATGTGCTGCTGAATCTTCAATCGCCTTGTATGCTTCTTTAAGCTCATCATTGGCATACTTAACCGGAGTCGGCATATCTCCGGTAATGATCTCCGTACAATCATGATACATCCCTAACATTGCAAGACGTTCCGGCGAAAGATCCTTTCCAAACCGTTTCCGGCCGATAATCCCTAAACCATGTGCAAGCATAGCAACTTCCAGCGAATGTTCGCATATATTCTCCGACACCGAATTGCGCATCAATGCCCAACGCTCTATATATTTCATTCGTGCCATCATTGCAAAAAAACCTTTGTGATCATTCATAACCCATCCTCATTTCTGTTTGTCAAGCATCTTTTTAATATATACTCCGGTGTACGAATTCGGATTATCCGCTACTTTCTCCGGCGTCCCCGTAGCAATGACGGTTCCACCTTTATCGCCACCTTCCGGTCCCAGATCAATAATATAATCCGCTGTCTTGATCACGTCAAGATTGTGTTCGATCACGATCACCGTATTGCCACTTTCTGCCAGCCGATGCAAAATGCTGATCAAGCGATCCACATCCGCAAAATGTAGTCCTGTCGTCGGCTCATCCAAAATGTAAACTGTTTTACCGGTGCTGCGCCGGCTAAGTTCCGTTGCAAGCTTTATTCGCTGTGCTTCTCCACCGGATAGCGTTGTCGAAGGCTGGCCAAGTTTGACATAAGATAAACCGACATCATGCAGTGTCTCTATCTTGCGACGGATAGATGGTATCGCCTCGAAAAATGGAAGTGCCTCATCCACTGTCATATCAAGCACATCAAAAATGCTCTTACCTTTATACTTGACATCCAGCGTCTCACGGTTGTATCGTTTGCCTTCACATACCTCACATGGAACATAAATATCCGGCAAGAAATTCATCTCTATCTTAACAATTCCATCGCCGCCACATGCCTCACATCGTCCGCCTTTCACATTAAAGCTGAAACGACCTTTCTTGTAACCCTTTGCCTTCGCATCCGGCGTGGAGGCGAAAAGATCACGAATCATGTCAAACACCCCGGTATACGTTGCCGGATTTGAACGTGGTGTCCGACCGATCGGCGACTGATCAATATCAATTACCTTGTCCAATTGCTCCAGTCCTTTGATCGACTTATGCTTGCCGGGGATGCATCTCGCACGATTAAGCTGCTTTGCCAGGCTCTTATATAATACTTCATTGACCAACGAACTCTTACCGGAACCTGATACGCCTGTCACACAGGTCATCACTCCAACCGGAAACTTCACGTTGACATTTTTGAGATTATTCTCCGCTGCACCCCGCACCTCAACCCAGCCTGCCGGCTTGCGGCGTTTTGATGGAATTGCGATCTGCTTTCGACCACTAAGATATGCTCCCGTCAAAGAGTCTTCGTTCTGCATGATCTCCTGTGCTGTTCCCTGTGCCACAACTTCACCGCCAAACGCTCCCGCTCCGGGACCAATATCAACAATATGATCTGCTGCCAGCATTGTGTCCTCATCATGCTCGACCACGATCAATGTATTGCCCAGATCACGTAATTTTAATAAAGTTTTTAAGAGTTTGTCATTATCTCTTTGATGAAGTCCTATACTTGGTTCATCCAAAATATAAGCTACTCCAACCAAGCCGGAACCAATCTGTGTTGCCAAACGGATACGCTGCGCCTCACCTCCGGACAACGTACCCGCATTGCGGGCCAAACTCAGATAATCCAATCCAACATCCATCAAAAAGCCAACTCGTGCATGTATCTCTCGAAGCACCAGCTCCCCTATCGTCTGCTGTCTCTTCGTTAATGTCAGGGACTGCATAAACTGCTGCAGATCACGGATTGACATTTCTGTCACCTCTGCAATATTTTTATCTCCTACCGTCACAGCCAGTGAAGACTCTTTCAATCGCTTGCCATGACATGTCTCACAAGGAGTGATCCGCATAAAGCTCTCATATTCCCGACGTGTCGTCTCGGAATGAGTCTCTCGATACCGTCTTTGCACATTTTTGATCACGCCCTCAAATGCTACATCATATACTCCGATCCCCCGCTGACCGCGATAATGCACCTGTACCACTCTGCCATCCGTGCCATGCATGATCATATGGCGAATCTCCGGCGGCAGCTCACCATATGGTGTATTCAGATCAAAATCATACGACTTTGCCAATGCTTCCAGCGTACATCTTGTATAACTTCCCGGATCCTTAGAAGACTGCCAGCCGATCACCACGATTGCCCCATCTGCCAGGCTTACCGATGGATCCGGCACAAACAGTTCCTCCGCAAACTCCATCTTATAGCCAATACCGGCACAGGTTTCACATGCACCAAACGGGTTGTTGAACGAAAAACTGCGCGGTTCAATCTCTTCTATGCTGATACCACAGTCTGCACAGGAAAAGCTCTGACTGAAATTAATCTGACGATCCCCGGGAATATCTACGATCAAGAGTCCATCCGACAGGCGCATAACACTCTCGATCGAGTCAGCCAGACGCTTTTCAATCCCCTCGCGAACGACAAGACGATCTACTAAAATTTCAATATTGTGCTTTTTGTTCTTCTCTAATTTGATCTCTTCGGAAAGATCATAAATATGTCCATCCACAACAACACGCACATAACCGCTCTTTTTGGCTGAAGCAAATACTTTTGCATGTTCACCTTTGCGTCCACGCACAACAGGCGCAAGAAGCTGCAGCCTCGTTCCCTGCGGATATGTCATGATCTCATCCACGATCTGGTCGACCGTCTGACGCTTGATCTCCTGGCCACACTTTGGACAGTGCGGAATACCAATACGTGCATAAAGCAGGCGAAAATAATCATATATTTCTGTCACGGTTCCAACCGTAGAACGCGGATTGCGATTGGTCGACTTCTGGTCGATCGAAATTGCCGGCGACAGTCCCTCTATGCTTTCTACATTCGGTTTTTCCATCCGACCCAAGAACATTCTGGCATATGAAGATAACGACTCCATATAACGTCTCTGCCCTTCCGCATAGATCGTATCAAAAGCCAGCGATGATTTGCCGGATCCGCTAAGCCCGGTCAAAACAACAAACTCATCGCGTGGTATATCAATATCAATCCCTTTGAGATTATGTTCTCTGGCTCCTCGTATTTTTATATATTTGGTCAATTCATCATGTTTACCCATAGGTTATCTCCATTTCTGTAATACTTGCCCACTGTGATTGTAAAGTATAACACAATCCGCTCCCCAAAACAAGTACATATGTTCGATACCATATCAAGGCTCATCTATATTGTGCACCAGACGCATAAAATTATTCACAGTTATAACGGAAATACTGGTTTTTATTGCTTTTTCCCTTGAGATAGCATTTTATTTGTAATATAATAACAGTAATAATGTACAACTAGCGATAGCAAGAGGAGGTACACGTAGTTTTGCAAGAAAATACTACAAAAATCATTGGGGTTTGCGTGGCTGATATTAGTACTGATTATAATGATCGTTTCTTTGAGGCATTTAAGCGGCTCGCTCATGAGTTTCACTTCAAAGTCCTCTTTTTCAGTGCATTCAGCCCGCTATATTGGGATCAGAAACATGACATCGGTGAGGGAAACATTTACCAATTGATCGATACCGATGTATTAGACGGACTGATCATGTTGACGATCACGATCAAAAATGAGCTCGTTCGTGAATCCATTATCGAACATGCCAAAAAGCGAGATATTCCGGTAATATCCATTGAGTATCCGTTGGAGGGAAGCCTAAGCATTATTTACGAATATAAATCCACGATACGTAAGCTGCTATCCCATCTGATCGATGACCATGGATACCGTCGCATTAATTTTATTGCCGGACCGAAAGATAACCTTTTCTCCGAGGAACGTTTACAAGTATATCGTGATGTACTTACCGAACATCAGATTCCGGTCGAGGAAGCACGGATCGGCTATGGCGATTTTTGGTATGGTCCAACACACACTGTCGTCCAATCCTTTATCGACAGTGATCTTCCAATGCCGGAAGCAATCGTCTGTGCCAACGACAGTATGGCGATCGCTGCCATACAATATTTGACCGATCATGGTTACAATGTTCCCGAAGACGTTGCTGTTACCGGTTTTGATGGAATTGAGGAAGCTCTGGATTTTTATCCACCGATCACAACGGTTCGTTACGATATTGATGCAACGATTTCCAGAACATTTCGTATTATGAGAAATTTGTTACAGGGCAAGGAAATTGATGAACCTTTAGAGATTGTTTCGGAGATTGTCTATGGTTCCTCTTGTGGCTGCCAAAGCAACAAGCAGAATTCCATGACAAAATATAATAACAGAACGCACAAACTGCATTCTCGGTTAAATGATCACCGTCATTTCAGCGAGACCCAGATCTACATGGCTGCCGATCTTACCGATAACGATTCTTTCTTTGGTGTATTTAACAACCTGATGCAGTACGCCGATGAGTTCCGCAGCAATAAGTTTTGGCTTTGTATCGTTGACGACTTTTTGGTTGAGCAGGAAGAGTTATCCGATATTATCGACAAAGCGAATTTTCATCGAAGCGGTTACTCCGACAAGATGAATATCATGTTGTCTCGCATTAACGGCGAATGGCAGGGGCTGATCGATTTTAATACTTCTGCATTACTGCCAAACCTATCCACAATATTGGAAGACGAGGACGCATTAATGTTTTGTCCGCTCCATGTATTGGATATGACGATTGGTTACGTTGTGTTGGCTTATGACAGCGAAATGATGAATATGGAATATCTGTATCAATTTTTAATGAACATAAGCAACGCCTTAGAAAATACAAAAACACATCAACGCCAACAAAACATTATCTCCTCATTGGAGAACAAATATATCCACGATCCAATGACCGGCTTATTTAATCGCCGTGGTTTCTACCAACGCGTACAGCCGCTATTTGAACAATGCGCAAAGACCAATACACCTTTCGTTCTTGTATCCGCTGACCTAAACGGTCTCAAAACCATAAACGATACATACGGACACGCCGATGGTGATATTGCGATTTCTACGGTAGGGCAGGCGTTAGCACAGGAATCTTCGGCAAGTGCTACATGCGCTCGTTTTGGTGGCGATGAATTTGTAGCCGCTTGGGCTTGTAACTCATCTTCTAGTGAAGAAGAAGCTGCTTTCCGTAAACGCATACAAAACTATTTGGATGAATTTAATGCCTCATCCGGCAAACCGTATACGATCAGCAGCAGTCTCGGCATTGTCGTGGCAGTCCCATCGGAGGACATCACATTGGATGAATTTATTAAAGTCACGGATGAAAAAATGTACGAAGAGAAAGTAAAATATCATCAAACGCACAAACGTTAAAATGCATGAATAATTTCATTAATGGAAAGCCTATAAGTGCTTTCCATTAATTGTTTAGGAGGATTTCCAAAATGATAAAAGTATATGATTATTATCAAGAAGAAAATAAAGCTTTGGAAGAACGTTTTACATTGGCAAGTGAGCGTATTTACGAGATTCAAAACGAAGCAGAACTGTGTGCTCCATATGCATCGTATGTCACAATGGTTGCATCCTTTCTATCTGAAATCACGGACACATGGAATTGTGTTGCCACCGGCAGCGTATATCATATGCCATTAGAACAATTACAGCAGTTAAACCACTCTTTATATGCTGATATTCTTCCGGAACATTACGCAGAGAGTTACGCGAATCCTGACTATGCCTGCAACGTATTTGGGCTGGAAATGGGACAGCTTCTATGTGCGCTATATGCGGAAATGCGAGGCTGTATCGCTTATGTATTTGAGCAGCATTTGCAGTACGTGACAATGGCGATGGAATTGTTTTTGGAAGTATACTCTATCTTAGAACAGGAGGACCCCTCCGCAGAAGAAATTCGTCATGCACTATATTATTACTGCTTTGATTACGCAGATATTACCATTGCAGACCGCACCCGTTCGCTGTTAGATCCACGCATGGCATTTGCCAAAAATATTATAATGCAGGCAGACTTAACCGATCTGCGCTATCTATATTATTTTGGGGAATATATTTCCGAAAATGAACTGGAAACCGCCCGTCACTTAAACACACTTTCTCAAGCAAAGATTCAGGCAATGGCGGCCACATATACAGAGGGATTCCGCAAAGGATTCGAATTATATAACATTGATCTGTCCGCAAAGAAAACCGTCAATATCCGTTTCAGCTTAGGATTCGAACAGATCGTTCGCGCCGCCATCCGGCAATTTGCGCAAATGGATCTTAATTGCTGTATTTATCGCGCCGGCGTCAGCATGACGACACGCTCGGCCAGAGGTCGCATCGGATACTTTGGTGCCTCAGCCAACAAACAATATGACTACGATCACCGTATGGATAATGCGCTGATCTTTGACAAGGCATATGCAGACCGCTGTCTCACAGAGCAGCGCAGCGCCTATCAGGATATGAAAGATCTCGCAGCCACCTATGCCGGTCCTGCCGTGATCGAGACATTTGGAGAACATCCTTTTATCCCTGAAAACAAATCAACAACTCCAAAGGACAGCGACAAACAGCGCAGCAAACGACTTGACTATCAAGCTGCTTCCACTGAATTAACCAATGAATTTATTCCGGGAGATCAAGTCAGTTTTACGATCATTGCATTTCCTGTCCCAGAAATCGGACAGAACTTCACTGATATTTTTGATGCCACGATCCGCGTGAACACACTGGATCAGGAACGTTATGAACAGATTCAGACAACGATCATTGAAGCATTAGATTCGGGAGAAAGCGTTACAGTTACCGGTCGCAACGGCAACCATACCAACATTACCGTAGCATTAACACCAATGACAGATCCGGCACGACAAACCCGTTTTGAAAACTGCTTGGCAGATGTCAATATACCACTTGGTGAAGTGTTTACCTCTCCTAAGCTAAAAGAGACCAATGGTATTCTTCACGTGACCAAAAGCTTTCTAAATGGTCTGAAATATGAAAATATCTGTCTTACATTCCAGGATGGAGTCGTTACCGATTATGAATGCAGCAATTATGATTCAGAAGAACAGAACAAAAAATATATTTTTGAAAATCTGTTATTCCAACACAAAACACTTCCTATGGGAGAATTTGCTATCGGAACCAACACGACCGCTTATGCCATGGGACAGCAGTTTGGTATTTCCCATCTGCTGCCGATCCTCATTGAAGAAAAGACCGGACCACATTTTGCAATTGGTGATACTTGCTTCTCTCATGAAGAGGAACTACGCACTTACAACCCGGACGGAAAGGAAATGATCGCCAAAGAAAACGACTATTCCCTACTGCGTCACACCGACAGCCGACATGCTTATTTCGGATGCCACACAGATATTACGATCCCATATCATGAACTGGGCGACATTATCGTCAATGGCAGAGACGGTCGTAAAATACCCATTATAAAAGAAGGACGATTTGTACTTCCTGGAACAGAGGCTCTTAATGAGCCTTTGCGTTAGCCTTACACACATCAGCCAGACAGCACCGTTCACAATGCGGTGTTGTTCTCGCTGTGCAGACATCTCGTCCATGACAGACAAATCTATGGCAAAGGGCACTTCCCTCCTCTGGTGGAATGATCTTCCACAATGCCATTTCAACTTTCTTTGGATCTTTGATCCCATCCACCAATCCAATCCGATTTACCAATCGAATACAATGTGTATCGGTGACGATAGCCGGCTTACCAAACACATCTCCCATGATCAGATTTGCACTTTTGCGGCCCACACCGGGCAGACGCAGTAGGGCATCAAAATCCTCCGGGACTTTGCTTTCATACTCATCTCGAAGCATCTTCATACAAGCATTAATATCTCTTGCCTTACTCTTACCCAAACCACAGGGACGCACAATTTCCTCAATCTCCTCAGCCGTTGCCGCTGCTAACGCATCAATATCCGGATACTTTTCATATAATTTAGGAACGATCTGATTGACCCTCGCATCCGTACACTGTGCCGCTAACCGCACGCTGACTAACAATTTCCATGCCTCTTCATATTCCAAGGTACAGTCTGCATCCGGATAGGCTTCCCGCAATCGTTCTATTACTATTAAGGCTCTCTGTTTCTTTGTCATGTTATCCTTTTCCTTTCTCTTGTCGTATCGACTTCCATTGCTCATTGGTGATCTCATGCTCGCTATACCGTGCCTCCTCATAAAGGCCGGTAAGTGCTGTTAACGACATTGTTCCGGCATCCTCCGCCTTATGTGCTAACTGTCTGGCAGTATCTGTACTTCGCACTTTATCCTGTAGGCTGTTCACGATCCGTCTGCGAAACAAATGCCGCACTTTCTCACGATTAGTACGAAAAACTTTCCGTTTTAGTTTTGTCCAAAAAGAATCTTCCTCTTCCACTTCTACAATCTCATCCGGTATCATAAGCTTTGGTGACTGCGCTGCGGTTATTTTCTCCTGCCGGCGAAATAACTTAAGGAACAATTCTTTTGCCGCAAAACCAAGCAGAATAATAAATGGCAGTGCACCTAACAACAATACGATCGGATGATCAAACTGCGACAGATCTGTCACTGCAGGAGCCACTGTCTCCGTAATCTCTTCCGCCTGATCTGCCACATTCTCCGGTGATACCTTCCACAAGCTTGCGATAAAGTGTACTAGAGCAACGATCATCTGTACTACTTTTCGGACAGCATATTGTACATATCTGCCAAAGGGTATCCCCATTTTAACATCCCTCAAGGCAATTGCAAATAGTACACCTAACAAAAATACGCTAAGCACCCTCACGACCATTTTCGAACTGCCGTCAAATATCATATGCTTAGTACTATCCGAAGCATCGCTTTGTTCTCTCAGGTAATCATTGAGCCGCTCCAAATAGCCACACCACATATGGAGTATCAACAGGGCGGCTCCCAAAATCACTGCCAAAAGTCGAAAACGTGGATTCTCTAAGAATGTTCCCAACAAAAATATAAATACAACTTCTACCGCCAAATACCATTTCCCGGTATAACTGAAATGCTCTCTGTGTATCCGCCACCATTTGATCGAAACAGCCATATTCCATAAAACGATCAACATATAAAGGACAGTGATATCTTTTGCCATCTGCGCCGATCTGCCAAGCAATCCATAAAGGAAGATAATTTCTAACAAGTGTCCCATTATAAGGACAATAGCACCGGTATATTCCTGATACTTTGCTCCGTTTGTTCGGGTATCCACATTTCTTTGCACCAAGAGTTCCATTCTTTGCAAAGCATACGTAAATCCATACAAAAACGGCACTGCAAACATCCCCAGTATATCCTCCGTTGCTGTCCGCTTCGTATACAATAACACAGCCATATATATTCCGCACCAGCCAATCATTTCCATGAGCAACACAAAAAAATCTTCCAGATAACGGTATCTTTGCTCTGGTAATCTCCACAGCTTTTGCAATTTTGTCGTTTTAAGATCATTTTGCTCCGTAAAGCGGTCCATATCCGTCATACGCTCTCGTACCTCCACACAAAATTGTATATCTATCCGCTAGTTTCTTTCTAACATCTTGCACCAAATCCTCACCTATATCATATATTCCACACTAGTGCACCCGCCGGTATCTGTACCTCCTCGCCCGCTATTTGCGGTACGATCAGCAACACTTCCGCTGCTTTGCTTTGTAGTAATGTAACCGCTTCCAAAATGTCCCTGACAGGTCTTGTCGTGATACATACATATTGCCTGCTCTGTCTGCAGTTCGGTATGATCTGCCTGATCATCCGCGCAAAATCTGCACTGTCTTTCGCAAGATCAATACCTGCCAACCTGCGGTTTAATGCTGTGATTGCTGTGATTCCCTGGCATTGTTCCAACACGATCTCCTCGTCAGTATCTTCCCTGCCATTGGTACGAAAGCTGACTCTCGCTCCTTTGCGCAAATAATAGTCTGCTAACGTTGAGGCTACAGAGATCGCCGCCTCCTGCATTTCCTGCCGATAAAAAACAGAATCCGTCTCCACATCTGACAACAGGCAGACATCTCGCGAATAGGTTGACTCAAAACTATTCACTAACAGCTCACCATACTTTGCAGATGCTTTCCAATTAATATATTTCATCGGATCATACGGCTGATACGGTCTGATTCCCCGAAAATAAAACGGATCTTCCTGATAACTCCGACGTTCCACAATCTCCCCCAATACCTGTTTATTGTGGTTCAATAACTGCTTCATGGATAACTGTCTTGGATATACATAGATCATCGTGTTTTCCGGCAAGACGGCCACATATTTTTTGCTCATAAAAAAATCCTGTGCAGCTATTTGAATCTGCCCTATCGAATATTTTCCGCGACATTGTGGTCGAAACGGCAGCGTACGGGTGATCTGCTTTCGTCCACCTACCATAAATACTTCACTTCGATAGTAATGATCGGTAACGACCGCCTCCGTCTCATCTTGAAACTGCAAACTTTTGTCGGCCTGAAATTTGACTTGTAGTGCAGGCAAAGGCATCCTCTTTTTATTTTGAATAATCTGCTTTAAAGTACAGAGTTCTCCCGGATAAACCCCCTGCTCTCCAAACGCCAGCGATACGTGCAGCTTTCGCTTCCAATTTTTATCAAACAACTTTCTCTGTCCAAAAAATAGGACAAGTGCAAGGAAAACTGCGATCAGTAATGTCATCTGTGCACTCCTCCTTCCCGTAAAATCGTCCTGCCACAATTCTGTATTCTGTGGCTTCTATCTCTGTCTGATAGCTCTACGTCATTATACTTCGTTCTGTGGCTTCCAATATTCTGTTGGCACCTCTACCTGCTCTAATATGCTTTGCAATATCGTTTCTTTCTGCTCCGCACGATACGCCACGATCCTATGACCTAAAACAGGTACACATAACTTTTTCACATCATCCGGTGTCACAAAATCTCTCGCTTCGATTGCTGCATATGCCTGACAGCATCTCAAATATGCCAATGTTCCGCGAGGGTTCACACCCAATGCTATATCGGAATGCTTTCTCGTTGCCTCGACAATATGGGCAATATAACGTCTGACACTTTCATCGACATAAATATGCCGGCAGCCCTCTTGTGCCTGCACAATTTCTGCCGCTGTACATACCGGCTCCAATCGTTCTAACGGGCTATCCTGTATAAAACGATCCATAATATCCAGTTCTTCCATCACAGTCGGGAATCCCATTTTAAGCTGCATACAGAAACGATCCAACTGTGCCTCCGGCAGTGGATATGTACCCGCCGTTTCAATTGGATTCTGTGTAGCGATCAAAAAAAACGGGCTTTCTAACACTCTTGTCTCGCCATCTACTGTTACCTGTTTTTCTTCCATACATTCCAACAAACTCGACTGCGTTCTCGGTGTTGCACGGTTAATTTCATCTGCCAGCAGCACATTACAAAAGACCGGTCCCGGCACAAATACAAACTGTTCCTCCTTTTGATGATACACATTCTGCCCGGTCAGATCTAGCGGGAGAAGATCCGGCGTAAATTGAATCCGCCCAAACTCCGCATCGATCGATCTTGCTAAGGACTTTGCTAACATTGTTTTGCCGGTACCCGGCGTATCCTCCAACAAAATATGTCCCCCTGCGAACAGCCCTGCTATCACCAATTTGATCACATCCTGCTTTCCAATGATCACGCGGCCCATATTTTCCCGAATAGCTCCGGCACACTCTGCAATCTTATCAAATGTCCACACATTTCCATTTTCCATCATAAACATACATTCCTTTCCCATCAAAGAAGAGCAAAACCAGCATGTTACCTTTCGTCACACTCCCCAACCGCAATTTCCAATTCCCCTCTCAATCTTCGCAGACCAACCGTTACCGTCATCCCACATATTGCTTATTATGTCAAAGAATACTAAGAATTTTGCAGCCACAACATAGC
>OLRQ01000032.1_pt1 | contig 154259 bp, 122 predicted proteins | sample 1671971 | NCBI WGS metagenome assembly OLRQ01 (sample SAMEA3136631, study PRJEB25190) | human gut metagenome | biome: human gut; feature: human-associated habitat; material: faeces | place: Austria | collected 2013
TCAATATTAATTTGGTTAAAATGAACAACTTAAAATGTTTTTCAAACACGCTCTAGAGCGAACATTCAACCCGCAGTGATAGAGTCACAGATATAGGGTATCTTCTTTCTTTGAGTGCGTCTGGTTAGCTATTGAAATAAGCTATTAATCTAACAAATCATGTTTATAATATCTTCAATGACTTCTTTAATATCATTATAAGAATCCCATTTTTCAAACAGCATCTTATCAATCGTAGCAGAAGCAAACTTCGCTTTCGTTCGAAGCTCATTATCTTTGATACAGTCAAAATCTGCCGTATCCATATCACCACATACTCTGCTGAAGTTCACGCAGGCAGCGAACCCAAAGCATTCTCGTAAAATATCAAGTGCCAGGCTTTCTTTATAGCCATTTGTAATCTTATATTCAAGCTTCGCATCTTTTTCCCAGTATTCAAAGAAAAACTGAATATAGTAGGTATACAGCATCTCGATAAGAGAGATGAGGTAAGCGACATAGTTCTTCCGGTGGGTTTCCGTATCAAATGGACGGAACGCTGCGGAGCAGGCCTGGGAAATAATATTGGCGATGATGAATCCGAGGTCATAAGAGAATGGTGCGCCGAAAGTATATTCCATATCAATAACTTTCAAATGTGTATCATCTGCAAAGATATTAGAGGTATGGAAATCGCCATGAATCAGTGTTTCTGACTTGCTCATAAAGAGGTGACGCAGTTTATATCTCTGGAATTCAAGGTTTGGGTCAAAACGAATCGACTTGCAGTATTCTTCAAATTCCGGGCCGCAGGCCGCATCGTAATGGTCGGAGCCAAAAATATGAAGGAAAATACCGTCCTCCATAACAACACGCAGTTCTGCATTCATGAAATGAGCGAGCAGCTTGCGGTATTCTTCTGTTGGAAGATAGAATTCTGAAGTATAAAAATGTGTGGCAGCAAGATATTGTGCGCCCTGTTTTGCCAGTTCCGGGAAAAGATGATTTTTATTCATCTGGAAGCGGATTAACTTCAGGTTTGATACATCTTCCATAATAAATACATTATTCTCCGGGTCACCAAGATACAGCGCCGGAACGTACTGAGGAACGATCTTTGCACGAAGTTCCATGATTTCATACTCGAAGCGGTTACGAGTAGGGGTTAGGGCGCGCCCACGGCGCTTTAAGTGCTCCGTAGACTGCTTTACAATATAAGAATATCCATCGGCATCACTGACACGGAAAACGTAGTTACAATAACCGTCACCTTCCACGTCTTCACCGAGGTCGCCTTCTCCAATCATAGAAACTTTAACCGGCTCTTTTAACTGCAGGGAAGGCACATGCTCTTTTATGTAAGAAAGAATATTTTCCTTTGTAAGAATAATCATAATGTGCCTCCCTTTTATAATTTCAAATCTTTAATATTTCTACAGTAGATTTCTTCTATAGTAAGGATATCCTGGATAAATTCATCAATAGAATTATAAGATTCCCATTTTACAAGCATTTCCCTGTTTAAAATGATAGAGAAACATTTAGCATTGTGACGCTGTACATAATCGTCAATATCATCGTAATCTGGATATGGAATAAGATCGCAGATACGACCAAGCATTGCACTTGCAGCGAATCCAATAAATTCACGAAGTGTAGTCAGGCAGAAGTCTTCTGCAAGACCAGGAATGTTATGGTATTCGACTTTGGAATCTTCTTTGCAGTACTGTGTGAAATATTCACAATATTTCACATAGGTTTCACGAATCATAAACAGACAGTATGCTTTAAATTTCTTACGAGCTTCTTCTGTCTCAAATGGACGGAAAGCAGCGGCAGCATACTGTGCAATAAAGTTCGCGGTAAAATATCCCATATCATAAGCAAATGGTCCGAAGAACGCATATTCCATATCAATAACCTTTGCCTCAGTCTGGCTGGCAAAAATATTGGAGGTATGCAGGTCACAGTGAATCAGACATTCGCCCTTAGACATAAAAAGATGTCTCAGTTTCTGTCTTGCTAAGAGAACAGCAGGGTCTGCACAGATTCTCTTGGAAAATGTAACAAATTCCGGATCAAGAGGTCGTCCAACCGTATCTTCTGGTGTAACACTTGTGAGGAACATACCAACTTCCATAATCTTTCGCATAGTTGTATTCATGAAATGAACACTCAGATCACGAAAACGTTTTGTATCTAAATAATATTCAGAAGTGTAAAACTGTGTTGCTGCCATATATCTTGCAATCTGGTCTGCAAGCTTTGGATAAGTAACACCCTTTAAAAGCTGGAAGCGGGAGATTCGAAGATAGGAAACATCTTCTGTAATAAATACACGATTCTCCTCATCACAGTCATATAACTTCGGAATCAGGTCCGGTACAATCGCAGCACAGATCTTCATAGCATCGTATTCTAACTTATAGCGGTTTAAATCCAAAGTAAAACTGCCCTTAGAACGAGATTCCAGAGTAGACTGCTTTACAATCAGATGATGCACTCCATCAGAAACACGATAGACAAAGTTAATAAAACCATCTCCATCTTCTTCTACAGTACCTTCTCCAATTGCAGAAACCTTAATATCTCCATCAGGATTAAAAAAATCGAGCCTTGACTTCACATAATCAACGACATTCTCCTTTGATAGTGTAATCAAGCCTACCACCTCCTGTTCTAATCAAAATAATCATCGGCATAGCGGCCTTTATTCTCTTCCCTGTACTTATTCACCATATCGTGGAATCCCTGAGACAAAGCCTCCACACCTTCTCCGGTATAGGAACTCACCTCAAAAATAGTCGTACATCCGGCAAGCTCCAGATAGGAACGAGCCTGCTTTGGATTTGAATCGTCTTTGTCAATCTTTGTGATAACACCGACAACCGGCTTCTCAAACTTACTTGTAAGCCCGCCAGAAAACCAGCAATCCTCACTACTGGAATCCTGCACCAGCCCGATAATATCCGCATCGTGGGAAGTAATGGTTAAAGAACCCCAGTATCCCCTCTGCTGCATATATTCACCCGGTGTGTCAATAAAATTGCCAATATACTCCACTGCCTGCGTCTTATCATACTTAATCTCCTCATCAATAAGACGCTGAATTAGCGTAGTCTTACCCGCTGCCGACGGACCAATCAACATAATTTTCATAAAAAAATAATCTCCAAACTAAAGTGTATCTAAATCAAGTCTTCGTAATAGAAACCGTATCAAAACCAAGCTTATTATAAAAAGTAGTAATAACACTGTTAAGCGCAGACTCCACATTAGAAGTAGAACCTACAATAATAACAGAACCGGAAAAACGGTCTACAAAACCTAACTTAATAGAAGCCGCCTTCGTACAAATATCTGCCGCAATAATTGTTGCCTCAGAAGGAGTGATTGTCAAAATACCGATCGCATCATGATAATCATCCGGCAGACCAAGCTTCTTATAAACAGAAGCCTTTGGACGGGTTACCATATGAGCAAGCGTAATCTGCTTACCCGGAACATACTCCTGAATAATACGGGACTTATCATCTGAATTAACCCCGTTATTGATCATATCCTTCGTCATGGATTCCTCCTTTCGTTATCCATCAATCTGTCTTTTGTAAAGTGCACTATCCAGAAAAAACTTTCTATGTTAGTTGATTAAAAATCAATGAGACAATACACTAATTTATTTCAGTAATCCATCTCAGCAGTTCATTTCACAGCTAAAAAGTAGCCACAGAGAACAAGATTTGTCATATTAATGCAAATAAATGTAAAAAGCAGACCAATGCACACACTAATCCATCATGATTTATGCTATATGTGTATATTATATAAAAATGTGCCCTTAATGTAAATGTAACTCCGTCATAAATTACAAGTATTCTTTTGTGATTTTACAAGAGGGAAAGAAACAGATAATTACTATTTAATTCATTAAGCAACTAACAGACGAAGCCCGCTATGCCGCCTTCATTCAGGCGAAATCTCCCACAAATTGTAACGCACATCTTGCAGAAAGCCTTTTTCAAACACGCTCTAGTTATATGAATCAAAATTTTTGCATATAATATACAATGAAGAAATTAGCTTTATACATCCTTTTCATCTTTGGTGCGCTTCTCATCCCCACCATCGCAACCATTCTCATCTCCGGGAATATGGGTGTTGCGGATATAAAAATGGGAATTACTGTTGAGATGAAAAATGGAGAAAAGATGGACGGAGAACAATTTGTCATCGGTATGGCTGCTTCCGAGTTATCCTACATAAAAGAGGAGGAAGCATTGAAAGCGTGGATGATTGTTTGCAGAACAAATTTTGTGAAGGCAGCTTCCGGTGAAAGTAATAGTAAAAAAGTAGGTAGTGAAACAGATATGACAGTTGCACAAAAAACGAGAAATATAGCAAATGCAGCAAGTACACAAAATTCAGGTAATACAACAAATGTAGTCGGTATACAAAATTCAAATAATGTAAAAGACGTACAAAGCACAGAAATCATAAACAGGAAATATCAGAATATCAGACAAGAAAATCTAAATCTCGATTACATTTCCATGAAAGAATTAGAAGAGAATAATGGGCGGAAAGCGTATTTGGAAATAAAGAAAAAACTCGAGGATGCTTCCGATGCAACTTTTGGACAGGTGCTTACTTACGAGAATAAATATGCCGATGCACTTTATCATGAGGTTAGCATTGGAAAAACAGTTTCTTCAGAAGAAATGTACTCCGTAGCCGTACCATATTTGATCAGTGTGGACAGCAGTCAGGATGTAGAATCACCAGATTACATGGATGTGAAGGTTCTTCCTTATGATGAGGTGCTGCAAAAACTTACAAAAGCAGACAAGAGCGGAAATCTTGCAAAAACAGATAAAAGCCAGAATATAAAAATATTAAAAAGCAGCCTGAAAATCACAAAACATACCGAGAATGGATTCGTACAGGAAATTACAGCAAAGGATAATAAGTGGACAGGAGAAGAATGGAAGAAAATCTTTGCCCTGAATTCCACCAACTTCTATTTAGAAAACTATAACGGGAAACTCCGCATGGTCACCGTCGGAAAAGGTCACGATATGGGAATGAGCCTTTACGGGGCAAATGCGTTGGCGGAGAAACAGATTACGGCAGCAACGATATTATCGTATTACTATCCTGGAACGAAGGTTGTAACTCCTGATTTGCCGCAGGCAAAATAGACGCCCTCTGGGAATGAAAATAATCCTTATTTGTGACTTTAGTCGCGGCGGTTTGAATACTCGCTTATACACGCTCGTATCCAAACCTTGCTCCGAGGCCACAAATAAGGATTATTTCATTCCCAGAGGGCTGTGTTTTGGCTAACTATGCAAACTCAGAATTTATTTTGAGAAAGATTTGACGGGATGCACACCATTTATCTTCAGGAGTTCGTCTGCTTTGCAGCCTCACAAATCAGGATTTTTTGAATAAATATATTTACAAATAAAGAAAGATATGGTAATACATAAATGCAAATAACTATTAGGTATATAAGAGGGAAAGGATGGTGTCGAATTGCCTGTTAGAAATCAAGTGAAACCAGACACTATACTAAAGACTTTCTGGAAGAATAATCAGCGTTAAAAAAGGATGACCGTCTGCATCCGGTAATAAGTTTATGTATATACTATGGAGAAAAAGAATGGGACGGACCATTTAATTTACTAGATATGCTGGTAATACCAGAATATTTAAAGCCGTTAGTATCTGATTATAGAATGAATCTGATACAGGTAAGACAAAGCGAAAGTCTCTGTTTTCGAAATCAGGATATCAGCATAGTATTTGATATGATACGTTCTATTTATAATAAAGATTATGAAACATTTCACGAAATGTATAAAGATAAAACAATGTCAACAGAATTAGGATTGGGTCGCAATGGTTCGTCTGTTCATTGCCTGCAGCAAAATTCCATGTATAAATTTCATTTTTCTGGTAAAGACTATACCCAGAGGTGATGAAATGAAAAGACCAAATAACTTATTCCAAAAAAAATATATTTCAAGTTTGGTGATTGCAGCTTTTTTAATCTTATCAGTGCTTACTGCCTACAATATTAAAATAGGCAATGCCGATGGGGGCAAGTCTGATAACAAGACAAAGACAGAAACAACAGAGAAAAGTAACGATGTAATTGGTCCAGTGTCCGGGAATGATACAGGTTCAGCAACAAATTCAGCGGATTCCGCAGCGAATAATGATATGGATGTGGAGCCGGGAGCAGAAGGCCAGAACGGGACTGATACATTAGACAGCAATGCAGAGGATAACGGTGAAGGAACAAAATACAGTAATAATTCAGGGCGAAACAGTTCTTCAGAACAGGATGATGCAGATACAAAAGATGAAAATAATACGAAAAATAATATAAGTGGAACAAAAGAAAATGCAGGAAATAACGCAGAAAACAGTGGAGCAAGTGGTGATTCGGTATACAATTATAACGGAAAGAAAAAGTTAACCTGGCCGGTAATGGGCAATATTATTCTCCCTTACAGTATGGATGCGACAGTGTATTATACAACACTTGATCAGTATGCCTGCAATGATGGAATTATTGTTGGAGCAAAGGTTGGAGAGGAAGTAGTCTCTCCGGCGAATGGAAGAGTTGTCAATATTGAAGATACCGACCGTTATGGCAAAGTGGTAACGATTTTACTTGGGAATTACTATAAGGCGTATTGTGGACAACTGGACAATGTTGACTATGAGATTGGGGATGACATTCAGGAAGGCGATGTTCTTGGAACAGTTGCAGAGCCAACAAAGTCTTTTGTATTAGAAGGACCGAATGTATTTTTTAAGATGACGTATAAAGATAAGACAGTGAATCCAGTGAAATATCTTCGAGTATAAGGAACGTCCGATTTCCCATTGCATATAGTAATATGAATAACTATTCAGAAGAAAAATGATTTTAGGAAAATCACTTCTGAATAGTTGTGAAGATAAGGAATTTGCAAAAATGAGTCTTATAAAAATACAGCCGGAATTTTCTAACATGTATCCTTCTCGTTTTTTATATGTTGATAACTAACTTTGTGTTTTTGCTATTTTTACGATATTGTATGATTTACTGATTGTTCCGGCTGATGAAAATAGGGGAGTTTACGAGAGTGAGCTCCCCAAAAAGAAAGTACAGATAGGAAAAAATGTGTTATACTAAATCACAAAATTCATTATGACAAGAGGTAGTAGCAAAAGATAATAGGATATTTTGGGGTAAAGAATCAAATAATAAAGTGCTTGCGATAAAAAGTAGTGGCAGGAAATAATAAAAAGTTTGAATTGATAAACTGTAGAAGAAAATCATAAAAAAGGCAGAAGGATAAAACAATAGAAAAGTAAAAAAGAAAACAATAGAAAAGCGATAATTGGTAAAAGATAATGAAAGAAACTGACAAACAAAACCAACATCAAGGAAACTATACATACATTGTAAAATGCAGTGATGAAACTCTGTACACCGGCTGGACGAATAATCTTAAGAAAAGGCTGGAAGCACATAACAGTGGGAAAGGTGCCAAGTATACGAAGAACCGCCGCCCGGTGGAGCTGGTGTATTTTGAGGAGTATGACACGAAGCAGGAAGCGATGAAAAGGGAGTATGCGATTAAGCAGCTTTCCAGACAAAAGAAGCTCGCTCTTATTCGTAGCCACCAGAGCATTTTTTAAAGATGTTTTGGGAGATAGCTGTGAATGAAGCGAGCTTTTTCTGAATCTTTATTGATTTAATCATATAAAGTGTGTTATAAGTTATCTTGAGGTTAGATAACTATATGGACGATAGCCTTTTATATGATATAAATTAATAGTCATGTAGCCTGTTATCAATAACTGAAAAAATGTAGCAGCAACCCTACATCAAATAAGCATACATAAAGATGAAATGGCAGATGCTTCCACCCATAACGAACAGGTGGAAAATCTCGTGGCTGCCGAAGTCCTTTGGAAGCTTATCAAAAATCGGAAGCTTTAATCCGTAGATAATACCGCCGATAGTGTAAATGATGCCTCCGGCAAGGAGCCATGCAAATGCACTGGCTGGCAGATTGGCAAGGAGTGGCTTGAAGACAAGTACACATGTCCAGCCCATTCCGATATAGATGATAGAGCTTACCCAGTGTGGGCAGTTAATAAAGAATATCTTTATGATAATGCCGATGATTGCAGTAGCCCATACAAGGACAAGTAGTGGAATTCCCTGCTTTCTATCGAGTGCCAGTAAGCAAACTGGTGTGTAGGAACCGGCAATCAGCACGAAAATCATGGAATGATCGATTCTTCGGAAGAAAAGATTTACCTTTTTTGAAATATCCAAAGAATGGTAAAGGGTGCTTGCTCCGTAAAGAAGAATCATGCTGCTGATAAATACACTCATGGCAAAAACAACGATGGAATTATTCGTGTGTACTGCTTTGCCGATAAGTGGAAAAGCACAGATAACTGCACCGATCATAGCGATTAAATGAGTAATGGCACTGCCGGGATCTTTAAACTTTTTATTTGTTTTGTTCATAATGATAACCTCCTGTCATAGAATATGCATTTCTGGAATTTTTCTTGCAAAAAAGAATACAGAAAGATTCTGAGAATACATAAATGGATAAGTGAAAATAATTTTTCTTATCCTGAATGGAATTGCAGCTTTTCAAAACATTGCATTCACACGATTTGAAAGGTTGTATATCCGGTTAAAAAATTAAAATCCATATAAATATCATACAATGTAGTTTTAAAAACTATGTATCATTAATATGAATATTATCACAAGGGGTTCGCAATTTCAAGAGGGGTTTTTGAGAAAAAAATACGAACAAGAGGATTTAGGCGAATAAATTAGAATTTAAGAGAAACAAAGAGTAAATAAACAAAAAGTAATAAATATTGACAAAGATGCGCTCAAAAGTTTTATTAAAAATAATGTAGATATATAGAAGACAAAACTGATATGTTTAAAGGATAATTGAAAAATAGCTGCAAAGAGTAAATAAAGTTAATATAAAACAAAGACAAAAGAAAGACAAAAGAAAGAAGAAGAGGATTTACCATGCGAATTGGAATGGCTCAGATGGACATAAGCTGGGAAAATATTGAAGATAATAAGAAGAAAGTAGAACAATTTTTTAAGAAAGCCGAGGAGAATCAGGTAGACTGTCTTGTTTTTCCGGAAATGACGCTGACGGGTTTTTCAATGAATGTGGAAGAGACAGGAGAAAAATCCGAAAATCAGAAACATTTTTTTGAGGAAATGAGTAAAAAATATAAGATATTGACTGTTTTTGGATATACAGAACCGGTGCCGGAGAAACGTCTGAAGGAACATCCAGACTGGAATCATTATTATAATCGCTTAGGAATCGCAGAGAATGGAGAGTTAAAGTTAAATTATGCGAAGATTCATCCATTTTCTTATGGATTTGAGGGGGAGTACTATCAGGGCGGCAGAAAGTTAAAGTCTGTGGAATGGAAAGGAACAACACTTGGAGCGTTTGTCTGCTATGATTTGCGGTTTCCAGAGATTTTCCAGATTAGTTCAGAAAAGAGTGAGATTATTTTTGTGATAGCGAACTGGCCAAAGTCAAGAATCGACCAGTGGGATACACTCCTTAAAGCAAGGGCGATTGAAAATCAGGTATTTATGGTTGGCGTAAACCGAACAGGAGAGGGGGATGGCCTGCATTATAACGGACATTCGGCTATTTACTCTCCAAATGGGGAAGCGGTGACAACAATCCGAGAAGAAGAATGTTTGCTGATCGGAGACATAAATCCAGAAGAAATCAAAGAAATGCGCAAAACATTTCCTATGAAGAATGACAGAAGGGAAGAACTTTACATTAAAATGTGGGAAAATGCACCGCATCAATAAAAAATGTGGAAAAGTGCTGTACTTTAGAAGAAAAAAGGCGGTAATTTTCTATTTGACGGCTATTTTTACCTGTGCTATGATAAATAAGAAGAAAATGTAGATAACAGTTAAAGACAAGAGTGCCGTTAACTTAGCTCTATTTCCTGTTGGATGATAGAGCTTTTTTTTTGCAATAGGAAGTTTATAAATTTTTTATAATTCAGATTCAATTATATAAAAATTATGGTTTAAATGTATGGGAGTATAGTTGCAGTTTTATAAAAAATTTAAAATTTTTATTGCATCCTTAAAAATAGAAAGAGAGACATTACATGGAGACAGTAAAATTTACAGAACTTGATATAAAACCGGAAATTTTAAAAGCGGTTGCTAACATGGGATTTGAGGCAATGTCCCCAATCCAGGCAAAAGCGATTCCGGTAGAACTTTCTGGAAAGGACGTAATTGGACAGGCGCAGACAGGAACAGGTAAGACTGCAGCGTTTGGTATTCCTATTTTACAGAAAGTGGATCCTAAGCTTAAGAAACCACAGGCAATTGTTCTCTGTCCTACAAGAGAGCTGGCTATTCAGGTTGCTGATGAGATTCGTAAGCTTGCAAAATATATGTCATCCGTAAAGATTCTTCCAATTTATGGCGGACAGGAGATTTCCAAACAGATTCGTTCCTTAAAGGCTGGCGTACAGATTATTATTGGAACACCGGGACGTATGATGGACCACATGAGAAGAAAGACTGTGAAGTTTGACAATATTCATACAGTTGTATTAGACGAGGCAGATGAGATGCTCGATATGGGATTCCGTGAGGACATCGAGACAATCTTAAATGGTGTGCCGGAAGAAAGACAGACAATGCTTTTCTCCGCAACAATGCCAAAGCCAATCATGGAGCTTGCAAGAGCATACCAGCAGAATCCAGAGATTATCAAAGTGATCAGAAAGGAACTGACCGTTCCCAATATCACACAGTACTACTATGAAGTCCGTCCAAAGAACAAGAGCGAAGTATTATCAAGACTTCTTGATATTTACGATCCAAAGCTGTCTGTAGTATTCTGTAATACAAAGAAGGGTGTAGACGAGTTAGTTGCAGACCTTAAGGGAAGAGGATATTTCGCAGAAGGGCTTCACGGCGATATGAAGCAGACCATGCGTGACCGCGTTATGCACCGTTTCAGAAGCGGCAAGACAGATATCCTCGTAGCGACAGACGTGGCTGCCAGAGGTATTGACGTAGACGATGTAGATGCCGTATTTAACTACGATCTTCCACAGGATGAAGAATACTATGTACATCGTATTGGAAGAACTGGACGTGCCGGAAGAACTGGTATGGCATTCAGTTTCGTTGTAGGAAGAGAAGTTTACAAGTTAAAAGACATCCGCCGTTACTGCAAGGCAAAGATCAAGGCACAGCCAATTCCATCTCTTAACGATGTAACAGAGACAAGAGTAGAGAAAATTTTTGATCGTATTGACCACTATATCGAAGACCAGAACTTAAACAAATACATTGACATGGTAGAAGAATTTGTAAATGAGAAAGACTACACAGCAATGGACGTTGCCGCAGCTTTCCTTGCAGAGATTCTTGGAACTGCAGACGGCAAAGACGCTGGAAGTAATAAAGAAGACTTTGGAGATACCGGTGCAGAAGAAGGAATGGTTCGTCTGTTTATCAACATCGGAAAGAAACAGGGAATCCGTCCAGGTGATATCTTAGGTGCGATTGCTGGAGAATCCGGAATTTCAGGTAATTTAGTAGGAACAATTGACTTGTACGATAAATATACTTTTGTAGAAGTACCACGTGAAGTTGCATCTGATGTATTAGAAGCAATGAAAAACGTAAAGATTAAAGGTAAATCAATTAACGTAGAACCGGCAAATAGAAAGTAAAAAACAAAGATTCAAAGTCTGTTCGTGAGAGTGCAATTAAGATATTCATTTTTATGAATACTTTCGGTATTGTAAGTTTTGGCGATATAGCTCATAAAGTATACTTGGAAAATTTGCTTTTGCGAATAGAAATTTGAATTATTATAATAAATGTGTAAGTAGACAGAAATGAAAAAACAAACAGCAGAGGGGTAGTTATTATGGAGATGGTTCAAAATCTAATACGAAATCTTTCCGCAGCAGAGAAATTGCAATTTTACAGCTATCATACGAAACCAGTATTGAATTTCCAGGCGTTATTTACAGATGGAAGCAGCAACTATATGAATCCAGTCGAGCCAAAGACAGGAGACGAAGTTACTGTTCGTTTCCGTACCGCAAGAGAGAATGCAGAGCATGTATTCTTGTGTGTAAATGGTGAGAAAAAGGAGATGCAGATTGCTTCTAAAACAGAGCGATTCGATTTCTATGAGAGCAGCTTTTTTATGGGGACAGAGATAGCGGATTACTATTTTGAGATTCATTCCGGAGGTACCTGCTGTTATTTCAACAAGAAAGGCCCTGCAAGAGATTTAGAGCCTTTCTTTAATTACAAAGTCACACCGGGATTTTCTACACCAGACTGGGCGAAAGGTGCGATTTTCTATCAGATCTATGTAGATAGATTTGCCAATGGTGATACGTCTAACGATGTTTTAAACAGAGAGTATATTTATATCAATCAGCCATCGAAAAAGATAGATGACTGGTATCGCTACCCGGAAGAAATGGATGTGCGCAACTTCTACGGTGGAGACTTGCAGGGTGTTCTTGACCATCTGGATTATTTAAAAGGACTCGGAGTCGATGTCATTTATTTAAATCCAATCTTTGTGTCACCATCCAATCATAAATATGATATTCAAGATTACGATTATATTGACCCTCATTATGGAAAAATTGTTGTGGACGAGGGAAATACACTTCCAGACTGGGAAAATAATAACATGAACGCAAGTAAATATATTTCCCGTGTCACAGACAAACGCAATCTTGAGGCAAGTAACGAGTTTTTCATTCATTTCGTAGAAGAAGTGCATAAAAAAGGGATGCGAGTTATCCTTGACGGTGTATTTAATCACTGCGGTTCCTTTAATAAATGGATGGACGCAGAACGTATCTATGAGAATCAATATGGCTATGAAAAAGGTGCATTTGTCGATGCAAACAGCCCATACCGCCATTTCTTTAAATTCTATAATCAGAATGCGTGGCCGTATAACGATGACTACGATGGCTGGTGGGGACACAAAACCCTGCCAAAATTGAACTACGAGGAATCCAGACAGCTTTATGACTATATTTTAAATGTAGGAAGAAAATGGGTTTCCCCTCCGTATAATGCGGATGGATGGCGTCTTGACGTAGCGGCAGACTTAGGACAGAGCGAGGACTTCAATCACCAGTTCTGGAGAGACTTCAGAACGGCAGTAAAAGAAGCCAATCCTGAAGCTATCATTTTAGCAGAGCATTATGAGGATGCCGGTTCCTGGCTTATGGGTGACCAGTGGGATACCATTATGAACTACAGTGCATTTATGGAACCAGTTACCTGGTTTTTAACCGGAATGGAAAAGCATAGCGATGAACGGCGGGGAGATCTTCTTGGTAATACGCAGGCATTTGTAGATGCAATGGTATATCATATGTCAAGATTCCAGTATCCGTCACTCATGGTTTCCATGAATGAGCTTTCTAACCACGACCATTCCCGTTTCTTAACAAGAACGAACCAGACTGTGGGACGTACTGCAAGTATGGGAGCGGAAGCCGCCAACCAGAATGTTAACAAAGGTATTATGCGTGCTGCTGTCATGATTCAGATGACCTGGCCGGGTGCGCCAACCCTTTACTACGGTGATGAAGCTGGACTGTGCGGCTGGACTGACCCGGATAACCGAAGAACCTATCCGTGGGGAAGAGAAGACCAGAATCTCATTCAGTACCACAGAGATATTATCGCCATCCATAAGGAAGAAGAAGCTTTAATGAAAGGCTCCCTCAAATATCTTTATGGCGGCTTCAAAGTTCTCGGTTACGGACGTTTCACCGACACCGAGAAAATGGTTGTCTTAATCAACTCTGGTTTTGACGAAGCAAGAGTCAAAGTCTCCGTATGGGAGGTTGGAGTTACAGATGACGAAGAGATGGTAGAAGTCATCATGAGTAATGAGGAAGGATACACAATGGAGAAGAAAGTACATCCCGTAACATCGGGAGTGCTGGATATCACACTGCCTAGAGTATCGGCGATTCTTCTTAAAGCAGTAGAGATAGAAAAATAGTAATTTGTCGGGGTGAGTAAACAGACGAAGTGTGAGAATCCAATCCTCTATATTTGTGATTTTCGTCGCTACGAGAAGTAGTATTCTAAGAAAAGGTCGGTATTAAAGTTATTGATTTTGACTCAGTTGTACAAAACACAAAGTCATCAAAATCAATAATTTTAATACCGGCCTTTTCTAACATTTTATTATAGTCTCGTAGCTCCCAGACCACAAATATAGAGGATTGGATTCTCACACTTCTGTTTCTTGGCTGCCCGAGCAAATTTGTGGAAAGATTTGTGGGAGAAGACAGGAGAATAAAGCTATCTGAGAAACTAAATTTCAAAGAATTGACACAGAAATCCATAAGAAAAAATATTATTTTTACATATTAAAACAATAATATAAGTATCGAACTCTTATGACTCAACTTTTTAAAAAGCCATAATCTTCTGGCGATTCTCCAGATCACCCCAACGTGAAATAGTAATTCCATCTCCAGCCAAAACACAGCTCCCAAAGAGAGCAGGTATCCTATATTTGTGGCCTTAGAACGAGGATTGAATGCGAGCGCGGAGGCGAACATTCAACCCGCAAGTGATAGAGTCACAAATATAGGATACCTGCTCTCTTTGGGAGCGTCTTCTTGCCTGTGGCAATTATTATTTCACTGGCAAATTACTATTTCCACGTCATTTGCAATTGCCTTTTCTGTGCTACGCAATCAGCGAGATATAAGTTGATTAATGTTTGATAAGGAATCCCTGACTGCTTGGATTGTTCTTTGAAATAATCTATTGTGTCCACATCAATATTAATAGTAATCTGTTGTTTTAACTTCTTAGCATATGGATTCTTTCTGGCTTTTGTAAAATCATATTCATCTTTCATAATACATTCCTCCATTAAAATAGATTCTTATTATAAGATATAGTTTCTCTTACAGTAGCTTTTCTTGCAGATATAATGCGCATAATTGTATCGGATTCTCTATAGCAGTGACAGACAACCAGAAGATTAGCCTTTTTGCTAAGACCTAAAATTATGAAACGTTCCTCCTCTAATGAATGTTCTGGATCGTCAATGATTAAAGCTTCCTCATCAAAAAATACGCTTTGTGCTTCTTCGAATGATATCTTATGTTTTTTCTGATTAATTTTATTCTTGTTGTCGTTCCATTGAAATTTGATATCACTCATAATTATATTATAATTATAAAGTAAGAAAATGTCAATACAATTAAATTCTTGCTTTTCAGTTTTTCCTTATCTAGTTTCTTAAGTAGCCATAAACTTCTGGTGTCTCCTCAAATCCTCCAACATTAAATTTTCATTTTGCTTTAGTAGCCATAGCCAGCATCCCAAGAGAGCCGATACCCTATATTTGTGGCCTTAGAACGAGATTGAATGTGAGCATATAAGCGAACATTCAACCCGCAGCGATAGAGTCACAAATATAGGGTATCGGCTCTCTTAGGGTGCGTCTGTTCTGCAAACAAATCAAAATTTAATAAAAAATCTCTTGATTTTTGAAACAAGATGGTATATAATACGATATTGTCAGGCGCAGTAATGCGACTTGAATGGGTGGATTCCCGAGTGGCCAAAGGGGACAGACTGTAAATCTGCTGCAAATTGCTTCGGTGGTTCGAATCCACCTCCGCCCATTCACTTGAGTAACATCAGGTGTAAGAAGTTACCGGAACGACCGGTTTTTTCTTTGCCGGCGTGGCGGAACTGGCAGACGCACAGGACTTAAAATCCTGCGGGACTTATACTCCCGTATCGGTTCGATTCCGATCGCCGGCATTATGAGAAAGCAGATAAGGCATAGATTTTTCGAAGTCTATGCCTTTTTTGTTATTTAATTAGATACACTATAGATGAAGCCAATAGAGTCTATGAGCTATATTTGTGATTTTATATGTAGAAAAATAGAGCGTGTTAAAGAAAATTTTTGTAATTAGCACATCCATTGAAAGTATTTTTAACATATTTAAAAAAAGAAAGAAGGTTACATATGGAAATAGAAATTTTAAGTATGCTTCAAAAAATAAGAACTCCATTATTGGACATATTTATGAGTAACATCACAAAACTTGGCAATGCAGGAATCGTATGGATTTTATTAACGATTGTGTTGCTGCTTATTCCGAAAACAAGAAAAAGTGGGTTGATTCTGGCATCAGCCTTAATCGTAGACCTGATTTTATGCAACGGAATATTAAAACCACTAATAGCAAGAATCCGCCCATTTGACGTAAACTCCGCCATTCAATTAATCGTAGCAAAACCACACGACTATTCCTTCCCATCCGGTCATACTGCCGCCTCATTTACAGCAGTAATGGCATTGTATCTTGCCGGAGAGAAAAAACTGTGGAAAATAGCATTAGTCCTTGCCGTTCTTATCGCATTTTCAAGGCTCTATTTATATGTTCACTATCCAACAGACGTATTAGGTGGAATCATAACTGGAGCTATTGCAGGTTACATAGGATACAAACTAACTTTTATTGTCCAGTCAAAGCACAGAAAGAAGCTGTAAATGGTTCTTCCCGATTACAGCTTTTTTCGTCTGTTTTTTTGAACAAAAAAGTTTCATAAGGAGGTAACAATGACACATTATCTTGAATATAGATTAGGCCCCACCGATGACGGAAAAGAGGTTCTTTTTCTGATGCAAAAGGTGCTGGGATTTACGACAAAAAAGGTTCGTTCTGTAAAACATGAGGAGTGGGGAATTCTGTTAAATGGGAAGAGAGTGACGGTTAGAGCGAGGGGAAAGGAAGGACAGCTCTTAAAAGTGATGCTTGAAGATTCGCAGGAAAAGCAGAACAAAATTGCATCTACAAAGATGAATCTCCATATTTTGTATGAAGATGAAGATTTGATTTTTGTGGATAAGCCGGCAGGAATTGTGTCGCATCCATCTAAGGGGCATTTGAGTGACAGTATGATTAATGGGGTGCAGGCGTATTTTGAGAATGAGGGACGGGAGAAGAACGAACGGAGTAATATTCATTTGATTGGACGTTTAGATAAAGAAACATCGGGAATTTTAGGAATAGCAAAAAACAGTGTGACAGCGGAGCGTATGATTAAACAAAGGCAGAGGGGTATTTTGATAAAAGAATATTATGCGTTGGTCAAAGGAAATCCTCCAGAAGAGGGAATTCTTGAAATTCCAATGGAAGAGATGCGGGATGCTCGTGATGGAGATAAGTTAAAAATGAAAGTGGGGAAGAGCGAAAATGCAAAAACAGCAAAAACATTTTTTCAAGTTGTGAAACGATTTGAAAAGTTCAGTCTGGTTTCTCTTGTAATTGAGACAGGAAGAACGCATCAGATTCGCTTCCATATGGCCTCGATTGGCTGTCCGCTTTTGGGAGATTCTTTTTATGGAGATGGTCCGGAACTTGGGATTTCAAGGACGGCATTGCATGCACAACAGTTGACGTTCACACATCCGTTCTGTGAAAAAGTAATGAGAATTGAGTCGGAAATGCCAAAAGATTTGTCTTTTCTTTTGCGTTAAAATATATTAGAATACTTAATGTCATGTAAAAAAAACGTAATGATTGTGTAAAAGCCTGAAGAAATCATTACAACATTAAGTAGAAAACAAAAGAGAGGATAATATCATGTTAGTTATGCTTACAGAACTGCTGAGTGGACTTGCACTGTTTTTATTCGGTATGAAGTTCATGAGTGAGGGGCTGCAGAAGGCTGCGGGTGATAAGATGCGTGTCATTCTGGATCGTGTAACAAAGAATCGATTCATTGCAGTTATTTTTGGCGCGATATTTACTGCGATTATCCAGTCGTCTGGTGCAACCACCGTTATGGAAGTCAGCTTTGTAAATGCCGGACTTCTTACACTGGAACAGTCCGTTGGTATTACATTTGGTGCCAACATTGGTACAACAATTACTGCACAGCTTGTTTCTTTGAAACTGACTGCCATTGCACCGTATATCATCTTTGCAGGTGCATGCCTGATGATGTTTGGCAATAAGCCGATAACAAGAAAGATTTCAGAGGTAATCTTCGGTTTTGGTGCGTTGTTTTTAGGAATTAACAGTATGACAGGTGCATTGAGCAGAATTCCGGAATATCCAGTAATCATGCACTGGTTTTCTTATCTTAAGAATCCATTTATCGCATTACTTGTTGGTTTACTGTTTACAGTAGCAGTACAGAGTTCTTCTGTAACTGTCAGTGTGCTGGTTTTATTAGCGGATTCCCATCTGGTTGGATTAGGAAGCTGTCTGTACTTTATTCTTGGTGCCAACATCGGTTCCTGTACACCAGCAGTTATGGCAGCAATGAATGCAAATAAGAATGCAAAACGTACAGCCATGGTACATTTCTTATTCAATGCATTAGGTATGATCATTATCGGAACGATTCTGTTCTTTGCGAGAAATCAGATCGTCGATGCGATTTCTGTTCTCGGTGGAGCAGATAATGCGAAACGTTTCGTTGCGAATGCAGATACAGCATTTAAAGTATTCCAGACGATTATTTTCCTTCCATTTGCATCACAGTTTGTAAAACTTACGAAACTTTTTATTCCTGGAAATAAAGAAGGTGAGGAAGAGGATAACGGATTACATCTTGAATATATCAGAAAGGCATCAAGCAAGTTTGTGCCATCTACAGCCGTAGTAGAAATTATTCAGGAAATCGAGAGAATGGCTGGTCTGGCCAGAGAAAACCTTGTTGCTTCTATGGAAGCATTAGCAGATAAGAATCTTGATAAGGTAAAGGAAATCAATGCCAGAGAAAAGATTATTGATTACTTAAGCAGCGAGATTACGGATTATCTTGTAGAAGTTAACCGTTATGAACTGCCGCTTGCCGATTCCAGACGAATTGGTGCTCTTTTCCATGTTGTTATCGACCTTGAACGGATTGGAGACCACGCAATCAATATCCTTGAGAATGCGGAGAAGAGAAGTCAGCTTAACGAGAAGTTCACCGGAGCCGGAAAGGAAGAACTTACAACAATGTATACAGAAGTTCTTCAGCTTTTTGATAAGAGTATGGAAATGTTCGTCACAAATAAAAAGGACAACATTGATGAGATCATTGACATGGAAAATGATGTAGATCAGATGCAGATTGATTACCAGAATCAGCAGGTAAAACGTCTGTCCAAAGGAGTATGCGGTGTAGAAATCGGCCTTATCTTTACCGATATGGTAATTGGCCTTGAAAGAATCGCTGACCACTCTACAAACATTGCTTATTCCATTTTCCATGAGAATCCGGAAGATGCAGAAGAACAGCAGAAAGTATTAGCAGAATAAAAAAGGAATCGTGAAGCAGTGATGACAGTAGAATAGAGACAAAACGCATACTGTTATAAATGATAAAATATAGATTATGTTGTTGAAAAAACATATGTCGATTTATCATATGATTTATGATGGAAGCAGAAAGTTTTGGCTATGATAAGCCAGAATTGCTGACTTCACAAAAAAGTATAATTTAAATATCAAAAAAATAAAGGTGCATCGGAATTTTTATACAAATTCCGATGCATTTTTGTACTTTCTTTTATACGATGTAGTCAAAAATTTATATCAATGTATTGTTGAAAAAACATGGTGCAGGGCTTACTATATAAGTAGCGTATTTTGTACTATTATTGATACTACTAGACAAAGATATATTTTGGGAGGTATCTTATGTTAACAAAAATGATTGAAACATTAAAGAAGAATCCTCGTACCATCGTATACACAGAAGGTACAGATAAAAGGATTCTTGAATCAGCCCATCGTCTGACACAGGAAGGAATTCTCGGCGTTGTCCTTCTTGGTAAGCCAGAAGAAGTTAAGGCTGCAGCAAAAGCAGGTAACTTTAATATTGATGCCTGCCAGATTATTGACCCTGAAAATTACGAGGGAATTGATGCTATGGTAGCAGAGATGGTTAAGCTTCGTAAAGGTAAAATGACAGACGAGCAGGTAAGAGCAGCTCTTTCTAAGAGCAACTACTTTGGTACTATGCTCGTAAAAATGGGTGGAGCAGACTGTCTGTTAGGTGGAGCTACATATTCCACAGCAGATACTGTACGTCCAGCTCTTCAGCTCATCAAAACAAAACCAGGCAACAACATCGTAAGCTCTTGCTTCATCCTTGTAAGAGGAGACGAGAAGATTGCTATGGGTGACTGTGCTATCAATATTGATCCATCCGAAGATGATTTAGTAGAGATTGCTATCGAATCTGCTAAAACAGCTAAGATTTTCGGAATCGATCCTAAAGTAGCTATGTTATCTTACTCTACACTTGGTTCTGGTAAAGGACCTTCTGTAACAAAGGTGGCTAACGCAACAAAGAAGATTAAAGAAGCTGCTCCTGAATTAGCAGTAGAGGGTGAGATTCAGTTCGACGCTTCTGTATCTCCAGAAGTAGCAGAAGTAAAATGTCCTGGTTCACCAGTAGCTGGACAGGCTAACACATTTATCTTCCCTGACATCAACGCAGCTAACATCGGATATAAGATTGCTTCCCGTTTAGGTGGATATACAGCAGTAGGTCCTGTATTACAGGGACTTAACGCTCCAATCAACGACTTAAGCCGTGGATGTAACGCAGAAGAAGTATACAGCATGTCTATCGTAACTGCTGCATTAAGCGTTCCAGAAGAAGAAAAAGTAGACGAAGAAGGATTAGAAGCTATCGTAAGAGCGGTGGTAGAAACAATGCTCGCTGCTAAGAAGCTGGATAAATAATTCTGGGTTTTGGCTAAATAGACGAACCCCAACAGATAAAGACTCCCTATTTGTGACTTTAGTCGCTGCAGGTTGAATGTTCGCTTATACGCTCGCATCCAGCCTTTGCTCCGAGGCCACAAATAGGGAGTCTTTATCTGTTGGGGTTCTGTTTTTTGGAAGACAGAAGTTATTTTAAACGTTTTCCAAATTTAAATTTGTTAACTCTATGAGTGTGTTGTAGAATTATTTCAGGTAGCGACAAGAGCGAGTAGTTTTGAATTTGAGGAAGTTGGAAATATAGATAGCATTTTTTCCTCAAAAAGAAGTGTAAGAAGTAGGGTGGGAGTGGGGAGATGTAGGAAAGACTGTTATTTAACTTCCGAGCAAGCAGAAGTCTACAGCTCTCAACCCCAAAAATTCCCCACATCCTCTTGTTATTTAGCACAAATTTTGTTAGAATAGTGGTGAAAGAATTGGAAGATATGTCAATATAACTGGCAAACAAGAGAGAAACACAGAGGGGAGAAGAACGGTGTTAAAGGATTTTATGACTGAGTACAGACAAAAGCTTTGTACACCGGAAGAGGCGGTAGAAGTAGTAAAGAGTGGAGACTGGGTGGATTATACCAGCTCGCTCGGAAAACCGGTTCTTTTAGATAAGGCTCTTGCTAAGAGGAGAGACGAACTTTTTGATGTAAAGATTCGGGGGAATCTTGTGGAGGGGCCGATTGAGGTAGCAGAATGTGACGAGACTCAGGAACATTTTGTCTATCATACATGGCATTGTTCTGCTTATGAGAGGAAGCTTTGTGACAGAGGATTATGCTATTATATTCCGATGGTGTTTCACAATAATGCTGCGTATTATAAGTATTTTTTAAATGTCAATGTAGTAATGGTCAGTGTGTCACCGATGGACAAGCATGGATATTTTAATTATTCGGTAAATACCGGAGTTGCCGGGCCTATCGTGCAGAATGCGGATGTTGTTATCGTAGAAGTCAACGAGCATATGCCAAAGATACACGGCGGATATGGAGAATGTATTCATGTGTCGGAGGTGGATTATATCGTAGAGGGAAAGCATGAACCTTTTACGACAGGCAAGCCGTATGTGCCGTCTGAGATTGACCGAAAGATTGCACAGAATCTTCTGCCGTACATATGTGATGGGGCAACCCTGCAGCTTGGAATTGGAAGTATGCCCAATGCTCTTGGAGAGCTGATAGCAGAAACTGACCGCAAAGATCTTGGAATGCACACCGAGCTTTGTTCCGATGCATATCTGCATTTGTATAAGGCGGGCAAGTTAACCAATAAAAAGAAAACGATTGACAGGGGAAAAGGCGTATTCGGTGTTGCCATTGGCTCTTCGGAGCTTTATGAATGGTTAGATGATAATCATGGGGTAGCAGCATATCCACTTGAATATGTAAATCGTCCGGACGTTATTGCCCAGATTGACAATATGGTTTCTATTAATAGCTGTGTTTCCGTAGATTTATATGGACAGGTATCGTCAGAAAGCTTTGGTGCAAGGCAGATCAGCGGTACCGGAGGGCAGCTTGACTTTTTAATTGGAGCATCTTCAGCCAGAGGGGGAAAGGCATTTATCTGTATGAGCTCCACATATAAGGATAAAAGCGGCCAGCTTTTTTCAAGAGTATTGCCGCAGTTTAATGGAGATATTATCACTTCTCCGCGAAGTCAGGTATATTTTCTTGCAACAGAATATGGTGTTATTAACATGGAGGGTCGTTCTACATGGGAGAGGGCAGAAGGGCTTATATCTATTGCCCACCCGGATTTCAGGGACGAACTCATAAAAGAAGCTGAAAAAAGAAAAATATGGCGGCGTTCGAATAAGAGGTAGCCGCTCACAAAGACAGGGGGATTTATAATGAAGGTGAAACAGGTAACAGACGCTTCTTTCAAGAAGTATGGAAAGATTTTAACAGGAATTGATTTTTCAGAGATTTACAATGTACTCGAAAAGATTAAGTATCCAGAGACGGTAGAATATGCAGCTTCCTTTGGACCATTAGAAGAACCAGATTTCCGCCAGAAAATTTCCAATACACTTTACGGAGAACTTTCCGTAGAGATTGGATACTGTTGTGGACACAACAAAGTGCTGAATGCATTAGAATATCATCGTTCTTCCGAGGCAAATGTCGCTGCGACCGATGTCATTTTACTGTTAGGACAGCAGTCAGATATTACTGATGATTTCAAATACGATACCGCACAGTTAGAAGCATTTTTTGTTCCAGCAGGAACCGCAGTAGAACTGTATGCCACAACACTTCATTACACACCAATTGGAACAAAAGAGAACGATTACGCATTTAAGACAGGAGTTATTTTACCATTTGGAACAAATTTCCCGCTTGGAGTAAAGCTTGGAGCGGAAGCAGAAGAGGAAAAACTTCCAGAAGAAAAGTTACTTTTTGCCAAAAATAAATGGCTCATCGCCCACGAAGAAGGCGGGGAAGAAGGAGCCTTTATCGGATTGACAGGAAAGAATATTTCGGTGGATGATCTGGTAATTTAGTTACATAGACGCTCTCAAGCTGCTATTTAAATTTATCAGGGGAAACAGACGAACCCAAAGATAGAATATAACCCCTATCTGCGACTAAAGCCACAGATAGGGAATATTTTGCTTTCATGATTCGTCTGTCTGTTTGCTGTTCACTCAATGAATTTAATCAGTCATAACTTTCCAGAGAGGAGCAAACAATTATTATGCGTTATTATATTTCAGATCTGCATTTTTTCCACGAAAGTCTAAACACCCAGATGGACTGTCGTGGATTTAAAGATGCAGCCCAGATGAATGCCTATATGATAAAACAGTGGAACAGCAGAGTCCGCCCCAAAGATGAGGTAGTGATTCTCGGTGATTTCTCTGTGGGCAAGGCGAAAGAGACAAATGAAGTATTGAGCCAGCTTAACGGCACGCTTTATATGATAAAAGGAAACCATGACAGTTATTTAAAAGATAGCGAGTTCAACAAAGAACGTTTTGTCTGGATAAAACCATACGCAGAAATGCACGATAACCGCCGAAAAGTAGTCTTATCCCACTACCCGATATTCTGTTATAACGGACAGTATCGAAGAAATAAAAAAGGAGAGCCACTTACCTATATGCTTTACGGACATGTGCACGACACAATGGATGAACAGCTTGTACGGCAGTTCTGTCAGATTACGAGAGAGACAAAGAGACAGAGCAAATATGATGAAGAACCGATGCCGATTCCCTGTAATATGATTAATTGTTTTTGTATGTATTCAGACTATGTACCATTAACATTAGACGAATGGATAGATTACTATTTGATTCATTAAGAACAGACGCCCGCGAAGAGATACGATATTCTATATTTGTGACTTTAGTCGCGGCGGTTTAAATGCTCGCTTAAAGCGCTCGCATCTAAACCTTGCTCCGAGGCCACAAATATAGGATATCGTATCTCTTCGCGGGCTGTCTTTGGCTGGATTTTGTTTGAATTAAATAGTGGTTGTGGGGATTTGGGGGAGAGGGCAGAAGTTTTCTGCTTGCTCTCAGGATATTGTAGATAGATATTTTTTTATCTTACTATTACATATAGGCAGGTCAAATCATATCCCCTATTCCCAGTCATTTTCGAGTAAGCAGAAGACATCAGTTTCTGTCCCAAAATCCCCCAGTATCAATTTCTGATTTAATTCATTGTATCTAGCTAAAGTTATCTAGCCAAAGTCAGAAAAACAAGAGAGCATATAATCCCTATCTGTGGCCTGGGAGCAAGTGTTGGATGTGAGCGAGTAGAGCGAACATTCAACACGCCGCGACGAAAGTCACAGATAGGGATTATATGCTCTCTTGTTTTTCGTCTGCTTTTAGCTAAACACGAAATGATTAATCCAGAAAATGAACCCAGTCCATTATCATTTCATCTACGTTTTCGTAAAGTTTATCTATCTGATGTTCGTCAGGATTCTCCACAAAAATTCCACCAGTACATAAAACTCGCTGTCCGGTCTTTTTGCAGAGGCTTTCTGCAATATAAGGGCAGAATAAATCTTCTGGATTATCTACGTCTGTGATAACGGAAGTCTCGCATTCTACAGGGTCGGTATCTGTAACTGGTGTGGAAAAAGCGGTGCAGCCGAGACGGTTTTCTCCGCCGCAGGTAAGAAGTACATGAAGGTCATCGCCTACTGGAGTGATATCCATCTGGATAGAAGTGAATAGTAAAACTCTGTGAAATTTCATAAGTAAATCCTTTCGTTGATAAATATTGTGAACTCTTCAGCTCGTGAAAGCTGAAGTTTCTTGTTTTTAAGTATGTTGATATATTTAAATATCATCGGTGTTTTTGTAGTTTGTTTTGCTGTGTGATTTGCAATTCAATTTACCTGTTTGTATTATAACTTTCTCTGAAAATGTCCACAAGGGAAATATATGTTACAAATATATTAAATTTTTGTGTGCATTTTTTAATAAAATATGGTAAAATGATAACCGTGTTGTTTGTAATAGCATTTTAGAAAAAAGATAAATAATATGTAATTATTCGAGGGAGTGTTAGAAAAATATGAGTACATATCAACGTACAGGAAAGAGAATTTTCTTTTTTACTGTCTTTTTTATGGCAGTTTTGCTATTTGTAGGAAAGGGAAATGTACAGGCAAAGCGTAAGAGTGTAGCATTAAATAAGACAACAGTCACGGCTTATAAGGGGATGGCTCCAGTAAAGCTTAAGGTAAAGAATGTAAAGAAAGGAAAGAATATCATCTGGTTTTCATCAAAGTCATCTGTAGCAGAAGTTTCACAGGATGGAACGGTTACATTTCATAAAAAGGGTAACGCTATTGTTCAGGCAAAGGTTGGAAAGAAAACCTTGAAATGTATCGTATCTGTGTGTAGTAAAAAAGCATATAAAGCAGTAGAAAAAGCGAAAAAGTTCCATAGTGCGAGAAATATGAGTTACAGTCAGGGAAACAGAATGGGTAAGCGTTCTGTGGATTGTAGTTCATTTTGTGGCAGATGTTATCTACCACAGGGAATTACAATGGGAGGAAGTACCTCCTGGTGTAATACAGCAGCAGGCATGGCGCTCTGGTCTACTAAGAAGGGCAAAGTAGTAGCAAACAGCGGTGTGTCAATAGGCAAGAAAAAACTTTTGCCAGGTGATTTGGTGTTTTACAAGAAGGGATATAACGGAAGATACAAAAATATATATCATGTAGAAATCTTTGTAGGATATGAATGGAGAAATAATCAGTTAGTAGGATATACGATGTCTTCTATTACTGGAAATTACCCATCTATTTTAAAGAGAGATTACACTTCAAGAAAAGGAAGAGTTGCACAGATTGCCAGACCGGCACAATAAAAGTAAGGCAGGGAAATTACAAATAGAATCTCCCTGCCTTTTAAATATTCCAGAGCGTGTTTGAAAAAATCATTCCTGCAATCTGCACGCCTCAATTTGCGGTATATGTTTGTATATGCTTTTGTATAACTGGCAAAAAATCTTCTTATGAAATCAAGAATATAAAATTGACAGTATATGAACTATTTTTTACAGGACATTTCCGCCATATCATAGAGAACCTGGATAGTCTCATCGTGTCCATAGAAAAATGTGTTCACGCACAGATCGTAATTGCCGGCATATCCCCACTGACGGCCGGTATAATACTGGTAATAATTTTTACGTTCCTGATCCATTGTTTTTACTTTTGCAGAAGCAGTTTTATAATCACAGGAAGCAATCCCCATCTCATACTTTACTCTTTCTTTAAATGGAGCAGATAAGAAAATGGAAAGATGAGGGATGTTGTTATTGGTAAGAACCACATCGGCGCAGCGCCCCATGAAGATACAACTTTCTTGTGTGGCCATTTCACAGATTAGATTGCTCTGGGTAAAGAAAAGCATATCAGACTGTGTGGAGAAAAACTTCTTGGAAGCCTTTCCGATACTGCTTAAGATTCCACGGCTGCTGCCGGAACTGTCAATACCGTAATCTGTTACATCTTTGGAGTTTAAGCCCATTCTGTCACAGGCAAGATGAATGATTTCTTTATCATAATAAGCGATGCCAAGACGCTGAGCCAGTTCAAAGCCAATCGTATGCCCACCGGTTCCAAATTGCCTGCTGATGCATATGATTAAATGGTTATCAGAAGAAAAACGACGGGAGGCAACGGCATCATTATTATCAATGCTGTGAGGCAAGATAATCGTAGGATTGTAGGCGAGGATATCTTTCTCCAGTTCGTCATACTCCTGTTTTAATGGGGCGGCCTTTTCCTCGTCTCGGATTGTTCCGATCATGTTAGCGATTAGTGTCATCTCGTTTTTAAGAAAATATTCTCGATTTATCTTGAGTGCATCAATAATTTTCTCTAATGCGAATGATGGACTGGAAGGAAAGACACGTCCTAAAGTACTGCCTGTTGTCTCATAAACTTTTTTGTCCAGATTATAAAGCCGGTTAGCTATATTCCGTTCCTGTTCATCTGATTTTTTCATAATATACCTCCTCCTTGTTACATATGTGATAATTATACTATACTACATTTTTTAAGAAAATTACAGCAATTCACATATGTAAAAATGTAAAATTGTCTAGAAGGTGTTTGAAAAATCATTTCAGTCATCAATTCAAGAATGTCCCGGCATTCTTGCTGCGAGATGCGCGTCATCTCGCATCTGATATAAAATTAGAACCAAGAATAATAAAAAATAAAAATATAAAAGGAGAAAAAAACATGAAAATTCGATTAAACGAAAATGAGAAAGTAGTAAAGATGGTAAAAGAAGGTTTAAAAAAGAAAAATGGATATTGTCCATGTCGTTTGGAAATGAATGAGGACACGAAATGCATGTGTAAAGAATTTCGGGAACAGATTGCGGATGAGAATTTTGAAGGATACTGTCATTGTATGCTTTACTACAAAGAAAAATAAATACAATTTATCGTAAATGCTAGGTACTTCACCTGTGAATTAGTTTTATAAAAGAAAGGAAAACAGTATGAAAAAAGAACAGAGTATATTAGGCATATTATTTTTTACTTTGCTTTTTGGTTTGTGTTTTCAGCAGAATCCGCTGAACGTAGAGGCAAAAACAAGAGTAATACATAAAGATATTACACCAAAAGAACCAGCATCAAGTGATTTAAAAGTGGTAAAAAAGGTAACAAAGTTAGCAGCGTACCGCTGGATTCAATCCTATACTATGGATTCTAAATATTATTATTATATACAGATGACAAGTCCATATACAGGAAATCTGCGTATCACGAGAGTAAAATACAGAGGACTGGGACGATACATAAAAGATCACATGGATTTGAAAAACTTTGGACATGCCACAAATCTTGACTGTTCGGTTTCGAATGGACAAACATGGCTTTGGACAGGCAGTGATTGTAAAGGGAATGATGTATCAAGAGCGATTTCTGGGTTCCGCTATCAAAAAAATAAAATACTCCGAAAACACGGGACAATTCATTACAAAATTCCAGATGCCAAAAGTAAAAAGTATATGACGAATGTATATCCGGCAATCAATCAAAATAGTACGCAGATGGCAGTACGCTATACTTATGGAGGAAAGCAGTATTACCAGATTTATAATCTGGCAAATGGACGATTTATAAATCCAAGAAATCCAGTGAAAAGAATCTGCTTGTCTGCTACCAGCGGGGATTTCCAGGGATTTGACCTGTACGGAACTTCAATCTATACAATCGAAGGCAGTCCGAGAAAGTCATTTCTCCTTGGTTATGACCGTTCCAGACGCTATCAGCCGACAAAAATCCGCCGCTATAATTATGCGGCAAGAAGCAAAAAAACAATAACAGTTCGTGGTGCAAAAACATTATCTTTCCGCGAACCGGAGGGAATAAAAGTGCTGGCTGGCGGACAGATTTACATGATGTATGTATCCAATACACTCACAAATCAGTCTTGTAATATCTATCGGGTGAAAAGGAAGATTTGAATTTGCCGCAGGCAAGGGGGAGCTGTCTTTGGCTGTCTGTGCAAATTTAACTTGGGAATTGTCTTTGCTTGATTATGTAGATTCAAAATTTCATGAAAAATAATATAACAGGGGCTGAGGGTTCGTCTGTTTGTTTCAAAACCCGGCAAATCAGAAAAAAAGGTAGCAATTCCCCTTAGTTTGCGATAAAATAGAAACGGGCTTTTGTAATTAAAAATAATTAGAAATGGTGCCTTAATATAATTAAAAATAAGTAGGAGAAAGGATTGCTATATCATGACAATTCGAGAGATTTATAAGAACAGTGAACAATTTTTAAATAAAGAAGTGAAGCTTGGCGGATGGATTCGCAGCATCCGGGGTTCAAAACATTTTGGATTTCTTGTGCTTCATGATGGAACATTTTTTAAACCAATTCAGGTTGTATATGAGGAGAAACTTGAGAATTTTCAGGAGATTTCCAAGATGAATGTTGGAGCGGCGGTGATCGTAGAGGGAACGCTGGTTCCAACTCCGCAGGCAAAGCAGCCATTTGAGATTCAGGCAGCTACCGTTACTTTAGAGGGAGCTTCTGCACCAGATTATCCACTGCAGAAGAAACGTCACAGCTTAGAATATTTAAGAACAATTTCTCATCTTCGTCCAAGAACAAATACATTCCAGGCAGTGTTCCGTATCCGTTCTATGGCAGCGTATGCGATTCACCAGTTTTTTCAGGAGAGGGGATTTGTTTATGTTCATACACCGCTCATTACAGCAAGTGACTGTGAAGGAGCGGGAGAAATGTTCCAGGTTACAACTCTTGATTTAAATAATATTCCAAAAGATAAAGAAGGAAATGTTGATTTTGCACAGGACTTCTTTAACAAACCAACGAATCTGACAGTAAGTGGCCAGCTCAATGCAGAAACATTTGCACAGGCATTCCGCAATACCTACACATTTGGACCAACTTTCCGCGCGGAGAATTCTAATACTGCCCGTCATGCAGCAGAATTCTGGATGATTGAGCCGGAGATGGCATTTGCAGACTTAAAAGATGACATGGAAGTGGCAGAAGCAATGCTTAAATATGTTATTTCCTACGTTATGGAGAATGCGCCGGAAGAAATGGATTTCTTAAACCAGTTTGTAGATAAAGGATTAAAAGACAGGCTGAATCATGTGTTGAATTCTGAATTTGGTCATGTAACGTATACAGAAGCTGTAGAAATCCTTGAAAAACATAACGATAAATTTGAATATAAGGTATCCTGGGGTACAGATTTACAGACAGAACATGAACGTTACCTCACAGAAGAAGTATTCAAACGTCCTGTATTTGTAACCGATTATCCAAAGGAAATCAAGGCTTTCTACATGAAGCTTAACCCAGACGGAAAGACCGTAGCAGCAATGGACTGCCTCGTGCCAGGTATCGGAGAAATCATCGGCGGCAGCCAGAGAGAAGATGATTATGAAATGCTTAAAAAACGTATGGAAGAAGTTGGATTGGACGAAGAAAACTATCAGTTTTACTTAGATCTTCGTAAATACGGTTCCACACATCACTCAGGATTCGGACTTGGATTCGAGAGATGCGTCATGTATCTGACAGGAATTTCTAATATCAGAGATGCGATTCCATTCCCAAGAACAGTGAATAATTGTGAATTGTAATTTGCCACAGGCAAGGTAGACGCACCCCAAAAGAGAGAATAGCCTATATTTGTGACTTTAGTTGCGGCGGGTTGAATACTCGCTTACACACGCTCGTATCCAACCCTTACTCCGAGGCCACAAATATAGGTTATTTTATTTACTGAGAGCTGTCTTTGGCTGCCTATGCAAACTCAGAATTTATTTTGAGAAAGATTTGAGGGAGACTTCAACAGGTTGTGATTTTTATACGATTATGGCATTGATTCAAGTGTCAATCCTATAGAAGAAGTTCTACATCGCCTGTCCTCTTCCCCAAATCTCTCCAACTGATTTTCTGAGCTGCCAACAAGCAGAACTCCAGAAGCTAAATAAAGCATATTTGTGGCCTCGGAGCAAGGTTTGGATACGAGCGTGTATAAGCGAGTATTCAAACCGCCGCGACTAAAGTCACAAATATGCTTTATTTAGCTTCTGGAGTTCGTCTGCCTTGCAGCCTCACAAATCAGAATTTTCGTGCAAGAATTTATCTCAAAGAACTAGATAAAGCAGTTTGTAAAATATCCAAATTGTTATATAATAAATGAAGTTGAAAAAATAGAGAATTTATGAAGACTGGGGGAACTTTTTATGCCAAAGTGGCTTGATTTAAATGAAGTTGATGATGATGAGATTCTTTTGAAGAAGAATCGGATGAGCAGAAGTCTTGTTCTTGATACGCCGGAGGTTGCAGATGCGGCTGAGGAAGATTTCCTTGATACGATGGAGCCGGCGAAGAAGAGTATGACAATATTTTTTATGATTGATGTATCAGGCAGTATGAAAGGAACGAAAATCGGTTCGTTAAATAGTACGATGGAAGAATTACTGCCATCACTGATTGGTGTTGGAGAAGCTTCTACGGATGTGAAAATTGCGATTATGAAGTTTTCTACGGATGTAGAGTGGGTGACCCCGGAACCGGTAAAGATTGAGGAGTATCAGTACTGGAATCGTTTGGAGGCAGATGGCCTTACCTTTATGGGGGATGCGTTTATGGAGCTTTCTAAGAAGCTTTCCCGCAGCACATTTTTAAGTTCACCATCGCTTTCTTTTGCGCCGGTTATTTTCCTGTTATCAGATGGTTCTCCGAATGATGACTGGAAGAAGGGCCTGGATACATTAAAGCAGAATAAATGGTTCCAGCATGGGTTAAAGATTGCGCTTGGTATCGGTTCTAAGGTAAATATGGATGTGCTTCGTGCATTTACCGGGAATGATGAACTTGCAGTTCAGGCAAAGAATGCAGATCAGCTTAGAGAACTGATTAAGCTTCTTGCAGTGACTTCTTCCCAGATTGGAAGCCGTAGTCTTGCACTCGTAGATTCAAATGGCAGACAGCCAGCGGCCGAGACCGTGGCACAGGCAAAGCAGCAGGTACTTGTGGAGGAGATTCGCACAGGAGCGAAGGATATTCTTGGGGAAGCGGTTGACCTTGGTGCTGTGAATTACGATGAGGGATGGTAGAATATAAAGGATGGTAGAACATAGATGAGAGAGTTAAAGATTGGAGAGAGGATTCCAATAGAGGCAGGCGGCGAGGCGGTTGTCTCCAGAGAGCTTGGACGAGGTGGGCAGGGTATTGTTTATCTTGTCCGTTATAATGGCAGGGAGTATGCGCTTAAATGGTATTTTATCAGCCGCATTAAAAATCCGGAGGCATTTCGCAATAATCTTCGAAAGAATATTGAGGATGGTGCGCCGGAGGGTGGCAAGCAGTTTATCTGGCCGTTATTTTTAACAGAGACAAAGAAAAATGGTGCATTTGGTTATCTGATGCGGCTTGCTCCGTCAGGATATGAATCATTTACTGATATTTATAATGGATACCGCTGGGAGAAACCGAGAGTGAAGGGGCAGCCGGCGAGAAAGATTAAGGTGAAGTTTGCTTCTCTTGATGTGATGCTCACAGCGGCCATTAATATTGTTAAGGCTTTTCGTGCCCTGCATTTATCAGGAAAAAGTTATCAGGATTTAAATGATGGCGGTTTCTTTATTGATACGAGAAGCGGCGATGTGTTAGTTTGTGACTGTGATAATGTGGCAGCGGATGGTGATAACTTCGGAATCGGCGGCATGCCAGGTTTTATGGCGCCGGAAGTTGTTCGAGGTATCGCAAAGCCGGATGTGCTGACAGACAGATATTCACTGGCAGTTGTTTTATTTAAGCTGTTCTTCCGTGGGGACCCGTTAGAAGGAAGTAAGGTACTTCAGTGTGTCGTTATGACTGAGGAAAATGACCTGATTCATTATGGAAAAGATCCGGTATTTATTTATGATCCGAATAATGCATCAAACCGTCCGGTTAATGGGGTACACGATAATGTTATCAAACTGTGGAAGATTTACCCGGACTTTATCAGAGAGGCATTTACCCTTTCCTTTACTTATGGAATCCAGGAGCCAAATGCCCGGATTATCGAAAAGAGCTGGATTCAGATGCTCATTCAGCTAAAGCTGGATATTATTCACTGTAGCTGTGGAAAGACCGCATTTTCTTCTGCATTTGAAAAGGCAGGAGAACATACATTACGTTGCCGTAATTGTGGAAGTACCATTTACACAATGGGTGTGAAAGACTATGAACTTCCGCTGAATCTTGGCGCAAAGTTATACAAATGCCTGACAAAGAAAAATAGTGATGATTTTGAATCTGTTACGGGAATGGTCATTGAAAACCGTTTAAAGAAAGGCTTATTTGGTATTAAAAATATGTCCGGTGATGTCTGGAAAGCGAAGTTCCCGGATAACTCTGTCAGAGAAGTTGGACCGGGAAAAGGTGTTCCAATCTGGAAAGGATTAGAGATTGACTTTGGAGATAATCTGATTGCAAAGATTCTCCTGTAGGTAGGAGGATAGAATGAGTAATTTTAATAAAAATGGCTGGGTTTCCCTCGCGCAGATCTGTGAAGAAAGGCAGCTTGTGATTGATGCGGAAACCGGGAAAAAGGTTTTAAGGCCAGCATATTTTTCTTCGATGAATGCCATGATAGAAGGTGCATTTCAGTTTGCGAGGTTTTTTGAGGAAATTCATCAAAAAGGGAAGGTGTATTGTAGCATTTCTCCAGATGTATTTTATTTTAACCTGAAAAATGGAGCGTTTCATTTTGAGGGGGAAGAATTTCTTGGAGAGGCATATGTGCAGGAACCAGATGCTGCTGAAATAGAATTTACAGAATTTCTTGCCCCAGAATTGGCAGAGGCATTAGCAGAAGAGCAGGAAAAATTATTATCTGAAACAGAAGAACAGGAAACACTCGAAACTTTTAAAGAATGCTATTCTTTAGAGACAGACCGCTATTTTATGGCAGTATATTTATTTGAATATTTCTTCCACACAGGTTCCCCATTTGAAGGGAAAAAGATGGTGAACCGCTGTTTTCTTTCCCCGGAGGAAAAAGAACTTTTCCGGGCGAGAGAAGGACGCTTCTGCATGGAGCCGGGCGAGGAAGAAAATATTCCAGTAAAAGGCATTCAGGACAAGCTGATTCAGTACTGGAACGAGTATCCGGAGATTTTGCAGAAAATGTTCCAGAAGGCATTTCTTGATGGGGGAAGGCTTAGAGAACTTCGTCCGACAGAGGTGGACTGGAAGCAGCTCCTTGTTCGTATGGCGATGGACTACAAGTCCTGTCACTGTGGTTTTCACGGATTTTCTTATCGATTGCTTCCGAAGGAAAATGGAACATTTGCCTGTCCAAAGTGTGGAAAGATTTACTACCCACTGACCAATGGAATGGACAGGATTCTTCTTGCAGAAGGAGAAAAGCTTTACGAATGCCAGACAGGAAGAAATCCGATGGATAAAGATACGGTTACAGGTCTGATCGTGGAGAATCGTCAGAAAAAGGGCTTGTATGGTATTAAAAATGTAAGTCAGGGTGTGTGGAGAGGATTTTATCCTGACGGAAAAATAAAGGATATTCCGAATGGACAGGGAATTCCTATCTGGAATGGAATGTCTGTCCGATTTGAATTGGGTGAAGAATGGAATCTCCGTCTGATGCAGCAGGTGGAGGAGAGAAAGGAAGATGAGGATGAGCAGACAGTTTGATGAAAATATAGAGGCAATTGACCCGTTAGAGACAATGCCGCCTGCCAAGAAAAGTATGGTCATTTTTTTTCTGGTAGATACTTCAAAAAGTATGGAAGGTTCAAAGCTTGAATCATTAAATCGTGTTATGGGAGACATTTTACCGGAATTAATCGGTGTTGGTGAGGCAGGAACCGATGTAAAAGTTGCCGTAATGTCATTTTCTTCTGGATGTGAGTGGATTACACCAGAACCAGTATTGATCGAAGAATATCAGAGATGGGAGAACTTAAGAGCAGATGGCGTAACAGATTTGGGAGATGCCTGTGAGGAACTTTGCCAGAAGCTTTCAAGAAACAGCTTTTTAAGAGCGCCATCCCTCTCTTATGCGCCAGTTATTTTCCTTATGACAGACGGTTATCCAACTGATAACTATAAAAAAGGTTTCGAGATGCTGAAGAAGAACCGCTGGTTTCAGTATGGCTTAAAAATCGCACTGGCAATCGGTTCTAACGTAGATTTAGATGTGCTTCGCGAATTTACCGATGATGAGGAACTGGTACTTCAGGCATGCGGTGCAGAAATGCTGAAAAAGCTTGTTCGTGAAATTGCGGTTACTTCTTCAAAAATCGGAAGCACGAGCATGACACTTACCGATGCAACTGGAGAACGTTCCCTTGCAGAAGTAGCAGGCGCTAAGAAAGAGCAGATGGTAGAGGCAGTTCAGGAAATGAAACAGGATATTTTAGGAATGGATGATCTCACTGACCTTGACGATATGGATATTGAATTTGATGAGGGATGGTAGAATGTTTCAGGGAGTACATTCTACAGTAATCGGAGACAGCCATATTAGAAAGGGTATTGTCTGTCAGGACAGTTCAGGAACGGTAGTCACTGACAAGTTTGCGATTGCTGTTGTGGCAGATGGACATGGCAGCGCCAAGCATTTCCGCAGCGATGTAGGTTCAAGGATTGCTGTAAAGATTACGACAAAGTTATTGAAAAATTATATGAACCGTCCAGACTTTAAGGAGCAGTTTTTTAAACATCCCGAATTTATTCTGGCACAGATGGAAAAGCAGATTCTTATGAAATGGAGAGAGGCCGTAGAGGAATATCATTTAGAAAATCCATTGACCGAGGAAGAAGAGAATAAGATTCCGGAAAAGGCAAAAGGAAAACTTAGAACTGCAGTCATTTACGGAAGTACCGTACTGGCAGCCGTTTTGACAAAAGATTTTTCCTATGGAATGATTCTTGGCGATGGTGGATTTGTTGTACTCGGAGGAGATAAGGAACTGTATATTCCGCTCGAGGACAAAAATTCCCATGCAAACTACACCTCTTCCCTCTGCAATACCGATGCGATTCATTTCTTTGAACACTGGTATACCACAGAAACAGTAAAAGCATTATTCGTATCCACAGACGGGTTATTCAAATCATTTGCAAGCGAAGAAGACTTTTTGAAATATCATGGATTGCTTTCTCACATGTTTCATGATACGGAAAAAATGCAAAAAAGTTTAAAGCGGAATTTTGAAAAAAGGACAAGAGAAGGCAGCGGTGACGATATATCCATTGCTTTCGTTTATCAGGAAGGAGAGGAAGCAGAATGAAAAAAGAAGCAAGCGTAATTCTGGCAAAATGTGCTCAGGATAAGCTTTACGGAATCCGAATTGAAAAAAGAGATAATGACTGGGTTCGTACCTGGGCATTTAAATTAAAAGAAGAAACAGCAGAAAAAGAAGGCTTCGATAAAATCAACTTTACCGGAAGTTTCTACACTGACGAAGAATATCCAGGCTGCCCTTACTGCGGCGCAAAGAAATGTTTTGTCTGCGGAAACTGCGGTAAGGTAAGCTGTTATGACGGCTCCGATAAGGTAGTTTGTAACTGGTGCGGTTCGAATGGAACTGCGGCAGATGATGATGGCAAACTCGATGTTTCTGGAGGCGGCTTCTAAAATAGGAATTTGCCGCAGGCAAAAGCAAAACAGACGCTCTCAAAGTGAGAAGATATCCTATATTTGTGACTCTATCACTGCGGGTTGAATATTCGCCTAAGGGCTCGCATTCAATCCTCGCTCTAAGACCACAAATATAGGATATCTTCTCGCTTTGAGGGCTGTCTTTGGCTGGCGTTGGGAAATTAAAAATTAAGCTGTAGGCCTCAATTGATGATATATTCCAAATACAACTTTTGAGTAAGCAGAATACGACAGTTTGAATGCCCTTTGTCCTTCTGAACTGTCAAAGACAGGAAACTAAGGAATATGCTATGCCAATCTGTGGCCTGGGAGCAAGTGTTGGATACGAGCGCGTAAGCGAGCATTCAACACGCCGCGACGAAAGTCACAGATTGGTATAGCATATTCCTTAGTTTCCGTCTGTTTTAACAAAAAAAGAAAGGAGGCAAAAATGTCATTATTCAAAAGAAAACCCTGGACTGGAAAGACCGAGCTTCTCTTTTCCGATAAAGCATTGACAGCGTTGATTCTGCCTTTGTTTCTGGAGCAGCTTCTAAGTGTCTTTGTCGGCCTTTCCGATTCAATTATGGTAGCGCAGGTTGGTGAAGCGGCGGTGTCCGCAGTTTCACTGGTTGATTCAATTGCCATCCTGCTTATCAATATTTTTAATGCACTGGCAACAGGAGGAGCTGTTGTTTCGGGACAATATCTTGGTGCCAAAGATAAGAAAAAGGCTGCCTATGCCGGAAGACAGATGATGCAGTTTATGGTGTGGATGTCTATAGCCATTATGTTACTTATCTATCTTGGTAAATATTTTATTTTACATACAGTTTTTGGCTCGATCGAGGCAGATGTTATGGCGAATTGTAATACATATTTGCTGATATCTGCAGCTTCGATTCCTTTTCTTGGAGTGTATTGCGGTGGAGCGGCTCTGTTTCGTGCAATGGGAAATTCAAAAACTTCGATGTATGTTTCCTGTATTATGAATGTGATTAACGTAAGTGGAAATGCTATCCTCGTATTTGGCTTTCATAGAGGGGTAGAAGGTGTTGCGATACCAACATTATTATCCCGTGTGGTAGCTGCATTTTTGATGGTATGGCTTTTACATGATGAGAAGCATATACTTACATTGAAGGGAATGAATCTGTTTAAATTTGACGGGAAAATGATTCGAAAAATCCTTCATATTGGCGTGCCAAATGGCATAGAAAATAGTATGTTTCAGCTTGGGAAAATCCTTCTTTTAAGCTTGATTTCCACGTTTGGAACGGCATCTATCGCAGCGAATGCCGTAAGTAATTCGCTGGCATATTTTGAAATCCTGCCAGGAATGGCATTGGGGCTTGCAACTGTGACAGTAATCAGCCGATGTGTCGGTGCGGGAGATTATCCACAGGCAGAATACTTTGCGAAACGTCTGTTAAAATTCACCTACACTTGTATGTGGATTACCTGCATCGTTATGATGCTCTTGTTACCATTTATGTTGAAAATCTATAATTTATCCCCCGAAACAAGCGGTTATGCAACGCAGATTATGATACTCCACAGTATCATGGCAATGATATTCTGGCCGGCTGCATTTGCCCTGCCAAATGTATTTCGTGCCGCAAATGATGTCCGTTTTACGATGGTTGTCGGCGTAACTTCTATGTGGCTGTTCCGTATTGCCTGTGCCTTTATTTTTGGAAAATATATGGGATTTGGCGTATTTGGCGCATGGATTGCGATGGTACTTGACTGGGTGGTCAGAGCGATATTCTATGTGATTCATTATCGATGTGGAAAATGGAAAGAAAAATCGTTATAGAAATGGCAAATGTGAAATTTTTATGTTAGAATTGTATTTCTAGGAGTTGTTTGGTATAATTTAGCATAAATAAAATAAGTGTAGTAATACATATTTTAGAAAGAGATTAAATCTTTTTCTGAAAAAATTGGGAGACTTAAGTTATGAAAGAGACAATGAAAGACATTATTTTAAACGCTTCCGCCGATATGACGGAAAGCTGCCATAAAACTGATTTTATCGTATCAAGAGGGGAGAGATGCCTTCCTGACCGTTCCTGTATTATTCGTATTTTAAAGGATTTAAAGAGAGTAATGTTTCCGGGATATTTTGGTGAGGAGAATATTGCACTCATTTCACCACAGTATTTTATCGGTGACCGTCTGACAGATATTTATGGTAAGTTAAAACCGCAGATTGAGATTTCTTTGTATTATAGAGATTATGAAAAGTATACAGAGGAAGAGATCAGTGAGCGGGCAGAAGAAGTCTGTGAGGAATTTTTTAAGAGGCTTCCATATGTACAGCAGATGCTTTTAAAAGATGTGCAGGCTGGATTTGACGGCGACCCTGCTGCAAAGAGCAGAGAGGATGTTGTTATTTCTTATCCGGGACTGTTTGCTATTTTTGTTTATAGAATCGCTCATGAGCTGTATACACAGGATGTGCCATTCCTTCCTCGAATTATGACGGAATATGCACATAGCCGTACAGGAATCGATATTAACTCTGGCGCAAAGATTGGGGAATATTTCTTTATTGACCATGGAACTGGTGTTGTAATTGGTGAGACAACAGAGATTGGTAATAATGTGAAGTTATATCAGGGAGTAACTTTAGGTGCGCTTTCTACAAGAAGTGGACAGAAGTTAAAGGGTAAGAAGAGACATCCGACGATCAAAGATAACGTTACGGTATATTCTGGAGCCAGTATTCTTGGTGGAGAGACAGAAATCGGTGAGGGTGTTATCGTAGCAGGTGGAGCATTTGTAACGAAGTCTGTTCCGGCACATACAAAGGTAATCGTAAAGAATCCGGAAATCAAGATTAAAGATTCTGATAAGAAGATTGAGCTTCAGACAACGGAGAACAAGGAAGGAATATGGGAGATTTAACAAAAGGGATTTCTTAACGAGAGTTTTGTTTCATTAGCATAACATAATCAGATATTTTATCTGCGGCGTTGCAATATGCCGCAGATTGCATTGCTAGAGCATTTTTCAAACACGCTCTAAAGTAGAGCATTATTATTAATGTTCAGATTTTAAATTGATAGATGAAAGGAGCATCATCATAATATGAATAAAAAGTTTGTCGTTCACGCAAGAGTATTAAAAGCAATGTCTGATGAGAACAGACTTCGTATTCTTGATTTACTTCGTGAAAGGGAATATAATGCCAGCGAACTTTTAGACGAAATGGATTTTGGACAGTCCACACTGTCACACCACATGAGAATTTTACTGCAGGCAGGAGCAGTAAAGGCACGAAAGAATGGAAAATGGACATATTATAGCCTGAATAAAGAGATATTTTCCACTGTTTCAGAATGGATTGCAGAATACGGAGAATAAATATTTTGCATTTTTTATGAATTTTTATTCATTTCATATTGACAAAAAGCACTTTATACAGTAAAATATTAGACGTTGTAGCAATACAACGAATGCCCAGATAGCTCAGTTGGTAGAGCAGAGGACTGAAAATCCTCGTGTCACTGGTTCGATTCCGGTTCTGGGCATTTTTTAATTGCCTTTTTTGAGAAAACAGAAGCTCGATAACAGATAATATATATAAGAACTGTTCCGTGTCACTGCACTCTTAATGCTCAGCCGCATTAAGAGCTTGCTCTAAAGTCACAGTTCTTATATATATTATCTGTTATCGAGCTTCTGTTTTCTCAAAAAAGGCAATAAAGAATGCCAGAAGGAATCAAATTTAATAATATGAGTCATAGCAATTGAGGTTAATATTCACAGCATCTAGCTTGTGAAGTGGCAAACATGGAATGTTCAATACACAGAAAACCTGAAAATCCTCATATATCACAAATGCGCCTTAGAGCAAGTTCAAATTGCGGTTGAGCAGTTTGGACGCAGTGATACGAAGCATTTGTGATATATGAGGATTTTCAGGTTTTCGTCTGTCCCCAATGCCACATTTTTTCCCACTTCACAGACAAACATTTTGCTTTTTTTGTTCATAATATTAGGCTATAATGATTATGAGAAAGTTTGTCTATGTAATTAAATGATAATCGCAGATAGTTGCAGATAAATATAGATTTGAATAGAAGATTATTGGGGGAATTATATGATTAAGATTACGAAGGAAAATATTATTCCGTATTTAAAAGCGCATATGCCAGATTTTGATGATTCTCTTCCTGTGCAGATCAGTATGGTTGGAGAGGGAACAGAGGAAGAGGACGGAGACGGCTATGTGAATTACATTTACAGGGTGCAGACACCGAAGGAATCTCTGGTGCTGAAGCAGGGAACAGAAATCAGCAGGGTAAGCCAGCAGGAGATCGCAACATACCGCAATCGTCTTGAATACAATAGTATGCGTATTTTCTATGCGATTACACCGGAATATGTGCCATATCTTAAGTTTCAGGACAGGGAAAATAATATCTTTGTGATGGAAGATGTATCTGATTTAAAGGTAGTGCGTTTTCAGTTAAATAAGAATAAGATGTTCCCGGAACTTGGCCGTCAGTGTGGCGAATTTATGGCAAAGACAGAATTTTGCACATCAGAATATTATCTGTCCCGTGAACAGTATCGAGGATTGCAAAAGCATTTTGAAAATACGGAGCTTCGAAAGATTATGGAAGACCAGATGTTTTTAGACTGCTTTGGCTGCGATGTTGATTATTCGTTAGGGAAGAACTTTGCAGATTTTGCAGATCAGTTCAGTAAAGATTCCAGATACCGCACAGAGCTTTATAAGCTCCGCCGTAAGTTTATGAGCCATGCAGATGGATTGATTCATGCCGATTTGCACACATCAAATATTATGGCATCAAGAGATAAGATGAAAGTAATCGATATGGAATTTGCTTTCATGGGACCATTTGGTTACGATCTCGGTTATCTGGTTGGCAACCTCATTTCCCAGTACTGTGCAGCCTGTTTTAAACGCTTCCCGTCCGAGCAGAGTAGAAAGCAATTTAAAGCATATCTGTTAGCAACGATTAAGTTATTAATCGAAACATATATGAAGACATTTACCTTATGTTGGGAAAAGAGTGTAAAAGAAAGGTATCGTGGACAGCAGGGACTTTTACAGAGCATCTTGCAGGAAGTCATGGAAGATGTACCAGGATACGCCAGCATGGTAAACTGGTTCCGCTCCGTAAGTGAGATACCATATCCAGACTTTGATATAATCGAAGATAAAGATGCCAAACGTAATGCAACTGTACTGTCACTCATGATAGACTGGGGAATTATGTTTGGAAGATATAAGTATCAAAGTGCAGATGATTTAATCGAGACAATTATAGGAATTGAAGAAGAGTTTAGAAAGTCATTGTAAGAGATAGATTGAATCAATTTTGAACAGAGAATTTTTTACACAGTTTAGAGCGTGTTTGAAAAATCATTCCTACAACCTGCACGCCTTAATTTACGGTATATTTTGCCTTCATTCAGTTGCCGTAGCCCGCTACGCCGCCTTCATTCAGGCGAAATCTCCCGCAAATTGCGACGCACATCTTGCAGAAAGTATTTTTCAAATACGCTCTAGAAGAAGTCGGTTATATAGCTGGCTTCTTTTTTTATTGGAAAAAATAATCATTAACCTGAAGTGATTTATCTTGAAAACGTAGAAGAAGATATGTATTATAAAAAAGTAATATTACATTAAAGAAAGCAAAAAAGTAAAACGAAAAGAGGTCTATCATGAAAAAAATATTACTGATTATGGCAGTGACAGTAGCTTTGTCATTAAATGCTTGTACTTTTACAGACCAGTCAGAAACAAGTAATATGGTTGATGAGTCTGTTTCTGTTGACCAGGGAGGACAGGTTATAAGAGTTGATATTCCTAATGGAGATGGTACATTCACTACGTTAGAAGGAGAAGAAGCACAAAAATGGTATGATAAAGCAGGTGAAGAAGATCAACAGGAAGCTGCCGAAGAAGTTTCAACACAATCAATAGAAGATGTTAAATAATACATCTAGATTAAAGGAGCGAGGCAATGAAAAAGAAGACATTTTTAGTATTTATTTTATTTTTAATATGGCTTAATTACTTACTATCTTATGAATATGTAAAAACTATGATGGATACGGCAGATGCTTCTAAAGTTAGTAATACAATAGTGTTGTTAGTCTTTCCTATAATGTGGAATTATGGAGCAGCTATTATAAAAATTATTAGTTCCATTGTATTGCTCATCATCACCTTGATATATCAAACTAATGAATATGTTGATATAAGAAAAATTTGTTATTCGTCCGATGATTCGCCGATATGGAAGATTGTAAGTATTTTGTTTTATATTGCAATAGTATTGTTTGCTGCGTATATTCTATGGTCAAATGTTAAATATAGTTTCCTGGGCATAACGTGGTTCTTATCAAGTATCCTGTTGGCAAGTTCTTATTTTATATGGATTAAAAATTTATCATTTCGTTTACAAGATAGCTAATTATCGGTAAGTGAAAAAAACGGAGATGTTGCAGTGGAATAGTAATGTAACATCTCCGTTTTTTATATTTTAATTTGGATATAAGTTAGATGTGTAAAAAGACAACAAAAAAAGCACGAGACGGGATTCGAACCCGCGACCCTCGCCTTGGCAAGGCGATACTCCACCACTGAGCCACTCGTGCATAAAACTTAAATGAATTATTCAACTGTATTTATTATATCATATATTTTCTAATTGTCAAGAACTTTTTGAAATGTTTTAACAACTTTGAAAAAATAAAAGCGGGTGATGGGAATCGAACCCACGTATCTAGCTTGGAAGGCTAGTGTTCTACCATTGAACTACACCCGCATGTGATGTACTGTCTCACAACGAAATTTATTTTAGCACAGTTTTTTTGAAAATGCAAGGGGTTTTTTGAAATTGTTCAGAAGATTATAGCTTTATAGAAAACGAAAGTTCATTAATTCACTTTTCTAAGTTTTTAACAGACTTGCCAGATTGGGAGTTTGTAGTTAGGAGGTTTAAGAATGGACAGCCCTCTTATCCTTTGTAATATACAAAAATGCGCCTTAGAGCAAGTTCAAGCTGCGGTTGAGCAGTTTGGACGCAGTGATACGAAGCATTTTGTATATTACAAAGGATAAGAGGCGTCAGTTTAGCCATTTAAACAACATTCCCCTATTAAAAACGCTCATCTCATGTTATACTGAAAAGGTTCGAATTAAAAGCAGCCTGCGGAGTACATTTCCGTAGGTTTTTTATTCAAACAGAGCCGGGAAGTTCTGTTTGAATCCCGTATTGAATAAAAGAACCTGCCTGGCAGGATTTATTTTTGTTGGAAGGAGTATGTAATGCGCTTTTTATTATGCGGAATTAATGCGAAATATATCCACTCAAATCTGGCGATTTTCAGCCTGAAAGCTTATGCTGACAGGAAGAAGATTCCGGGAGCGGAGATTATTTTAAAAGAATATACAATTAATAATTATGTAGAGGATATTTTACAGGATTTATATGAGGAAAAGGCTGATGTTGTTATTTTTTCCTGCTATATATGGAATATTTCTTTTGTGCGAGAACTGGCGGCGGAGCTTAAAAAAGTGAGTCCTGATGTGAAAATCTGGGCTGGTGGTCCGGAAGTTTCTTATGCAGCGAATAAATTTTTGATGGAGAATCCAACATTTGACTTGATTATGCAGGGAGAGGGAGAGGAAGTTTTCTCTGAACTGATTCGCTTAACAGTGGAGGAAAAATGTCGGATTAAAGATGTATACAAACAATCAGAAAGTAAAAAAGTCTTATCGGGGATTGTGGAAAAGAGATATTCCATAGAAAGGAAACAAGCTGTAAAAGAGGAAAAAGATATAGAAGATAAACATTTCGCAGGAGAAGATAATGTCTATCCAACGAATTATATAGATATGTCAAAACTCCAAAAGTTACAGGGAATTGCAGTCTGGGATTTTTCAGGAGAAGCAGCTTTAGGAAATGCTGAGAGCAATATAGGAAATAAAACGAAAATCATCAATACAGGGTTTGCTACTTTGATGAATATGGATACGATTCCATTTGTGTACGAAGATTTTCATCTTTTTGAACATAAGATTTTATATTATGAGACGAGCAGAGGATGTCCGTTCTGCTGTAGTTACTGCCTTTCTTCTGTGGATAAGACGGTAAGATTCCGTTCTTTGCCGATTGTGAAAAAAGAGCTGGATGCTTTTCTTGAAGCAAAAGTTCCACAGGTTAAGTTTGTTGACAGGACATTTAACTGCAACAGGCAGAGGGCGATTGATATCTGGAGTTATCTGGTGGAACATGATAACGGAATTACGAATTTTCATTTTGAGATTTCATCGGATTTGCTTGGTGAGGAGGAGTTAGAGCTTTTTGCAAAGATGCGTCCGGGTCTGATTCAGCTTGAAATTGGAGTGCAGTCCACAAATGGGGAGACGGTTGATGCGATTCATCGGCATATGGATTTAGATAAGCTTTTTCATTATGTGGACAGCGTACATGAACTGGGAAATATTCATCAGCATTTGGATTTGATTGCCGGGCTGCCATATGAGAATTATGAGAGATTTGGATGCTCATTTGATGATTTATATGCACATGAGCCAGACCAGCTTCAGCTTGGATTCCTTAAAGTGTTAAAGGGAACGATGATGGAGGAAGAAGTCAAAAAGTATAGCATTCTATATCGTAATCAGCCGCCATACGAAGTACTTGGAACAAAATGGCTCTCTTATGACGAGATTATTTTATTAAAAGGTGTGGAGGAGCTTGTAGAACTCTATTACAACAGTGGTCAGTATACATTAACTTTAAAATATGCTGTTCCATTTTTTGAGAGTCCATTCCGCTTCTATGAAATGTTTTCAGCATGGTATCGGGGAAAAGGCTATCATAAGCTGAATCACAACCGACTCGAAAAGTATAATATTCTTCGGGAGTTTTTAAGAGAACATATAGATGAAAATGAATGGGATACTTTAGATGAGATTATGCTATATGATATGTATCTTCGAGAAAATGTAAAAGGAAGACCTGCATGGGCAAAAGATACCGCACAATACAAGAAAGAGTGGAAAGCATTATACAGAGAACAGGGAGAAAAACTTTTTCCAGAAGATGTGCAGGCAGGAATTTATGATTCAAAGAGGGCAGCCAACCAAAGTCATATCGAAGTATTTGAAATTAATATAAAGAAGTTTGAGCAGAGTGGGCAGGTGGAGAAAAAACAGGTGTTTTGCTTATTTGATTATAGCAGAAGGAATCCGCTAAATCGGGCGGCTAGAACTGTAGAGTGGGAAATATTATAATAAGTGAACAGCAGGTTACGATGTTGTTGATAATGATATAGGATAGTAAATCCTGATAAAATAGAGACTTGAATGTACGACAGAAATGACTTAAAATAAAAAAGAATGTTCAGGAGAACAAAAAAAGTCTGTATGTTTATAACAAAAAAAGTATTTTTCAAGTAAGCGCCATAGCAAGGTCAGAGTGAGAGATATAGTGATTTCTGTTCTGAAGTGCTGTATCTTTGAAAGATGCGAAATCACTATATGAAGTTAGAAAATGAAGACGGACGCATTTTATATAGTTTATTTTAGAAAGGAAGTTTTAGTATGAAGTCAGATGGCACAAAGAAAAGACAGAGAATTGCTACAGTTGTAGTTGTATTAGTAGTTATCGCGATGGTTATCACAACAGTCGTTCCAGCAATGATGATGTAGGATTCAAAAACACATCAGAGTTTTTGAATATGAATGAGAGAAATGAATTAAATAAATCATGATCTATAGGGTAGAATGATGTTTTATTTAATAGAATTTTAAGAAAGTAAAAGGGTGCAATATGAAAAAAAGAGTAGGGATTATCATACTTGTATTGCTTCTTCTTATTTTAGCAGGAGGCGGGGCGGCGTTTTATTATTATTATTCCAAGTATATTAATATTGACGCGATCTATCCGGGAATGACAATTCAGGGGATGTCTGTCGGCGGAATGACACAGGAAGAGGCAAAGGCAAAAGTACAGGAATATGTAGATAAGGTATCGCAGGAAACGGTTACATTGCAGGTGAAAAAGAAAGAGAGTACATTTGCTCTTTCCGATATTGGTCTGAAATGTACAAATATGGATGTGGTAGAGAAAGCATATGATTTTGGAAAGACAGGGAATGTCTTTAAGCGTGTCATTGAAGTAAGAAAGCTTGAAAAGGAAGGGATGGATTTTCCACTTACCTTTTCTGTAGATAAGGCAGAGACGAGGAAGGTTGTTAAGAAGAAGGCGAAGAAGTTCCTTGCAAAGAAAAAGGATGCCACTATTACAAGAAAAGATGGAAAGTTTGTTATCACAAAGCAGGTAGATGGTGTAGATATCGACTTTGAGGCAAATGCAGACAAGCTTGCAGAAGTCTTTAGCAAAAAAGACTGGAATCACAAGTCTGTTGTATTTCCGATGGATTATACGTTAGATAAAGCAAAGCATACGAAGAAGGAGCTTTCAGCAATTAAAGATGTGCTTGGAACATTTACAACATCTTATGCAGGCTCTGCTTCTGGAAGATGCGCTAATGTAGAGAATGGAGCAAGCCTGATTAACGGAACTTTACTGTATCCGGGAGATTCTTTCTCTGTTTATTCAAAAGTAGCACCATTTACAGCGGATAATGGATACCATCTTGCAGGTTCTTATTCGAATGGACAGACAGTGCAGACTTATGGTGGAGGAATCTGCCAGGTATCTACAACACTTTACAATGCGGTTTTAAGAGCAGAGTTAAATGTAACAGAGCGATCGAATCATTCAATGACGGTACATTATGTTTCATTATCTGCGGATGCGGCGATTTCCGGAACAGATAAGGATCTGAAGTTTACCAATAATCTTGATCATCCAGTATATATTCAGGGAGTAGCTGGAGGAAGCAGCATTACATTTACTATTTACGGTAAGGAATATCGTGCTTCAAACCGAAAGGTAGAGTATGTATCCGAGACTGTTTCTACAAGAGGTCCTTCCGAAAAAGTAATCAAGGATAACACGATGGAAGAGGGCAAGCGAGTTGTAGAATCCAATGGACGTACTGGTTACACAGCAAGACTGTGGAAGGTTGTATACATAGATGGAAAAGAGACGAAGAGAACGCAGGTGAATTCCAGTTCTTATATGTCCACTCCATCCGTTGTCCGTGTCGGAACAAAGAAAAAGGAAGTGCCAAAGCCAACGACGCAGAAGAAAGATGAGACAGCAAAAGCTGGTGAGAAGGCAGAAGGCAGCAAAGGTACGACAGGAAATAATAATCAGGGAGCAAATAAGGCGGAGTAGGCGGTGAGCCTGCTTCCGCTGTGGGAGTGTATATTATGCGGATAGGAAAGGTAAAAGAGAGTATTTTAAAACGCTCGGTACTAAGACAGTTGCATAACCACAGTGAAAAAGGCTCTCCGGCACCCGGTGAGGATGCCGGAGTTCTTTTTATGCCGGAATTTATGCCAGAGTTTACACAGGGATTTTCGGGAAAAAACGGTGTGGCAATGGCAGTAAATCCGGTGGAAGGCTGGACATTTGCAGCAAAAAGAGCAGTCTACGGTGCAGTAAATAGTATGCTGGCAGCGGGGGCAGCTCCAAAAGCGATTTCGCTCAGTATTCTTATGCCGGAAGAAGCAGAGGAAAAACAGTTAAAGGCATTGATAAAAGAAATCGACAGCCTTTGTATGCAGGAAAATATTTTAGTGCTTTCCGGGCATACAGCGGTGTCACCGTATGTTAGCACACTTATTTTATCGGTTACTGCAATGGGAAGTATTACGAGAAATAAGGAAAACATTGTAGTAAGCAAGGAGAGCATAGCGGATAGTAAGGGAAACACAAAGCAGGTAGCTGTAGTGAATGCGGATTTAGATTTAGTTGTTGCAGGAACGGTCGGCAGAGAAGGTGCGGCTATGCTTGCGGCCGAGTATGCGAAACGATTAAAAGAAAGATACGCACCGTCCTATGTTGAGGCGGCAAAGCATTTATTTGATGATGGCTCTATGACGGCAGTAGCGGACATTTTACAGGAAAAAGAAGTTGTTTCTGTACATGATGTGCGGGAAGGCGGTATTTTTGCCGCACTCTGGGAAATGGCAGCGGCAGCCAATGTCGGGCTGTCTATTGATCTTAAAAATATACCGATCAAGCAGCATACGATAGAAGTATGCGAATATTTTAATTTAAATCCATATATGCTTCGGTCCGGCGGAACATTGCTTCTTGCCTGTGCAAATGGGGCCAGAATTGTAGAGCAGCTCCAGAAGGCAGGAGTAGCAGCGGCAGTAATCGGACAGACGACTTCTGGGAATGACCGACTGATTCGTTATGATGATGAAGCACGTTTTCTGGAACCACCGAAAATGGACGAATATTATAAAGTTCAGGTAGATATTTCTGAAATTTGTAAATAATACAAGCATCAGATGGATTTATGTTACTGGAAGTTATAAATAATCTAGATATCAGTTTTTTATTTTTAAATATAAGACCGACAATATAAAACAGCGGTAGTATAAATGAAAAGAAAATATATAAAGGAGAGAACAATGCGTCACGAAATTTTAAGAATGCTGGAAAATAACAGCAGAATCGACCTGCACGATCTGGCTATCATGCTCGGAACAGACGAAAGTGTTGTATTAGAAGAAATCGAAAAAATGGAGAATGAGGGAATTATCTGCGGATATCCTACTCTTATTAACTGGGATAAAACAGACACAGAGAAAGTAACAGCATTTATCGAAGTGCGTGTTACCCCACAGAGAGGACAGGGATTTGAAAAGCTGGCAGAGAGAATCACAAACTACCCGGAAGTAAAGTCCATTTATCTGATGTCTGGAGCTTTTGATTTTGCTATCTTTTTAGAGGGTAAAACTTTAAAAGAAGTCTCCATGTTTGTCTCCACAAAGCTTTCTACATTAGAAGCAGTTGCCGGTACAGCAACACATTTCGTCCTGAAAAAATATAAAGATCACGGTATGATTCTTATAGATAAAGAGCCGGCAAACAGAATGAAGGTGACACCATGAGAAACCCTTTATCCGATAAAGTAGTACAGATGAAACCTTCAGGAATCCGTAAATTTTTTGATTTAGTACAGGAAATGCCAGATGCTATTTCCCTTGGTGTAGGTGAGCCGGACTTTGATACTCCATGGCATATCCGTGAGGAAGGTATCTATTCCTTAGAAAAAGGACGTACTTTCTATACATCCAATGCCGGATTATTAGAACTTCGAAAAGCAATCGCACACTACATGTATCGTAAATATGAACTTACTTACAATCCTGCCCACGAAATCGTTGTGACTGTCGGTGGAAGTGAGGGAATTGATCTTGCTCTTCGTGCGATGCTGAATCCGGGAGACGAAGTTATTTTGCCAGAGCCAGCTTTCGTCTCTTATCTCCCATGCGTGAAGTTAGCGGACGGTGTGCCAGTAACAATTGACTTAAAAGAAGAGAATCACTTTAAGTTAAAGCCAGAAGAATTACTTGCAGCAATTACCGATAAGACAAAGATTCTGATTTTATCTTATCCAAACAATCCGACAGGTGCGATTATGACCCGTGAAGACTTAGAGCCGATCGCCGAAATCGTAAAAGAAAAAGACTTGTACGTTATTTCTGATGAAATTTATGCAGAACTTACTTATGGACAGGATCATTGTTCTATCGCTTCTCTTCCAGGAATGAGAGACAGAACGATTATCATCAATGGATTCAGTAAATCCTTTGCCATGACCGGATGGAGAATGGGATTTGCCACGGGTCCGGAACTTATCATGCAGCAAATATTAAAGATTCATCAGTTTGCGATTATGGCAGCACCGACAACAAGCCAGTACGCAGCAATCGAAGCAATGACAAACGGGGAGGAAGACGTTCAGATTATGCGAAATGCATATAATCAGCGCCGTCGATTTGTCTTAGAACTCTTCTCCGAAATGGGATTGAAATGTTTCGAGCCAGAAGGCGCATTTTACATGTTCCCATGCATCAAAGAATTTGGCATGACCTCCGATGAATTTGCAAACCGCTTCTTACGCGAAGAAAAAGTAGCCATCATTCCGGGAACAGCATTTGGAGACTGCGGAGAAGGATTCCTTCGAGTATCCTATGCTTATTCTATCGAAGAATTAAAAGAGGCATTAGGTCGTCTGGCTAACTTTGTGGAAAGATTACGTAAAGAGAAAAATCTGTAATAGTAGTAAATAAGAAATATCGAGGAATAAATTATGGTAAACATCGTATTACATGAGCCGGAAATGCCGGCCAACACTGGAAATATCGGAAGAACCTGCGTAGCAACAGGAAGCGTTCTTCATTTAATCGAGCCACTCGGCTTCAAAATCAACGACAAAATGCTCAAACGTGCCGGACTTGACTACTGGGATAAATTAGATGTCCGTACTTATGTGAACTTCGAGGACTTCCTTGCAAAGAATCCAGGAGCAAAAATCTATATGGCAACCACAAAGTCAAAACAAACTTACACAGATGTAGAATATGAAGACGGCTGCTACATCATGTTCGGAAAAGAAAGCGCCGGAATCCCGGAAGAAATCTTACTCGAACATAAAGAAACCGCTGTTCGTATCCCAATGCTCGATCATATCCGTTCACTGAATCTTGGAAACTCTGTAGCAATTGTTTTGTATGAAGCACTGAGACAGCAGGGGTTCAAAGAATTAGAGCTTGAAGGACAACTCCACAAATACGAATGGTAAATCTGAGTTGCCGCAGGCAAGGGAGACGCTCCCCCCCCAAGAGCCCATAGCCTATATTTGTGACTCTATCGCTGTGGTTTAAATATTCCTTAAAGGTTCGCATTCAATCTTCGCTAAGACCACAAATATAGGCTATGGGCTTTTTTGGGGAGCTGTCTTTCAACTGACTAGTAGGACTTGAAGTAGCTAGCCGCTACATATATATCCTTTATCGGATTGCTCAAAAGAAAGCAAAGAGAAGGAGTATTCTAAGCTTGAATTTTGTGACTTTGCGCTGTGGAATCCTGACTGTAACCTTGCGAGCTCGTTTTCGAGCAAGGTTGTTTTATCAGGCAGGATGGAACGTTTAGCGCAACGGAACAAAATCAAGCTTAGAATACTCCTTCTCTTTGTTTTTTTGAGCAACTGCCTGCAATTTTCTTTGTAGCGGCGTCTGTTTAGTTCTAAAAACTAGTATTTACTTAAAAGTTACGATTGTTACCCCGGCATCCCCTTCGCCGAATTCTGCAAGCTTATAGGACTTCACAAACTTCAGTTTACGGAGATACTCGTGGATACCTTTTCGTAAGGCGCCAGTTCCTTTTCCGTGAACAACCCGGACAGAAGTAAGTCCGGCGATCATAGCATCATCGAGGTATTTTTCAAGGCGGGCGATTGCCTCATCCACAGTATTTCCGAGAAGGTTGATTTCTGGATTGATTGTTGCAGCCTTATTGATACTGTAGCGGTCTTTTGGCTGATGCTGTGGTTTCGGTGCTTTTTCTGGAGCGAGAAGTTCTAAGTTTTTGTAGTTTACTACAGAACTTAAGAAGCCCATCTGGATTACAAGGTCTCCATCCTTGTTGGCAGCTTCTTTTACAGTTCCGTTTAGAGAAAGTGTAGTTACAAATACAGAATCGCCTACTTTGAAGTCAGAAGGATCGGAGATAGTGGAAGACTTCTTTGCCTTATAGGCGAGCTTTTTGTCAAGCTTACTCATGCGGCCTCGGAGATCACTTCTCTGTGCTTCCATTTTTTTCATGTTGTTCTGCTTTGGATGCTGTCCCCATGCGTGATATTTACGAATGGATTCATCAGCAACTTCCTTGGCTTCTTCGAGAATGTTTCGTGCTTCCTCGCGGGCATCACGGAGCATCTTGTCTCGTTTTTCTTTAATGTCATCCTGTTTTTCTTTCAGGCTGTTCTTTAAGTTCTCGATTTCCTGTTTTGTTTTGTAAAGTTCAGACTGTTCTTTTTCAATTTCAGCTTTGTTTTTCTCTAATTCAGAGAGCATGTTTTCAAAGTCAATGGCAGTCGCATCGATTTGGGAGCGTGCCTGTTCGATAATGTAGTCTGGCAGGCCAAGACGTTCACTGATGGAGAAGGCATTACTTTTTCCAGGAATACCGATTAAAAGGCGGTAAGTTGGAGAAAGAGTCTCAAGGTCGAATTCACAGCAGGCATTCTCTACGCCAGGTGTGTCCATTGCGTACATTTTTAGCTCAGCGTAATGTGTTGTTGCAACTGTACGAATCTTTCCTGTATGCAGGTCATCTAAGATGGCAATGGCAAGTGCCGCACCTTCTGTCGGGTCAGTTCCTCCACATAATTCATCGAGTAAAACGAGAGAATTGGGGTCAGCTTCGTCTAAAATGTGGACAAGGTTCGTCATATGAGATGAAAATGTGGATAAGTTCATCTCAATACTCTGCTCATCTCCGATATCTGCAAAAATATCAGAAAATACAGCAAGGCGGGAACCCTGAAATGCAGGAATGTGGAGTCCTGCCTGTCCCATAAGCTGGAAGAGACCGACTGTTTTTAAGGAAACGGTCTTACCACCAGTATTTGGTCCGGTGAGCAGAAGCATATTAAAGTCCTCGCCAATATAAATATGGATTGGAACGACTTTTTTCGGGTCAAGTAATGGATGACGGCCCTGCTTGATATCTACAATTCCGTCTGTATTGAAAATCGGTTCGGTTCCCTGATATTCTTTTGCATATTTTGCCTTTGCGAAAATAAAATCAAGCTTTGTCAGAATCTTCTGATTTTCCTCTAATTCACGGCTGCAGGAAGCGGCCTGTGCGCTTAAAGACTGGAGAATCTTTTCGATTTCCATTTTTTCTTTAATATCTAATTCTTTCAAATGGTTGTTTAACTGGACAACGGCCATCGGCTCGATAAAAAGTGTAGAACCGGAAGAAGACTGATCGTGAATCATACCCGGAAAGGCGTTACGATATTCTGTTTTTACAGGAACACAGTAACGGCCATTACGGACGGTAATCAGCGCATCCTGAAGCATTGTCTTGTTATTTTGTGAGTTGATAACAGAAGTCAGCTTATTGTGGATGGAGATATTTGTCTGTTTGATTTCGCGGCGAATGTCTTTTAATGCGGAAGAGGCATCATCACTGATCTCATCCTCAGATAAAATACACTGTGTAATTCTCTGGTAAAGGAATTCTAATGAATCAAGTTCTCCAAAATAGCTGTTTAAGGAGTCATATGCCATTATGTCATCTTCCGTATCGCCGTATTCTACAGCCTGTGCTGTAATAGAAAGAAGACGGGCAATATCGAGAAGCTCCTTTGTATTTAATGTGGAATCAATTTCTAATAATCTTAAATGTGGACGGATATCAGAAAGTCCCTGAAAAGAAAGATAACCCGTCTTATAAAGCCGGGTCAGTGCATCTTTTGTTTCTGTCTGTGCTGACAAGATTTCTTCGTAATCAGAGGAGGGAAGCAGGTCTTTACAGAGTGCCTTTCCCATGGTCGAAGAAGCAAAAGTCTCCAGCTTTTTAATGATTTTATCATATTCTAATGTGATTAGTGCCTTTGTATTCATAAATAAAATCCTCTCAAAAATTTAAGTTCAATCTTGATATGCATCTTAATTTGTGATGGATGCATTATGCAGGAAAACGTATTGCAGAGCTATGTAAAGAGAAATAATCCAGATAGTATATAGTTTGTACATAGTTTTACTGCGTAAGTTATGATTGAATAAGATTTTCATATATTGATAATATTAGATTAACTTGTTAGTAGCGAGCCCGAAAGCCCTTTTCATCTGCTACATTTACAGAAGGAATATTTGTAATGTCCAATTTGTCAATGCGGATGAAGCGATTCCCACCTGGCTGATCAGAGGATAACTCCTGTAAAAAGAGTTCCACACGGTGGTCTAGTCCCTGGACTTCCATCTCTACCGTACCATCATAGAGATTGCGAACCCAACCCGTCACATTGTACTTTTTTGCAAAACCGGTTACTGTAAAGCGAAGACCAACGCCCTGTACGCGGCCGTGTGCAATAATGTGTTTTCTAATCATAATGCTTACCTACAGTCCGATACTGTGCCGGACTATTCCTTTCCTTAATTTAATGCAAAAGTAATTGTGACATGAAATACTTCATTTGTCAATGAAGACGGGGCGTAAAGCCTTTAAAAATGCGGAAAAATCTGCGAAATAGAGCATTTTCTTGGTTGTCAGCCTATTAAATTTAAGCTATAATATGTGAAGTAATTAAAGAGATGGATTAGAAAGGAAACGTATATGCGTTATATTAATGAACTCAGAGAAGGAGATAATGTCTCTGAAGTGTACCTTTGTAAAGTAAAAAATATTGCGAAGACAAAAGCGGGAAAGACTTATTATTCCATGATTTTGCAGGATAAGACTGGTGTCATTGACACAAAAATCTGGGATTTGAATAATGGAATCGAGAATTTTGAACAGATGGATTACATCCGTGTAGAGGGTAATGTCACAAGCTTTCAGGGCAGTCCGCAGCTCAATGTCAGAAGACTGCGTAAAGCCAGAGAGGGCGAATTTGCAATGGAGGATTATATCCCATGTTCCAACAAGAGTATTGACGGAATGTTTAAGGAATTATCTTCCTATGTGAATCATGTACAGAACATTTATTTAAGACAGCTATTAGTTGCTTTCTTTGGAGATAAGGAATTTGCAGCCAAGTTCAAGGCACATTCCGCAGCGAAAAGAGTACATCATGGATTTATGGGTGGTCTGTTAGAGCATACATTAAGCGTAACGAAACTGTGTGATTTTTATTGTACGCAGTATCCGATTTTGAATAAAGATTTACTTATTACAGCAGCAATCTGTCATGATATCGGAAAGATTGATGAGCTTTCTGATTTCCCGGAGAACGATTATACAGATGTTGGACAGCTGGTCGGCCATATCGTAATGGGAACGATGATGATTGATGAGAAGATTAGAAATATTAATGGTTTCCCAGCGAAGCTGGCGAATGAATTAAAGCACTGTATCTTAGCACATCACGGTGAGTTAGAATACGGTTCCCCTAAGAAGCCGGCATTAATTGAGGCATTAGCTCTTAATTTTGCAGATAATACTGATGCAAAGATGGAGACGTTTATTGAAGCACTTGCAGAAGAGAGCCGTCAGAGCGGTGAGTGGAAAGGTTACAATAAATTATTTGAAAGCAATATCAGAGCGACAAGTCATTTAGGAGAAAAGGATTGAATAATAAAGTGAAATCAGAACAGAAGTTGAATTTGAAAAAGAATCAGGAAATTTCACTTACAATCGAAGATTTTACAAAGGAAGGGGAAGGTCTTGGCAAGTACCAGGGCTTCCCTTTCTTTGTTAAAGACACGGTAATCGGTGATGAAGTGAGAGTTTCCATAACAAAATTAAAAAAGAATTACGGTTATGCCCGTCTGGTAGAAATCGTAACACCATCAAAAGACAGAGTAACCCCGCCATGTCCGGTCGCAAGACAGTGTGGAGGTTGTAAGTTACAGCAGATTTCTTATGAGAAACAGCTTTCTTTTAAAAAGAGTCTTGTAGAAGGCTGCCTGATGCGTATCGGCGGTTTTGGAAAAGAAGATATTGAGCAGAAGATGGAGCCAGTATACGGAATGGAAGAACCGTGGCATTACCGCAATAAGGCACAGTTTCCTGTTGGTTATGACAAAGAGGGGAACCTTGTTGCCGGATTTTATGCGGGCCGTACCCACTCCATCGTGGCCAATACAAATTGTGCGATTCAGGCAGAAGTAACTCACCCGATTGTTGAAAAAGTTCTTACTTATATGAAAGAAAATAAGATCTCTGCATATGATGAGAAAAATCACAGCGGTTTGGTGCGCCATATTTTAACCCGCATAGGATTTACTACTGGCGAGATTATGGTATGTCTTATTGTAAATGGTACGAAAAAGCAGTTGAAACATATTGATAAACTTGTAGATGACTTAAAAACAATCGAGGGAATGACAAGTATTATCGTAAACACGAATACTGATAAGACAAATAAAATTTTGGGACTTCGCTGTGAGACTGTATGGGGCCAGGATTATATTGAAGATTATATCGGTAATATTAAATATCAGATTGGGCCGCTTTCTTTCTATCAGGTAAACCCACAGCAGACAAAGGTTCTTTATTCTAAAGCATTAGAGTACGCTGAGCTGAAAGGGCAGGAACTTGTGTGGGATTTATACTGCGGAATCGGAACTATTTCCCTCTTTTTGGCGCAGAAAGCAAAGCAGGTTTACGGTGTAGAAATCATTAAAGAAGCCATCGATGATGCCAAGAGAAATGCCGCATTAAATCATATGGATAATGTTGAATTTTTCGTTGGAAAGGCAGAAGAAGTCGTACCTGCACAGTATGAAAAGACTGGGATTCATCCAGATGTCATCGTTGTTGATCCACCAAGAAAGGGCTGTGATGCGATGCTCTTAAACACAATGCTCGATATGGCACCGAAGCGCATTGTCTATGTAAGCTGCGACCCGGCAACATTAGCAAGAGATTTAAAGATACTGTGTGAGGAAAAATATACCTTGGAGAAGGTATCTGTGGTAGATCAGTTCAGCCACTCGGTTCATGTGGAGAGTGTGTGTGCTTTGAAAAGAGTAGATGAATAATTTTGCTATATTTGCTATAATATAGAGAGTGTCTGCATTAAAAAAGACTGGAAAGCATTTTTTAAATATACTTTAGGTAAATAGTTTTTTATACTATATTATTAGGACCTTTATAGAGAAAATAAGATAAGAATGAAAAATTATCCAGAAACTATGATAGGATATATTGTTTTTTGTCTTTTTAATTATAGTAGTATTTTTAATTGCTATAGACACATCTTATGATAAAACAGAGGAATTGAACAAGAATATTCTTAAAAGATTTTCTGGCAGGCATACCTAAGAAAAGATATATGTAGATCAAGAAAAAATATTTACAAAAGTATCATGGGAGGGGCGGAATATATGAAGTCAATCAAGAAATACGAAACAATTATTAATGAGGCACTGCGTTCAGCACTTGAATACGATACTCCCGAGGGACAAATTAATGAATTTATCAGTTTTTTTGGAAAACATATCGGATCTGACAGAATTTATATTTTTGAGGATGACGAGGAGCATCATGTAACAAATAATACTTATGAATGGTGTGCAGAAGGAATTACTCCGCAGATTGAGCATTTGCAGGGTGTGAATATGGAAGTAATTGATTGGTGGTATGATACTTTTGATGAGGGAAAAAGTGTTATTATTTCTGATGTTGAAGAATTAAAAGAAGTACATCAGGTATCTTACAATATGCTTAAGTACCAGAATGTTTGTAAAGTAGTTGTCAGCCCATTACGCCATAAAGGGCAGATAAAGGGATTTTTCGGTGTAGATAATCCACCGGCTGTAGATTACAATGCATTAACAATGTTTTTAGATATGATCGGAACCATGCTGATTTCTCTTTTAAAAATAAGAAATACATTTCAAAAAGAGCAATATAACGCAAGTATGAGCAGCTACTCAGCACTTTCTGAGATTTATTTATGTATGCATTTAATTGATATAAAAACAGGAAAGTATGAGCAGATAAAAAATGTAAAACATGTAGAAAAAGAATGTGAAGAGCTTGATCAGGAGAATTTTTCAAAAAGAGTATATACAACTATGAAATACTTCTGTACAGAAATGTATTTATCAAGTGTACTGGAGTTTGTGGACTTATCAACATTAGACAGACGATTAATGGAAACAAACACAATCGTTCATGAATTTATAGGTACAGTTTCCGGATGGTGCCGCGAGCGCTTTATCAAAGTAGATAGCGATGAAAAAGGCCGTCTGTGGCATGTTCTTTACTGTGTGGAAGTTATTGACGAACAGAAACGCCGGGAGAAAAAGCTACTGTATCTTTCTGAAACAGATTCCATGACCGGTATTAATAACCGTGGAAGCGGGGAGCGAAAGATTGCAGAATTCCTTGAAAAAAAGAAAGGTGGCCTGTTCTGCCTTTTAGACTGTGATAAATTCAAAAAAATCAATGACACATATGGACATGCTGTTGGAGATACCGTTCTCATTAAGCTTGCAGCAGTCCTTCAGCGAGCCTGCCGTGAGAATGATATTGTCATGCGGCTTGGAGGTGATGAATTTGCGATGTATCTTCCAGGAATGCCAGATAAAGCACAAGCGGAATCATTTTTCAAACGTTTATTTACGCAAATAGATAAGATTTCCATACCAGAAATGCAGGGAGAGAAAATTAATGTGAGTCTGGGAGCTTCTTTATGTTCGGATAAAGATGGAGCAACTTTTGATACGCTATATCATGAGGCGGATGCGGCAATGTATGAAAGTAAGAAAATTGTGGGGAATCATGCAATAATATATTCTGATTTGCCACAGGCAAGGCAGACGCCACTGTAGAAGAATTATCATTTCTTTAAAGAACAATAATTTTGATATCACAGTGAAAAAGTTCAGAGTAAAAGTATGAGAAATACTTCTGTTCTCGGTGGAATGTAGCAGCACAGAATTAGGCTACAGACAGAACACATCGTATCGGGCAAAAAATGTAGTGAATGTCCTCAAATTGGTTGCCAGAGACACGATAGAAGAAAAAATTATTCATTTGCAGGAAAAGAAGGCAAAACTGGCAGAGGATATTATAGAAGGCAAGGAGACAGCAGAACATTATTTAATCCGAGAGGAAATCATAGATTTGTTATCAGAAAAAGACAAATAATGGAAATATACTGTAAGTTCGCAATAAGTAATACTATCAAAGAAACTGCTGTGCAAAGAGTCAATATATTTCAGTAATAAGACAGCAATTTTCATATATCCTCTCTTTAGATTAGTGCTATAATAAAATAAATATGACTATTCAGAAATAATTCATGGAATCGCATTTGCGATGCTTATTTTTTGCTTTGAATAGCCGCAGTTTATATAACATAACACAACCGTGGGACAACACGGGGGTAGCTCGCTTATGCTTAGCACAACGGTGCTATCGAACGAGAACCGACCTCTATAGGTGGGGAGGATGTCACCATAACCAGAAAACCAAAGTATACATATTGGGAAAGGGGTAGAAAGACATGATAGATAACAAGAGACAGGAGCTGATTCATAGCCAGGTAATGGAGATTCTCAAAGAGAACCAGTTAGCATTTTCTAATGTTGCACGTCCAAAGCCAACAAAAGCTTCTACAGCAACTTCAGCATCCTGGTCAAAAGACATGGCTCCGAAAGCATCTGCAGCAACACAGGGAGCATGGGACAGCACAAATACACCGGGCGGTGTTTCTTCTTTAGCAAAGGAGAAATGGAATGTACAGGAAATCGCAGCACTTGTAACAAAGGCATTAGAAGCCAGCAACGTAAAAGTTGCATTTTCTAATAAGCCAATTCCTGCACCAACAACAATTTCCAGTTCTACACAGCCAGCATGGAAGAAAGACGAAGACGAAGCTCCTCGTAAACCGGCAGCAGGTACACAGGGCGCATGGGATGTGACAGATACACCAGGTGGACTTTCTGCTGAGACAAAGAAAGTATGGAATCTTGATGCAATCACAGCTCTGGTAAAGAAAGAATTAACAGAGAACCTTGAGTTCTATAACAAACCACTGCCAAAGCCAACAACAGTATCCAGTTCCACACAGCCAGCATGGAAAGATGACAGCGAAGAGTATAAACCAAAAGAATCTGCATCTGCTCAGGGAATCTGGGAGAGAGGCAATAAGATTTCTGCATCTACACAGCCAGCGTGGAAGGTGGATGAAATCGCTGCTTTGGTAACAAAGGCTCTGCAGAATAAATAATATTTACTACAGGCAAGGGGAGATGTCCTCTGAAAGATAAATAAAGCATATTTGTGACTTTAGTCGCTGTGGTTTGAATGTTCGCTTGGACGCGCGAATGTTCAAACCTTGTTCCGAGGCCACAAATATGCTTTATTTATCTTTCAGAAGACTGTCTTTGGCTGCGGCAAATTACTATTTAGAAAGGAATTATTATGCAAAGTAAAATGACACTTAAAGAATGGCTGCCACTGCTTGGTATCACAGTCTCAGCATTCATATTTAACACATCAGAGTTTATGCCGATTGGTTTGTTGACAGATATTGCCGACAGCTTTCATATTACAGAGGCACATGCGGGGGTACTGATTACAGTATATTCATGGATCGTTATGTTACTGTCTCTGCCGTTGATGCTTCTATTGAATAAGATTGATTTTAAAAGACTTTTGTTAGGAACGATTGCACTTTTTGGAATCTTCCAGATGCTGTCCGCTTTTTCTGCTTCATATGGAATGTTAATGATATCACGTATTGGCGTAGCGTGTACACATTCAGTATTCTGGTCGATCGCATCACCGGCAGCAGTCAGTGTTGTGTCAGAAAAGTTTCGTTCACTTGCACTTAGTATGGTAGTAACCGGAACCTCAATTGCGATGATTCTTGGACTTCCGCTAGGAAGAATTATCGGACTTCATATGGGCTGGAATATGGCATTTTTCTGTGTAGGAATCATTGCTTTTATCACAACCGCTTACCTGATTTTTGTATTCCCGAAAGTGCCGGGCGGAGAGTCTTTCTCCATAAAACAGATGCCGGAAATCTTTAAAAATAAAACGCTGATGGGAATTTTTCTTGTTACCTTTTTATTTGCCACATCGTATTATACGGGATATAGTTATATTGAACCATTCTTACAGAAGGTGGCTGGTCTTTCTGATAACTGGGTTACAACAACACTTACTATATTTGGTGCAGCAGGTCTTTTGGGAAGTTTTTTATTTTCCCATTATTATGACAAGAATAAATATCTTTTCGTAAAACTGGTAATGATCAGTGTGGCGGCAGCATTACTTTTATTATATCCGATATCAAAAGCACATATGGCGGTTGTTTTATTATGTGCATTCTGGGGTATGGCAGTTATGGCATTTAACGTGACATTTCAATCAGAAATTATTACTTATGCACCGGCAGCGGCTTCCTCTGTAGCAATGGCAATCTATTCCGGAATCTATAATCTTGGAATCGGAAGCGGGACATGGATTGGAGGAAGTATTTGTACCCATCTGTCCATTTCCTATATCGGAATTGCTGGTGGCATGATAGCAGTAGTGGCGGCATTGTTATGCATATTTGTTGTGATAAAGTATATGAAGGAATTTGATAGAGCAGCTTGATTTTAAAGCGGGTATTGATACTCGCTTTTTTTGCTTAAAATAGAAAAATTACGGGACGTAGAAGGATGTAATCTGAAATATGTAACAAAAATAAAAGATATACTTGCGAAAATGATGGTTTTATACGATAATAGGTACTGTTTGACCTGAAATAGAAAAATCAGGCAACATAGAGTAAAGAGAGATTGAAAATAGATAATTGGAAAATTAAATGGAGCTTCCGAGTAATTCAATTGCGGAATGCTTCAGGATAATAAAAGTTATCGTATAGGAGCATAAAAAACAAGGAGAGAAAAATGAGCAGAATAGATGAAATTAAAAAACGACGTACCTTTGCAATTATTTCGCACCCGGATGCCGGTAAGACTACATTAACAGAGAAGTTCCTTTTATATGGAGGTGCAATCAACCAGGCTGGTTCCGTTAAAGGAAAAGCAACCGCAAAACATGCGGTATCTGACTGGATGGATATTGAGAAGGAGAGAGGTATTTCCGTAACTTCTTCCGTATTACAGTTTGAGTACGGCGGATGCTGTATCAACATTCTGGATACTCCTGGACATCAGGACTTCTCAGAGGATACTTACCGTACATTAATGGCAGCGGATTCTGCCGTTATGGTAATTGATGCATCGAAAGGTGTAGAGGCACAGACAAGAAAGCTTTTTAAAGTTTGTGCCATGCGTCATATTCCAGTATTTACATTTATCAATAAAATGGACCGTGAGGCAAGGGATATTTTTGATCTCTTAGATGAAATCGAAAAAGAACTTGGAATCCCAACTTGTCCGGTAAACTGGCCAATCGGTTCCGGTAAACAGTTTGCAGGCGTTTACGACAGAAAAAGCCAGAAAATCGATTTATTTGAAGACACAATGAAGGGTACAAAGATGGGAACGATGAAAGAAATCGCCCTCGATGACCCGGAAATCAGCAACTATGTCACAGACGAAGCAAAAGAAGTATTAGAGGAAGAAATTGAGCTTTTAGATGGGGCCAGTGCAGAATTTGATCAGGAATTAGTTGATGCCGGAGAACTCTCTCCAGTATTCTTTGGTTCTGCCCTCATGAACTTTGGCGTAGAGAATTTCTTAAATTACTTCCTGAAAATGACTTCCTCCCCACTGCCAAGAACTTCTGATCAGGGAACAATCGACCCAATTGAGGAAAAAGATTTTTCTGCATTTGTATTTAAGATTCAGGCAAATATGAACAAAGCTCACCGTGACCGAATCGCCTTTATGAGAATCTGTTCCGGCGAATTTGAGGCGGGAATGGATGCTTTCCATGTACAGGGAGACAAAAAGGTACGTCTTTCTCAGCCACAGCAGATGATGGCAAGTGAGAGAAAGATGATTGATAAAGCCTACGCCGGAGACATTATCGGAATCTTTGACCCAGGCATTTTCTCTATCGGAGATACCATCACAACTTCACCAAAGAAATTTGCTTACGAAGGAATCCCTACCTTTGCGCCAGAACATTTCGCAAGAGTGCGTCAGGTAAATACGATGAAACGTAAACAGTTCATCAAGGGAATCAACGAAATCGCACAGGAAGGTGCTATCCAGATTTTCCAGGAATTTAATACTGGAATGGAAGAAGTAATCGTAGGTGTAGTAGGAACATTGCAGTTTGATGTATTAAATTACCGCCTGCAGCACGAATACAACGTAGAAATCCGTCTTGAAAAACTTCCATATGAATATATCCGCTGGATTGAAAATACAGAGATTGACCTTGAAAATCTTCGTGGAACATCAGATATGAAGAAGATTAAGGACTTAAAGGGAAGACCACTTTTACTCTTCATTAATAGCTGGAGTGTGGGAATGACTCTGGAGAGAAATGAAGGACTTGTACTCTCGGAATTCGGAAGAGCTTAAGAATTCTGATTTGTGGGACTGCGAAGCAGACGAACTCCTGAAGATAAATAAAGCATATTTGTGACTTTAGTCGCTGCAGTTTGAATGCTCGCTTTAGGCGCTCGCAACCAAACCTTGCTCCAAGGCCACAAATATGCTTTATTTACTTTCAAGAGTTCTGTTTGTTGGCAAATCGTGAAATTGGTTGGAAGGATTTGGAAAAGAAGACAGGAAGTGTATAAATCTATAAAAACGGATAAAATCTCAAATCAGTTTAAAAAATATTTTTCACAAATAGTTCCAGTGTCAATCTTTCAGAACACCAGCTCTCTGTAAAGCCACAAATATAGAGTCTTTTATTTCCAGAAGGCTGTCTTTAACTGAGGAGGAAAACTCAGAATCTATTTTCTGCAATTGAAATAGAAGTTTTCGGATAGGATGAATTCGGAAAGCGAGGGGAAGATTTGATAAAGAAATTAGAGTATGTTTAAAAAATATCAAAAATTTACCAATTTTACTATAGTGTATGCTTGAAAAAAGATTATAATATGTTAAAATATATATTATTATTTATAAGAAAGGGGAAACTTATGAAAAACAATCATAATCTACTAATGAAAATGAAGAATCTTGAAAAATTTAGCGGGGCTATCAAAAGATGTGTAGCAATAGCAATGGCATCCATGTTATTTGCAACAACTGGATTTAGTTTGGATACACATCCGGTTAAGGCGCAAGAAGTAAGTTCGTCAGCAGATAAGATTGAAATTCCAGAAATAAGCAAGGATGCTTTTAAGAAGTACAAAAAGATTTCTGGAATTGGAGCGAATACTATTTTAGGAGCGGATTTTACTTATTATCAGCAGTGTCTGGAGTGGGGGAAATCATATAAAAATTATATGAGTCAGTCCGTAGACAATATTTTCGACTATGTAAAAAGTCAGGGTATCAATACCATATCTTTAAAGGTTGCTGTAAATCCAACAGGGGAAAATGCATATCTTTCTTTGGAAAATGCAATAAAAACATTAAAAGCTGTAAAAGCATCTAATACAAATCTTAAGACAAATCTTGTCTTACTTTATTCAGACGAAATAACTTATGCGGGTACACAGAATCTTCCGGCAGACTGGGAGAAAGCAGAGAAAGAAGAGCAATCGGTAACTCGAGTAGAAAGTGCAAAAACTTATACAAGAGAGACAATTGCAAAGTTAAAGCAGGCGAATGTCCTTCCTGATATTGTAACGATTGGTAATGAGGTGAATTGGAATTTCCTTGGAATTACTGACGGAGAAGGCTGGGAAGGCTGGGAAGGCTGGAAAGCAATGGGCGATATTTCAGCATTGCTGAAAAAAGAAGGTGTAAAGAATGCTGTCAGCATAGCTGCTCAACCTGATGCTGCTTCTGTAAAATATATTGTTCAGAAACTGGGCTATGCGTCTGTAGATTATGATTATATTGGGGTAAATGTTTATCCAGATAATAATACAAACAGTTATATTAAAAGTTTAAAAAACGAAGTAGAAAGTTGTGCACCGGATAAACAACTGATAGTTTCTAACGTAGAATATGAACGTGTAAATGAGGCGAATACAGCCAATGTATATACACAGGCTGACAGCATTTATAACTTGTTAGAAGCCACAATTGATGAGAAGAATGCTGGTGGTTTGATTTATAATGAAGCTGCATATGTTGGAAGTTGGAAGTCTTTCTTTGATGATGAGGGAGATGCACAGGTTTCCATGGCTATTTTTGCATATGCACAGGGTAATGAGACAGATACAAGCAGAGATCCTTATAAATACGGAGATGATACTGGTTTAAAACAGCAGAAAGTAACCATTAAAAAAGTGAAGAATATGTCAGATTCTACTATTCGAGGCATAGACATTTCATCGTATACTGCTTTAAAAAAGGCTGGGGTAAAATATTATGATAATGAAGGAAAAGAAGCCTCATTACTAAAAGTTTTAAGTGATAATGGTGTAAATTACATTCGTATTCGTATATGGAATGATCCGTATAATGAAAAAGGAGAGACTTATGGTGGTGGATCCAATGATGTTAAGGCTGGGTTAGAAATAGCGAAAGAGGCAGCCAAATATAATATTAAAGTTTTATTGGGATTCCATTATTCTGATTTTTGGGCAGATCCAGCAGTACAGTTGCTTCCAAAAGCATGGGAAAAAGATAGAAATAATCAGGAAAAAATGTGTTCTAATGTATATGAATTTACTAAAGAAACCTTAGAACAATTTAAAGATGCTGGTGCTGACATTGGTATGGTACAAGTTGGAAATGAAATATCTCAGGGAATGATGGGGATTATGCATAGAACTAAAGCCAATGTCTGGCAGGAAGAAGAAAAGTCTGTGCTTATTGACAGTTATTTAAATGCAGGTGCCAGGGCAGTAAGAGAATGTGTGCCAGATGCTTTGGTTGCGATACATTTAGATACTCTTAATTTAAGTATATATAAAGATGCTATGAATGCATGGGAAAGAGATAAAGTGGATTATGATGTTTTAGGATCTTCTAGCTATGCCTTTTGGGCTGGAAAAAATATGCTTGGGAATGTTCGGAAAGCTGGAAATTATGTTGCATCCAGAGGTAAATTATTTGCAGTATTGGAGACATCATGGCTTAACTCTCAGAAAGATGCAGATGGTACTGTAAATATGGTTAATAATACTAAAGATGCAGTTTATAAAGTTGGTCCTCAGGGACAGGCAGATATGTTGTCAGATTTATATGATGCAATTTTATCAAATGATAATGGATTGGGTGCTTTTTATTGGGAAGGGGCATGGATACCTGTCAAAGCTGGTTGGGTGAATTGGAAATATAACAAAGAAATGGCCAATGAATTTGGAACAGGATGGGCGACAGAAAATGCAGGAGGATACTATCCAAAGAGTAAATTGTATTATAATGGGAATCCTGTTTGGGGAGGAGATTCTTGGGATAATCAAACGCTTTTTGATGATAAAGGATACCCATTAGATTCTCTTCGCTTCTATAAAGATGCAGTGTCATCTAACGAGAAATATTCCAGAGTGGTTATTGCATTATGTGATAAGGAAAATAATGTACTTGAATACAGGGTAGTAAAAGTTATTTCAGGAAAGAGTATGACTTATACATTACCGGAAATTAAAGGATATACGAAAGAAAAAGATACAATTAAAATTTTAGGAACAAATGATAAGATATCTAAGGTATCTGTAGTTTATAATAAGGATATAAAAAAACAGACAATTACTGTGAAAAAAGCATCCTATACGATTCCTTATGGAACAAAGTTTAATCTTAAGAACGAAGTAAAAGCAGTTGGAAGTTTAACATTTACTTCAAATAATACGAATATTGTTTCTGTTGAAAAGCAGGGTAAAAAACTTGTTGTAAAGAAGCCAGGAAAAGTAAAGATTAAAATAACAGCCGGTGCAACAGCAGATTATAAACAGACCAGTAGAATAGTTACTATTTATGCAGTTCCGAAAAAGCAGACCATCAAAAAGGTTTCTACAGCTAAGAGAAAAGTAAAAGTGAATATAAAGAAAGATGTAAAAGCTACAGGATATCAGATTGTTGCAGCTAAGAACTCAAGATTTAGCAAGGGCAAGAAGGTATTAACAAAGAAAGGAACAAGACAGGTAACATATACAATAACAAAATTAAATTCTAGGAAAATTTACTATGTAAAGGCACGTGCTTATAAAACAATAGGCAATAAGAAATATTTTGGTCCATGGAGCAAAGTAAAGAAAATAAGAATAAAGTAAATTCCATAGATCATTTGAAAAATTAGAATTTAATTTGAGCGAATTTTAACTGAAGTTTATATCTAAAGAGCACCCCATATTGTGACTTCAAGGATAGATTGAAGATGAATAAGTATTCAACGCAATCTATCTTCAAAGTCACAAATATGGGGGGTTTTAGGATTCTGTTTGTCGGCAAATCAAATAGCAAGAATTTTCTTGGCGTTCTCCACTCGTTCTTTCGTTGGAGGGTCAATTCCTTCTAAAGGATATTCTAATCCAAGTTCTTTCCATTTATAAATACCCATCGTATGATAAGGCAGGATTTCCACCTTTTCCACATTATCAAGAGAGTGAATGAAATCAGCTAATCTAGTCAAATATTCATCTTTATCGCTTCGTTCCGGGACAAGGACATGGCGAATCCAAATCGGTTTTTTGATATCGGAAAGATAGCGAATCATATCAAGAATATTCTCATTGCTACGACCAGTTAAAACTTTGTGGTATTTGTTATCAATGTGTTTGATATCCACTAATAACAGGTCTGTATATTTCATCAATTCCTGAAATTTAGAAAAGAAAGGTTCCTCTCTTGTAAAAGGTCCTCCAGCAGTATCAATAACAGTGTGGATTCCTTTTTCTTTTGCCTTTTTAAAAAACTCTAGCATAAAATCAATCTGTAAAAGAGGCTCACCACCACTTACGGTAATACCGCCGCTATTTTTCCAGTAAGTACGATAACGGAGTGCCTGATTTAACAGCTCATCCGCACTTCTCCACACCGCACCATTTTCCTCTGTCATCTTCCATGTATCTGGATTGTGACAGAACTGACATCGCAAAGGACAACCCTGTAAAAAAACAATAAAACGAACTCCCGGCCCATCCACCGAACCAAAACTCTCCGTAGAATGAACAAGAGCCATCGCATTTTTATTACATTCTGTCATGGCATGTTCTGGCAATTACATCTAACTGCTGTTCTTTTGTCAGAGAGATGAATTTAACTGCATAACCTGAAACACGGATCGTAAAGTTTGCGTATTCTTCTTTTTCCGGATGTTCCATAGCATCAATCAGTTTCTCAACACCAAATACATTTACGTTTAGGTGGTGAGCACCCTGTGCGAAGTAGCCGTCCATAACATTTACTAAGTTACCAATACGTTCTTCTTCGGAATGACCGAGTGCATCAGGGTTGATTGTCTGCGTATTGGAAATACCATCTAATGCCCATTCATAAGGAAGTTTAGCTACAGAGTTTAAGGAAGCTAAGAGACCGTTCTGCTCTGCACCATAACTTGGGTTTGCTCCTGGGGAAAGTGGTTCACCGGCTTTTCTTCCATCTGGAAGGGAACCTGTTGCCTTACCATATACTACGTTAGATGTGATAGTAAGGATAGAAGTTGTAGGTTCAGAATCACGATAAGTATGGAACTTCTCCAGTTTCTTCATGAATGTCTGAAGTAACCATACAGCGATATCATCGGCGCGGTCGTCATCATTTCCGTATTTAGGGAAGTCGCCAGTTGTTTCATAATCTACAACGAGTCCTTCTTCGTTACGAACTGTCTTAACCTTTGCATATTTGATAGCACTTAAGGAGTCTACTACGTGTGAGAATCCTGCGATACCTGTAGCGAATGTACGACGTACATTTGTATCGATTAAGGCCATCAAAGCATATTCATAGTAATATTTGTCATGCATGTACTGGATGAGATTTAATGTATTTACATATAAACCTGCTAACCAGTCCATCATGATATCATATTTGTGCATTACTTCATCATAGTCAAGATATTCGGAAGTAATCGGTTTATATTCCGGTCCAACCTGCTGTCCGGTCTTTTCATCCACACCACCATTGATAGCGTAAAGGAGACATTTTGCAAGGTTAGCGCGAGCACCGAAGAACTGCATTTCCTTACCAGTCTGTGTAGCAGAAACACAGCAGCAGATGGAGTAATCATCGCCCCATACTGGACGCATTACATCATCATTTTCATACTGGATTGAACTTGTTGTAATAGAAATATGAGCTGCGTAATCTCTAAATGCTTTTGGAAGACGCTCAGAGTAAAGTACTGTGAGGTTTGGCTCTGGGGATGGTCCCATATTTTCTAATGTGTGGAGGAAACGGTAGTCAGTTTTTGTAACCATGGAACGACCGTCCTGTCCAAGTCCGCCAACTTCAAGTGTTGCCCATACAGGGTCACCGGAGAAGAGCTGGTTGTAAGCTGGGATACGTCCGAACTTAACCATACGGAACTTCATAGTCATATGGTCGATTAATTCCTGCGCTTCTTTCTCTGTAAGGATTCCCTTATCCATATCACGTTTGATATAAATGTCAAGGAAAGTAGCGATACGTCCGATACTCATAGCAGCACCGTTCTGTGTCTTGATTGCTGCAAGGTATCCGAAATACGTCCATTGAACAGCTTCCTTTGCGTTAGAAGCAGGTTCGGAAATATCATAGCCATAGCTTTCAGCCATAACTTTCATATCTTTTAATGCTTTAATCTGCATGGAGATTTCTTCTCTTAAACGGATAACGTCATCTGTCATTGTTCCGTCACCGCAGTTTGCGAAATCTTTTTGCTTGTCAGCAACTAACAGGTCAATACCGTAAAGAGCTACACGACGGTAGTCACCAACGATACGTCCACGTCCGTAAGTATCTGGAAGACCAGTAATGATCTTATTGTGACGAGCTTTCTTCATTTCAGGAGTATAAGAATCAAATACTGCCTGGTTATGTGTCTTATGATAATCTGTAAAAATCTTGTGGAATTCTGGATTTGGTGTGTAACCATAAGTTGTACAAGCTTCTTCAGCAGTACGGATACCACCAAATGGCATAAATGCACGTTTTAAAGGTTTATCTGTCTGAAGACCTACGATCTGTTCTTTCTCTTTTAAAGACTCAGAAATGTAACCCGGTTTATGGGAAGTAAGGCTTGATACGATATCAGTATCCATATCAAGAACACCACCCTTTTCACGCTCTGCTTTCTGCAGCTTCTGCAGTTCGCCCCACAGTGTGTCAGTAGCTTCGGTAGGACCTTCGAGGAAAGAAGCATCTCCATCATATGGAGTGTAGTTATCCTGGATGAACTCTCTTAAATTAATTTCTTCTCTCCAGATTCGTCCATTAAATCCCTGCCATTGTTCTTTTTGTAACATCTTAATTGACCTCCCTGTTTGTTAAAAAAATCCTTAAGTCAAGGTTTTGAAATATGTTTGCTAAAAAATCAACAAAATTGTTCAGATGATTTACTATGATTAGTTTTAACTTATTTAAGTTTTAATCATCTAACAACATTATTAACATGATTTTTGGCAATCGTCAAACAATTTTTTGATATTATGTGTTCTTTTTTTTGAACATATACACAAAAATGCTTGTAGAGCCTTTAAAATAAAGGGTTTTAGAGCGTTGATAAAATATTATCAAATCGTACAAATGTACTGATATAAGTACAATAATGACAAGCATACAACTATAATTTTATTTTTCGCTCTTTAGAGCATGTTTGGAAAAACATCTTCTTTAGCACATGACTTAATAACGATTTAAAGTTACTTCTTATCAGGGATATTGGATAGAATATTATCTTATCAGAAATAAAAAAGCCAGCATCCAGACAAGAATTGCCCAGACGGTCGGCTATAAGAGTCTTATACTTCATGTGGTTCATTCCACTTACTTCCGTCAGTCGTATAAGTATCCTAACTATAAACAAAATAGAACAAAATGTCAAGGGGTTACTATTTAATTCATTAAGAGAACTACAGACGAAGCCATTGCCTCCAATAAGGCATATTTGTGATTTTAGTCGCGGCGCGTTGAATGTTCGCTCCATGCGCTCGCATCCAACACTTGCTCCGAGACCACAAATATGCCTTATTGGAGGCAATGGCTTCTGTGCTATGGCTGGAGAAGATGAATTAAACAGAGGGAGGGGATTTGGGGACAGAAACTGATGTCTTCTGCTTACTCAAGAATGACTGGGAACAGGGGGATGATTTAGCTTTTTTAATGGTTATCTCAGCAATATTTCAATAATTTCAGAATAAAAAGCAGACTGTTGTTATCAATATCAATTCATTACCTCTTCTATTTAAATACAAAACATCTATTCACAATATTTTAAGAGCAAGCAGAAAACTTCTACCCTCTCCCCCAAATCCCCACAACCACTATTTAATTCAAACAAAATCCAGCCAAAGACAGCCCGGGAAGAGAACCGATACCCTATATTTGTGGCCTCGGAGCAAGGTTTAGATGCGAGCGCATAAAGCGAGCATTTAAACCGCAGCGACTAAAGTCACAAATATAGGGTATCGGTTCTCTTCCCGGGCGTCTGTCTCTTAATGAATTAAATAGTAAACCTTCCTTGCCATATCGTGGAATATCCAGATGAGGCTCATTCCAATGGCAAGTCCTAAAGCACACTGTAATGTTTGGGAGCCGTAAGCTGCTGCTTCTGCCCATTTTTTCTGAACAGCATAACTCATCGTGTAATAGAGAGAGCCGCCGGGAATTAGAACGACAACGGAAATGATTAAAAATAAGGTGGTAGGGGCTTTTCTTATTTTTGCGATGACTTCGGAGTAAATTGCGGCGAAAGCACTGGCAAATAGAGAAGAAATGAAAACATCAAATCCCCAGATAGTTGCGATGACATAGATAACCCAGGTCAGTACACCACCTAATGCGGCAGGGAAAATGTGCTTAAATTGCAAATGAAATAAGAAGCCGAAGCCGGCAGCTCCAATAAAGGCTGCAAAAAATTGTAATATCATAACACACCTCCAACAAACCAGATAGCGCACATAAATCCACAGGCAAGTGCTCCCGCCCAAAGAAGCGATTCTACAAGACGCATCACGCCTGAAATCGTGTCACCGATTAAAATGTCACGGATAGAGTTTGTCATAAGGATTCCAGGAATCAGCAGCATAATGTCACCGATCATAACTTTGTCTGCATGAATTACCGGAAAGAAATGTGCAGCTACACAAATGCCGGAGCCGACAAAAAGGGAGCAGAAAAACTGCAGGATTAAAGTGTTGCTGCATATAGAGTTTAAATGCCTTTGTAAAAAGCAAAGGAGAAAGGCAAAGATAACGGCAATGGCTCCGTCTAAAATTGTTCCTCCAAAAAAGACAGAAAAGCCACCTGCACCAAGCATACTTCCCAGGTAAATGGTATAAGGAGCAGGACTGATTTTTGAAATTTTATTTATCTCATATTTCAAATCTGCAAGGGAAAGAGGAGAAGAACAACAGCGCCTGCTGAGTGCATTTGCCTGTTCTAATTTAAAGAAATCTGTACCGACAGGGGTAGTGATTCTTCGGGTTTGTGTATATTCTTCGCCTTCTTCAAAGACCATAGTGACAACGATACTTGAAGTGATTGCAAATACATTCATCTGGGTGGCACCGTAGGCATGCCCCATTCGGTTTAGCGTTTCTTCCACACGGCTGACCTCGGCACCGTTGGTCAGCATAATTTCCGCAAGATTTAGTAATTCATGTAAAATAGCATTTGGTGGATTCACATACTTTCTCCTTTCACAAAAATATGATATAGTATATCACAAATTCAAAAAAAGGAGAAAAATTTTGAGCTATACCTGGTATGAAGTGTTCTGGTTTTTTCTGTTATATTCCTTTGCAGGATGGGTAATAGGAACTTCTGGAGCAGCATTAAAAGAAAAAAAGTTTATTGACGTAGGATTTTTATTTGGCCCGTGGTGTCCATCCTACGGATTTGGAGCCGTTGGTTTTGCATTATTTTTACCAGAATTAAAAGATCAGCCTGTATTTTTATTTGCAGGAGGAGTGATTCTTTCATTTATTATCACATCTTTTACAGGAGTGACCCTGGAACGTATTTTCCATCAGAAATGGAAAGATTATTCCAGACGGAGATTTAACTTTGGTGGCTATGTTAACTTACCTTATACGGTAGTATGGGGTGCGGCGGCACTGTTGTGTATTTGGATTGTAAATCCATTTTTAAGTAAAATTATTGGAATACTTCCATATGGATTAGGAAAAGTCATTTTGATTATTGCCTATGTAATAATCATTATTGATTTTATCGGAACTGTTTCAGGAATTCTGAGTGTACATATCCGCCTGGCACGATTAGGAAAACTAGTCCTTGTAGAAGAAGTAGCTGATAACTTACAAAAAGCTGCAGATTACATGGGAAATGGTCTGACTGGCTGGGTGTTAAAACATCTTGAAAAAAGCCATGAGGGTCTCGAAATCAAGGAAATCATCCGAAGTAAACTGCAAAGACGAGAAAAAGCACAGGAAATGACTGGTGTATTTGCAGCAGGATGTGGATTTTACAAACTGTTCTGGCTGTTCTTTCTTGGCTCTTTTCTTGGCGATATTACAGAAACTATCTTTTGCTGGTGGAAGATGGGCACTATCACAAGCCGAAGCAGTGTAGTTTATGGCCCATTTAGCCTTGTCTGGGGAATTGGCTGTTTTTTCCTCACCTATATGCTCTACCAATATCGCGATAGAAGCGACAGCTTCATCTTTATATTCGGAACAGTCCTCGGCGGTGCTTACGAATATATATGTAGTGTCGTATTAGAGCTTGTCTTTGGAACCGTATTCTGGGATTACAGCAAAATTCCATTTAATCTGGGTGGAAGAATCAACTTATTGTACTGTTTCTTCTGGGGAATCGCAGCCGTAGTCTGGATGAAAATATTATATCCGAAACTATCAGGATTTATTGAGAAGATACCAAAGAAAATCGGGGTACCATTAACCTGGTTCTTGGTTGTATTCATGGTATTCGATATGGCAATCTCAGGTCTTGCATTAAACCGTTATCACGAAAGACACCAAAGTGCAAAGACACCCGAAACCGCCATAACGAAAATATTAGATACGAGATTTCCAGACACAAGAATGGAACGGATATACCCAAGTGCCAAACATGTGAGGTAGGGAATTCTGATTTGCGTAGCAAAGGAGACGTCCACAGGGAATATAATATCCTATATTTGTGACTTTAGTTGCGGCATGTTGAATACTCGCTCTATTCGCTCGTATCCAACACTTGCTCCGAGGCCACAAATATAGGATATTATATTCCCTGTGGGCTGTGTTTTGGCTGCCTAAGTAAATTCAGAATTTATTTTTGGAGAGATTTGAGGGGCGTCAGATGGTTATGGCATTCCGAGGAGTTAAAATTCTAAAGAACTGACGTTTAAACCATTACTGGAATTGATTTAAAAATTTATTTGTTTTTTACAGTTTTTTTGTAGTTTTTTTTCGCGTTTTCAATGAAAACATCTCACTTTTTAAGAGATAAAGCTATAAACAGTTTTAAATTTCCAGTTCATAAGAAAGTAGTAACCTACCCATAAATTATTGTATTACTATGATAATAGTTTATGTATCAATCCTATAGAATTTAATTTTCTGGATATTTCTATGCCTTCAACCTTCTTCTCCAAATCCCTCCAACTGATTTTCTGAGTTGCCAACACACAGAACTCCAGAAACTAAATAAAGCATATTTGTGGCCTCGGAGCAAGGTTTGGATGTGAGCGCTTTAAGCGAACATTCAAACTGTCGCGACTAAAGTCACAAATATGCTTTATTTAGCTTCTGGAGTTCGTCTGCTTCGTAGCCTCACAAATCAGGATTTAATCTCTTCGGAAGAGGTCTCTTGTATAAACTTTGTCCTCTACATCAGCGAGTTCATCGGAAAAACGGTTTGCAATAATAACATTACAGTTTGCCTTGAAAGCGTCAAAATCTTTTTCAACTTTGCTTCCAAAGAAAGTATCATCAGCCAAAGTTGGTTCATAAATGATAACTTCTGCACCTTTAGCTTTCAGGCGCTTCATGACACCCTGAATAGAAGACTGGCGGAAGTTATCGGAGTTGGACTTCATAGTAAGGCGGTATACACCGATGGTAACCTGATTACCAGGAGTGCCGTCACGTCCGGCAGTACCGTGATAATATCCGGCTTTTTCTAAGATTCTGTCAGCGATAAAATCTTTTCTTGTGGAGTTAGATTTTACAATCGCTTCAATTAAGTTTTCAGGAACATCTTTGTAGTTGGCAAGAAGCTGTTTTGTATCTTTTGGAAGGCAGTATCCGCCATAACCGAAAGATGGGTTGTTATAATGTGTGCCGATACGTGGGTCTAAACCAACACCATCAATAATCTGCTTTGTATTTAAGCCATGTACTTCTGCATAGCTGTCAAGTTCGTTAAAGAAACTTACGCGGAGTGCGAGATAAGTATTGGCAAATAATTTAACGGCCTCAGCTTCTGTAGGGTTTGTAAATAAAACAGGAATATCTTCTTTGATAGCTCCCTCTTTTAAAAGACCGGCAAAAGTATGTGCTGCCTGTACAAGACGTTCATCTTCTAATGGTGCACCAACAATAATTCTGGAAGGATAGAGATTATCGTAAAGAGCACGTCCCTCACGTAAAAATTCTGGGGAGAAGATGATATTTTTTGTGTTGAATTTTTCTCTTACAGAAAGAGTATATCCGACAGGAACAGTGGATTTGATAATCATAGTCGCGTTTGGATTGTATTCAAGAACTAACTTGATAACAGCTTCTACGCTTGAAGTATCAAAGTAATTCATCTTAGGGTCATAGTTAGTAGGAGTACTGATGATAACAAAATCTGCATTCTCATATGCAAGTTTAGCATCAGTAGTTGCTGTGAGATTTAAGTCTTTTGTAGCGAGGTATTCCTGAATCTCCCTGTCTACGATAGGGGACTTGCCGGAATTGATCAGATTTACTTTTTCTTCGATAATATCAACGGCATAAACTTCGTTATGCTGAGAAAGAAGGATTGCATTGGAAAGACCGACATAACCGGTTCCGGCAATCGCTATTTTATAAGAACTCATTAATAATACACTCCTTTATTGAACATTATTTAGTAAAATTGTAAACAGAGTGTGTTAAAAAGTCAAGAAAAGAATATACATCATAAGATTATTTAAGAGGTTTGTTAATTGAAAAAAATGTTATATCATGTTAAAATATTACGGATATATTACAGAACAATATTTTTTGGGAGAAAAATGTAAAAGGAGAAATCATGAAAAAATATGATTATTTGATTGTAGGAGCAGGACTTTTTGGTGCTGTTTTCGCTCATGAAATGACAAAAGAAGGGAAAAAATGTCTTGTAATTGATAAAAGAAATCATATCGCAGGTAATATTTACTGTGAGAATGTAGAGGGAATTAATGTGCATAAGTATGGTGCTCATATTTTCCATACATCTGATAAAGTAGTTTGGGAATACATTAATCAGTTTGCAGAGTTTAATAATTACATTAACTCTCCGGTAGCAAGATATAAAGATGAACTTTATAACTTACCATTTAATATGAATACATTTAGCAAGATGTTTGGTATTAAGACACCGGCAGAAGCAAAAGCAAAGATTCAGGAAGAAATTGAAGAATTAGGAATCACAGAACCAAAGAACTTAGAAGAACAGGCTCTTTCTTTAGCTGGCCGTTCTGTATATGAGAAGTTAGTAAAGGGTTATACAGAGAAACAGTGGGGACGTGACTGTAAGGATCTTCCTGCATTTATTATCAAGAGACTTCCACTTCGTTTTATTTATGATAATAACTACTTTAATGACCGTTTTCAGGGAATTCCTATGGGAGGATATACTGCGATTGTAGAGAAGATGTTAGAAGGTTCTGACGTATTACTGAACACAGATTATTATGAATTCAGAAAAGAGAATGCGGATATCGCAGAAAAAACTGTATATACAGGAATGTTAGATAAATATTTTGATTATAAATATGGTGTATTAGAATATAGAAGTGTTCGTTTTGAGACAGAGACTTTAGACATGGACAACTATCAGGGGAATGCTGTAGTAAATTATACAGAACGAGAAGTTCCATATACTCGTATTATTGAGCATAAACACTTTGAGTATGGTACACAGCCAAAAACAGTTATTTCAAGAGAGTATCCGAGTGAATGGAAGCTTGGTGAGGAACCATACTACCCAGTGAATAATGAGAAGAACGAAGAAGTTGCCGGTAAGTATCGTGAATTAGCAGATAAAGAAGAGAATGTTATTTTTGGCGGACGTCTTGGTGAATACCGTTACTATGATATGGATAAGGTAATTGCAGCGGCATTAAAAGCAGTAGAGAAAGAAAAAAATAATTAATTAGGAGTGAGAAAATGGCAAAAGTATCTATTATTATACCTACTTATAATGTGGAGATGTATCTTGTAGAATGTATGGAGAGTGTTGTAAACCAGACATTAAAAGATATTGAGATTATCTGTATTAACGATGGTTCAACCGATGGCTCTTTAGAGATCTTAAAGAGTTATGCACAAAAGGATGACAGAATCGTTCTTGTTGATAAAGAGAATGGTGGTTATGGAATCGGAATGAATATCGGTTTAGATAAAGCGACTGGAGAATATATCGGAATTGTAGAACCAGATGATTTTATCCCGTTAAATATGTATAGTGATTTATATGAAAAAGCTGTTGAGAATGATTTAGACTTTATTAAGGCAGATTTTTACCGTTTTAAACGTGACAGTGAAACAGAAGATATGGAGTTAGTATACAATCACTTATCTCCAAACAAAGAAGATTATAATGTGGTATTTAATCCAAGTGAAACACCGGAAGCTATCCGTTATATCATGAATACATGGAGTGGAATTTATAAGAGAAGCTTTATTGAAGAATTCCATATCCGTCATAATGAAACACCGGGAGCTTCTTTCCAGGATAATGGTTTTTGGTTCCAGACATTTGTTTATGCAAAACGTGGAATGATTATTGACACACCATATTATATGAATCGAAGAGATAATCCAAATTCCTCTGTGCATAATAAAGAAAAAGTATACTGCATGAATGTGGAATACGATCATATCAGAGAACTTTTAGTACGTGACAAAGAAGTGTGGGAGCGTTTCTGCTCTATGTACTGGTTGAAAAAGTACAATAATTATATGGGAACAATCAAACGTATCGGTGAAGAATACAAGAGAGAATATGTCCACCGCTTCAGTGAAGAATTCAAAAGAGGGCTTGAATTAGGAGAATTGGATGAGTCCGTATTTACAAAGATTAGCTGGGATAATATTCAGTTTATTACAAAAGATCCGAACGGTTTCTATATGAAGAAAGTTGCTACGCCGGTAAAAGTAAGAAGACTTCAGAAAAAAGTAGAAAAGTTAGAGAAGCAGAATGCAAAGCTTAAGAATGATATTAAGATTATCAAAGGTTCCAGATCATATAGACTTGGCTGGTTCCTGTTAACAATTCCAAGAAAGATTAAGGCTATTTTTAAGGGCAATAAATAAAGGAGAAGCTATGAGCGTAAAAGTATCTGTTATACTGCCGGTCTATAATGCGTCTGATTATCTTCATCAATGTATGGACAGCATTGTAGGCCAGACTTTAAAGGATATCGAGATTATCTGTGTAGACGATGGTTCCACGGATAATTCTTTAGATATTTTAAAAGAATATGAGCAAAAAGATAAGCGTGTCAAAGTAATTCAGCAAAAGAATGCCGGAGCGGGAGCAGCCAGAAACAATGGATTATCCATTGCGACTGGTGAGTATCTTTCTTTTCTTGATTCTGATGATTTCTTTGAGTTTGATATGCTGGAAAAGGCTTATGAAAAAGCAAAAGGTTCTAATGCACAGATTGTAGTATTTCGTTCGGATCAGTATAGAGAAGATTTGAAGGAATTTGTAAAGGTAAAATGGACATTACATGAAAAGCAACTTCCTCCATATCGTCCGATGAATTTCCGCTCTTTTACAGGCAATGTATTTAGAGTGTTCGTAGGATGGGCATGGGACAAACTGTTTGAGCGTAAGTTTGTTGAGGAGAATCATTTAAAGTTTCAGGAACTTAGAACGTCAAATGATATGTTATTTGTATTTTCAGCAATTGCGTTTGCACAAAGAATTGAGATTGAAGATGTTATTTTAGCGCATCAGCGTCGAAATAATCCAAAGTCTTTGTCCAATACGAGAGAAAAATCCTGGGAGTGTTTCCGCATGGCTTTGAATGCATTAAAAGATGCTTTGACAGCACATGGAAACTTCTGGGAGTTCGAGCAGGATTATATTAACTATGCATTACATTTCAGTTTATGGAATTTAGATACGATAACAGGTCCAAATAAAGAGCGCTTATATAATAAATTAAAAAATGAGTGGTTTGCTGAATTTGGAATAGACTCTCTTCCAGCAGAAAGATTTTATGATAAGAAAGAATATGCCAAATATCTTAAGATAAAATCAGGGGATTTTAATGCTTATTGTGAGCAGTAGACATTAAGAGGAATAGACATTGTAAGTAGATATACAGGAAGGAGACCTCAATGAGTACTGATAAAAAAGAGTATGGAATTTCGGTAATAATGCCTTGTTATAATACAGAACAATATGTAGAAGAAACATTAAAGTCTGTATTGAATCAGAGCTTTAAAGATTATGAAATTATTTGTTTAAATGACGGTTCAACGGATGGTACATTAGAGATATTGAAGAGATATCAACAGTCGTATCCAAATATACGGGTGATTTCAAGTGAGAATCACGGAGTTGCGTACCAGAGAAATACAGGTGTTCAGTGTGCTCAGGGAAAATATATCTACTATATGGATAGCGATGATTTACTTAAGGAGAATTGTTTGGAGACACTGTATCAGTATGCAGAAGCAGACAATCTGGATGTTGTGTATTTTGAGGCAGATAGTTTCTACGAAACAAAAGAAATTGAGGAAGCATTTCCTCAATTTCTTACATTATACCACAGACATAAAGAATATGATGGTATTTATGATGGAAGGAATCTGTATATCCAGATGGAGAATGCAGGAGATATAAAGATGTCAGTCGGTTTGCAGTTCACATGTCGCCAGTTTCTGCTGGATAATAATATCAAGTTTGGCATGGAACGATATTTTGAAGATAATTTATATACTGTGAAAGTTACACTTAAGGCAGGTAAGGCAAGATGTGTCAGAGATAATTTATATTTAAGACGTGTCAGGGCTAATTCAACAATGACTACTTCTGAAAATAAAACACGTTTTGAATCTTATTTAGAAGTGGTCAGAGGCTTGATGCAGATATTAGAAGAGGAAAAGCAGGACTTCGTATTGCAGGAAGCAATTTATAAAAGAATAAGAGGAACTTTTATGAATGTGTATAAAGATTATTTAAAGGTTTCGGAAGAAGAAAAAGAAGAATTTTTCGGCGAGAAAGGAAGTCCGTTATATTTGCTTACAGGAATGGCTTCCTTTATGAATATTGAGGAAGTAGGCAGAAAAAAAGTATCTGAGAAATTGAAAAAGACATATGCTGAGAAATCAGAGATCAATGCAAAACTACAAAGAACATACGCTGAGAAATCAGAGATTAATGCAAAACTGAAAAAGGCATATGAAGAAAAAACAGAACGCGGAGAAAAGCTTAAAAAACTGCGAAAGCATTTAAAAGATACAAAAGCAGAACTAGAAGAAAAATCAAAGCGTTTAGAGCAGTTAGAGCAGGAAAAGAAACAGCTGGAGAAGCATTTTCTGGGAAGATTTGTTTTGGAAAAGTATAATAAATAAAAGTTATCCACTGTTTCACTAAGCGAAACAGTGGATAACTTTGTTTAGAAGTTTTTTTATGTTTCTAAACAAAATAGAAATTATCAGACAGATAACAAAAATGATAAGAACAATAGAACTATTATATAAAATGTCGGCAATGAACTCGGAAAAATGAGAGAACATAAAATGATTTAACATAGTAGGTACATTGTGTGTTGCAAGCAAATCTCTTATAGGGATATGGATTAAATATACTGGGAAAGTATAAGAGGCCAGCCAGCATATAAATTTTTGAATTATGTTTGAAGGCACAGGTGCTTTGATGACAGAGGAACAAAAAATAAATATTGCAGAAGCACAGATAATACCAATAGAACTATACCAAAATAGAATATAGTTATTTGGTGTTTCTAATGAATATCTATGAAGCTGAATGAGGCTCCTAAGATAATTCAGAGAGAAAAACAAAAATATAGAAACTGGTATAGCAAGTTTACGGGTAAAAATCTTCTGGTATTTATAAAAAATATGTCCCCAGATTATTTCAATAGAAGCGGGAACTAGAGCATTTATTGAATGATGGGAAAATGCTCCGAGACTATTCGAAGAAATATCATTCATGATTAAAAATATAAATGTCCCTATTAAAAAAATCTTTGTTCGATTTGTATCAGCATCCAAATAATCTACAAATGCCTTAAGCAAAGGATAGATAAGGATTACTAAAATATAAACATAAAGATACCATAGGTGAACGCTGTGGCTAATTGGATTTTGCCAGGACAGAAGAGTTCGAAAGGTATCAATATATTTAGAGGCAGCAATATGTAATGAAAGCGGCTGTTTATCAAATAGCCAGTTAAAACAATAGAAACCAATAATGCTAAATATAATTAACGGAATGATGATATGCTTTAGGGTTTTCTTTAATAATCTGGAATATTCATTATTGAAGAGGAAGGCACCAGTAATCATAAAAAAGATAGCTACGCCATCAGCTAACAGACAATTTAGAAAAAGACGGAAAGTATCCCAGCTATGCTCATTTACAGCAGCGGATAGACTGGTGTGTACTCCGATTACAATCAGGCAGGCTAGAAGTCTGCAAAGTTCAATAGATGGATTTCGTTTCATGTTATTACCTCGAATAAAATTAATAGATAGTATAGTAGACCTTATATAATATAAAGCATTGTATAATATTAGCATAAAAATATAAAAATTGAAATAACGATTTATTTTATTTAAGAAGTTCGTATTTCTGATTGGAAATAAAATAGACGGAAAATAAAGAGGTATATAAAGAATAATACAGGAGTATAGTATGAGAGAGAAAATTAAACCAGGAGTGTATGCGATTTTATCGGCGATAGCTTTGTGTATTTCAGGACGGTTTTCAGTTACAGTTAGCGGCTGGGCAAAACTTGCTGCAGAACTTAGCGGTGAAAAAGAACAGGCATTTGTCATCGTTATTTTACTAATGATTTTATATACAAAGAGCTGGAGCATATATATATCAGGACGGCAATGGATAACACATATATTAGCAGTGTGTTTTTCTTGCTGTATGCTTATAGGAAAAAGCTTTTCTCAGACGGGAGACATAAAATTTATTTTTGGAGATATAAAACAATTTTGTATCGCTGCAATAGTCTTTTGGGGATTTTATATATTATTTGATGTGGCAATTACACTTTTATATGTATATATAAATGAGAAGAGTGAGGAGAAGGAAAAGTCAATAAAAATTAAATGGATAGAGGAACATTACTTTGCCTTTTCTTTTTTATGTATGCTGCTATGCTGGAGTCCTTATATTTTATGTTATTTGCCAGGCTCAGTACCGCATGATGGTTATTGGCAGTTAAATATGGCATTTGGAATTAATCCTTTGACAAACCATCATCCGTGGGTAATTACTTTTATCTATGGAGTTATTATGAGAATTGGAAGATGCATCAATGATAATTTTGGCGTATTTATGATAGTGGCCATATTTACGGTCATAGAAATATTATGTTATGCATCTGTATGTAATAGTTTAAAAAAATGGGGCGCATCGAAAAAAGTGTATATAGGAACATTGGTGTTTTTTTCGGTCGTTCCGGCATTTGGCAGCTATGCACAGGCTGTAATTAAAGATAATATTTTCACGGCATTGCTGGCGCTGTTCTTTATTATTTATATTGATATTTGTATGCATCATGGAAAAAACATTGAAATAAAAAAGATGGTAATTTTGTTCTTGGTGGGAATGATGGTGTGCCTAAGCAGGAATAATGGTGTTTATATTGTTATTCCGTCAATGGTTTGTTTGATATTATATGTACAGAAGGAAAGAAGCAGATATGTTATCCTCCTGATATGTCTTATGGTATGCTATCAGGGACTGGAAGGTTATGTTGCACCGCAGCTAGGAGTAGAAAAAGGCTCAGTAAAAGAAGTACTTTCTATTCCATTTCAACAGACAGCTCGATATATAAAAGAATATCCAGAAGAAGTTACTTTGAAAGAGAAAAAAGCTATAAATGATATTTTATCTTATGATGGGATTAAAGAAAATTATAATCCAGAAATATCAGATTTTGTAAAAAATACTTTTAGAGAAGGTTCTGAAGATAAATTAGATGAATATTTTAAAGTGTGGTTTGAAATGTTTTTAAAACATCCAATGGTATATATAGAAGCTACATTAAATAATACATTTAGTTATTATTATCCTTTTTATAATGAAAAGGTTTTAGGAGATTATCAGTTTTATATTAAAGGAGCGCCTGTGGCAACAGGATATTTTGATATCCATTACATTACGCCGGTAAAAATAAGAACAGTACTTGCAGAATATGCTCAAATATGGAAGAAGGTTCCGGGATTTTCTCAGCTTGTTGACCCTGGTTTTTATACTTGGATCTTACTGTTGTTAGCAGGATATTTAATCTATAGAAAGAGAACAAGGGATATATTATTATTAATTGGGCCAGCCATCAATATATTGATATGTATTGCTTCCCCGGTTAATGGACTATTGAGATATGCTCTGCCTCTTATGGCGTGTACTCCTCTTTTGATATATTTGACAGTGCGTGAGGAAAAAGAATCTGAAACAGAAGGGGAAAATCGCCCTTTATAACATAGAAATGCTGAATTAAGAAAGAATGAAAACAAATTCTTAAATTCTCTTAATTATTCTTGTTGTATAGTTTCTTATGGTTTATAATCTTAATAGCAATGTAAGTATGACACTGTCGATACCATTGGCAGTGTCATATTTGTTTGTATGAATATTAGAGCATTTTCTAAACATGCTTCAGAGCAGATGTTAAAATGAATATCAAATGGATATTAAGAAAAGAGGGAGGAAACAATGGAAGCAATTAAAGTATCAGTCGTAGTCCCTGTTTATAATGTAGATGAATTTTTAGATAACACACTTTCTGATATTACAGGTCAGACTTTGCGAGAGATAGAGATTATTTGTGTGGATGATGGTTCTACAGATAATTCCTGTAAGATTATTGAAGAATGGATGGAGAAAGATTCCAGAATTCAGCTGATCAGACAGAAGAATCAGTACGCGGGGGTTGCTAGAAATAATGGTTTAAAACAGGCACATGGAAAGTATGTGATTTTCTGGGATGCAGATGATTTATTTGAGCATAATGCATTAGAGGTTATGTATGCACAGGCGGAACAGGAAAACTCCGATATATGTATCTGTGAGGCTCGCAAGTATGATAATGCGAAAGAAAAATATATCCCTTCTGATGCATATTTAAAAGAAGATCTTCTTCCGGGAAAGCAGACGTTTAATAAGTTTGATGTTCCAGATTACATTTTTAACTTAACAAATAATGTACCGTGGAATAAGTTGTATCTCAAAGAATTTATAACAAAAAATAAGCTGCAATATCAGGCAATCAAACAGGCGAATGACACGTATTTTACGATTATGGCATTATTTCTTGCGGAGAGAATCACATATGTGAAAGATGTGCTCATTGCTTACAGGGTAAATAATGATGAGAGTTTATCAGGCAAGGCTTCTGATACCGTATTTTGTGCTTATGATTCATGGCTGTATGCCAAAGAACATATAGAGAAGTATCCAGACTTTAATCTTGTCCGGTTCAGTTTTTTGAATCGTGCCTTGAGCGGATTTTATCATGCATTGAATATTCAGACAACTTTTGAATCCTATGAGAAACTTTACCGTAAGCTTGTGGAAGAAGGTTTTCATGAGTTCGGACTAGATGAATGTACAGAAGAGAATATTTATGCAGTGTGGATGTATAAAGATATGCAGAAGATGTATGAGACAGAACCGGCAGATTTCCTCGTACAAAAGAGTATTACAAGACGTGTTAATAACGAGAATAATAATGTGCGCCGTAAGATCTTAAGAGAGAAGAATGCAGTGTTAAGAGAAAATGTGCAAGCACTGAAAGAGGATAAAAAGACTCTGCAGAGCGACAAAAAGAAACTGCAGGAAGAAAAGAAAAAACTTGAGGGCGAGAAAAAAAAGCTACAAAAAGAAATAGACAATATTAAGCAGTCTAAAGCATATCGTCTTGGAAACAAATTGTTGTGGCTTCCGAGAAAGGTCGTAAAAAGAGGATAAAGTGCGAGTTACTCTTGATTTTCTTCTTATTTTGGATATAATAAAGTAGTATAAAGAAGTAATAAATATTTACAGGGGTGGCCAAAGAAGGTATATTTATGTAAGAATAAGTATACCTTCTTTTTCTTTTATACTTCTTTGGGAGTAGATACTTGATATGCTTTAATGCGTGTAATACATAGAGAGGTGATATGTGTGAATACTTTACAGACAAATGACTGGCTTATTTTGAATTCAATTATTTATGAGATTTATACAACAGCCGATTTTGATGGAATGAGAAAAAAGTTTTTGGAGCAGATGAAAATGCTTGTAGATTTTGACAGTGCGGATTTTTATCTGGCAGCAGCGGACGGCGAGCATAAGCTTACAGCACCGGTTATGTATCATTGTGACGAGGATTTATCGGATGTATATGATACCATTGATTATGGGCGCGGAATTTTATATAGCGGAAAAAGTATCGTATACAGAGAGACGGATATTATGGCAGATGAGGTGCGGACAAAAACGGAGTATTATGACAAAGTATATAAGCCGAACAGATGGCATTATTCCTTACAGATGATTATAGCAAAGGATAAGCAGTTTCTTGGTGTAGTCACCTTATATAGAAATATTGGAAAAGATGATTTTAACCATGATGAAGTATTTCTTGTGGATACGTTAAAGGAGCATATGGCATATCGTCTGTGGCAGCAGAGACAGAACCGTATACAGTTTGGTGAAAAACTTACCGTATCAGCAGCGACAGAGAAATTTGGCCTTACAAGACAGGAACATAACATTCTGCACCTGTTAATGGAAGGAAAAGATAATAGCTTTATCTGTGATTACTTAGCAATTAGTATCAATACGTTAAAAAAGCATATTTTAAATATTTATCGAAAACTTGGTATTCGAAACAGGGTGCAGTTGTTTAAGAAAATCAGGGAGAAAGAGTAGAAATAGTCTTTATTCTGTCAAAAATATGTGCTATAACTATTTTTGATTTGGTAATAATTTTGTAGTAATTGAAATTTGTATAGCTTTGAACAATTCTATTTTAAAATGTATATATTGCTTTACAGTAAGCAAGAAAAAGTTATTTCTGAAAAGCTCGCTTTTAAAAAGAGGATGTTGTTTTCTTGTGAGGTAGAAATATACGATATATTACAGAGTTATACACAGAGGAAAGGAATGAAGATTTAGTATGTTAAAAAAAGGTAAACTTTTTCTGGCTCTCTTACTGACCTGCTTTCTGCTGGGAAATACTTTTGGCAGCATAGCAGTAAATGCTGCGGGAAATTCGGCAAGCCAGGCAGCACAGACAGTGGAAACGATGTCAAAGGCAAATGAGTATAAAGCATTCTGGTTTTCTTATTATGACTATGATGCCTATCGTGCCAAGTATAAAAAGAGAAATGCATCTACATTTAAGAAGTATTTTACGAAGGTAGTGAAAAAGGGGAAAAGTCTGGGAATGAACTGTATTATCGTTCATGTCCGTCCGTTTGGAGATGCGATGTACAAGTCCAAATATTTTCCGTGGTCCAAATGCATTTCAGGTAAACAGGGGAAGAATCCGGGATTTGACCCATTAAAAATTATGACTTCTGTAGCCCATGCAAACGGAATGAAAATCGAGGCGTGGATTAATCCTTATCGTGTAGCGGCAGGTTCCACCAATTATAGCCGTTTATCTTCTAAAAATCCAGCAAGAAAGTGGCATAACAACAAAAAGACACGCAGAAATGTTCTTACTTATCGGGGAAGTCTTTACTATAATCCAGCAAAGGCACAGGTAAGAGAACTTATTGTGAACGGGGCAAAAGAAATTGTACAGAATTATGATGTTGATGGAATTCATATGGATGATTATTTTTACCCAACATTTAATTCTTCCAATGTAAACTCTGCTTTTGATGCAAAAGAATACAAAGCTTCTACTATGGGCAAACATAAAAATGGCATTGTTGCTTTTCGAAGACAACAGGTTAATGCTTTAGTGAAAGCGATTCACAGTGCAGTAAAAGCAACAAAGCCAAATGTGACATTTGGAATTAGCCCGGCAGGAAATATTGATAATTTAACAAGCAAATATTCTTATTATGTAGATATCAATAAATGGTTAAACTCCCATGATTATGTAGATTATATTTGTCCACAGATTTACTGGGGATTCAAACATCCGTATGCGAAGTTTGACAGAGTGACAAAGCGTTGGATGAAAGCTGCAAAAAGCAAAAAAGTAAAAGTATACATAGGAATTGCTGTATACCGCGCAGGCCATAATACCGGTGCAAGTTCAAGCGAACGCCGGGAGTGGAGATCGGATGCAAATGTTCTCAAAAAGCAGGTACAGTATGCTAGAAAAAAAGGTTGTGACGGTTTTGCATTCTTTGACTACCAGGATCTGAAAAGCAAAACAAGTGCGAGAGCGGTAAAAAATTTGAAAAAAGTATTGAAGCGCTAATTTACTAAAGCACAGAACCCGAACAGATAAATAGAGCTTATTTATCTGTTCGGGTTCGTCTGTTTATCCAAACTACTAATTGTTGAGAAAAATTCTCAAATAAATTATTGACTTCTAATAGATATTAGTGTATGCTAACTAAATAAGAATACGTGAAATAAAAGTAAGTTTTAGCAAACATACAAAAGAAAGAGGTTATTATGTTACCATTAACGATGGCAAGTCAGGGAGAACCAATGACAATTAAAAAGATTGGTGGAAAACAGGAGACGAAGAAGTTCTTAGAGACATTAGGATTTGTTGTTGGCGGAACCGTTACAGTTGTTTCTGAGATTAATGGCAATATGATTGTGAATGTAAAAGATTCCAGAGTTGCCATTGGAAAAGATATGGCAAATAAGATTATGGTTTAAAGCTATGTTTCAACATTGATAATTGAAAGGTTAAGAAAGAGATAGAAAGTTTGAATAGGTATTAGCCTGAGTATTAAGTTATAGAGATTATTGATTGTAGCGTACATTTTTATATCATATATTTTGGATAGCTAGATAATGAAGTTTAAAGCAAAAATATGACAACAATTGAATACTTATTGAGAATACATAACGCTAAGCGAGGATAATTGAGAAAAAATATCATTATTAGATTTTTTGCTTGTAATTTCCCCCTCGGTTGGCTTATTATTGTGTGAAAAGAAAAGTGATTGTACTTTTACATAAGAATATCAATATTATTAGGAGGTCATGGACATGTTAGAATGTTTAACTAAAATTAACTGGAAAAAAGTAGGTTTATTTGCATCAGGTACTTTATTTGGAACAGCAGGTATCAAGGTTTTAGCAAGTGATGATGCTAAGAAAGTTTATACAAACTGTACAGCAGCCGTTTTAAGAGCAAAAGAGACTGTTATGAATACAGTTACAACTGTTCAGGAGAATGCTGAAGATATTTATGAAGGCGCAAAACAGATTAATGAAGAACGTGCAGAAGCAAAAGTGGCAGCGGAGTTTGCAGAAGAAGCTGAAGCAGCAGAAGAAGAGACAACAGAAGAAGTTGAAGCTGAGGCAGAAGCAGCAGAATAGTTTTAATAATTTGATTTATATTAAAACATATTGTGATAAGGCTGACTGTCGATGTTGATTTAAAGTCGATATTAAGTTAGATTCAAAAATTTGAATTTGATTTAAAATGGATGTAGCTTTAAAAGTAAAGAAGAGACTGCAGGACAGAGGCGGTCTCTTTTTTTAACAGATAAATAAAGAGGTGTATATTTTGAAGTTTCAGATAAAACACGAGATAAAAGGAAGAATGCGTCTCCATATATTCCAGAAGAAACAGATGTCCTGCGAACAGGCAGACATTTTATTATATTATCTGGAGAATATCGAAGGCGTAGAATCTGCAAAGGTTTACGAGAGAACAGCAGATGCAGTTGTCCGTTATGCTGCAGATAAAGATGGTTTTGTACGACAGAATATTATTAAAGAAGTACAGAAGTTCGTTTACGATAAGGTAGAAGTTCCGGATGGTCTTATTGAGAATTCTGGAAGAGAGCTGAATCGTGAATTTCAGGAGAAGCTGATTGGACAGATTACTGCACACTATGCAAGAAAGTTTTTATTACCAGCCCCATTTCGTGCGGTGTATACAGGAATAAAATCATTAGGTTATATTTGGAAGGGACTCCAGACACTTGCACAGCGTAAGTTAGAGGTACCCGTTCTTGATGCAACTGCAATCGGTGTTTCTATTCTTCGTGGTAATTACGATACTGCCAGTTCCGTAATGTTTCTTCTTGGAATTGGAGAACTGTTAGAGGATTGGACGCATAAGAAGTCTGTGGGTGATCTTGCAAGAATCATGTCACTTAATGTAGAAAAGGTATGGCTTAAGACCGAGGACGGAGAAGTTCTTGTTCCATATTCCCAGATTAAACAGGGGGACAGCATTGTTGTACACATGGGTAACGTCATTCCATTTGATGGAACTGTATTAGCTGGAGAGGCAATGGTGAACCAGGCATCCCTTACTGGAGAGTCTATGCCGGTTAGAAAGTCAGAGGAGACTTCTGTTTATGCAGGAACTGTTGTAGAAGAAGGTGAAATCACTGTTAAGGTAAAAGCGGTTGGCGGAAGTGGACGTTATGACAAGATTGTTACAATGATTGAAGATTCCCAGAAGTTAAAGTCTGGTCTTGAAGGTAAGGCAGAACATTTAGCTGATAAGCTTGTGCCATACACACTTGCAGGAACAGGACTTGTTTACTTAGCGACAAGAAATGCCACAAAGGCAATTGCTGTTCTTATGGTTGATTTCTCCTGCGCATTAAAACTTGCTATGCCAATTTCTGTATTATCTGCAATTCGTGAAGCAAGCCAGCATAATGTTACTGTCAAAGGCGGCAAGTACATGGAAGCTGTCGCAGAAGCAGATACTATTGTATTTGACAAGACAGGAACACTGACAAAGGCAGAGCCTACTGTTGCGGAAGTTGTTCCATTTGGAGGCAATGATGCAGATGAAATGCTTCGTATGGCAGCCTGTATGGAAGAACATTTTCCACATTCTATGGCAAAAGCAGTCGTAGATGCTGCATTAAAGAAAGAACTTGACCATGAGGAAATGCATTCTAAAGTACAGTATATTGTAGCACACGGTATTTCTACTACGATTGAAGGGAAAACAGCTGTAATCGGAAGTTATCATTTCGTATTTGAAGATGAAAATTGTAAGATTCCAGCAGGAGAAGAAGTGAAATTTGAAGCTCTTCCAGAAGAGTATTCCCACCTTTATCTTGCATTAGAAGGAACACTTGCTGCTGTAATCTGTATCGAAGACCCTCTTCGTGAGGAAGCAGCCGATGTAATCAAAGCTCTGAAAAAGGCAGGTATTTCAAAAGTTGTTATGATGACTGGTGACAGTGAGAGAACTGCCGCAGCCATCGCAAAACGTGTAGGCGTTGATGAATATTATTCTGAAGTACTTCCGGAAGATAAAGCAAACTTTATCACAAAGGAAACAGAAAAAGGAAGAAAGGTCATGATGATTGGTGATGGCATCAATGATTCACCAGCCCTTTCTGCCGCAAGCGTTGGAATCGCTGTAAGTGATGGCGCAGAAATCGCAAAAGAAATCGCAGACATTACGATCAGCGCAGAAAGTTTATATGAAGTCGTAGCATTGAAAAAGATTAGTAATGCATTATTAAAACGAATTCATAAAAATTATCGCTCCATCGTGGGAATTAACTCTGGGTTGATTGTACTTGGAGTCGCAGGAGTATTAGCTCCGGCAACATCAGCATTATGTCATAATGTTTCAACACTGCTTATTAGTTTAAACAGTATGAAAAACCTACTCCCAGAAGAGTAGGGATGATTTGATTTATTAGCGGGACAGACGCACCCCGAAGAAAAAAGATACCCTATATTTATGACTTTAGTCGTGGCGGTTTGAATGTTCGCTTATGGCTCGCATCCAAACCTTGCTCCGAGGCCATAAATATAGGGTATCTTTTTTCTTCGGGGTGCTGACTGTGTATGGACTTGATTAAATTAAATCAGTGGGAGGATGATTTGAGGATGAGACGCATATTTATTTCTATATGGACTGTTCTTATCCCAAGTCAGGTTGATACATATTTTTTATAACACTTCAAAAAATAATTCAAAGCCAAAAATGAAACAGAAAATATATCCTATATTTGTGACCTTAGAACGAGATTTGAATGCAAACGACCGAGCGAGCATAAGACTTTAATTCGATTCCTCTAATCCACCCACTGCATCTTAATTTTAACAAAATCCAGCCAAAAAACAGCCCAGGAAGAGAGCGCAGGACCTATATTTGTGACCTCGGAGCAAGGTTTGGATGCGCGTAAGCGAGCATCCAAACCGCCGCGACTAAAGTCATAAATATAGGTCCTGCGCTCTCTTCTTGGGCGTCTGTTTTGAATATTTTTCAAAAAAAGATGCAAAATACCCTCTTATAGAGAAAAGTGTATCAATAAGGGTATTGACTTTATGACGAAAGTTAGTTATTATAAATGCAAGTTAGTAATAACTAACAAACATTAAAACAAGGAGGCACCATGAGACAGGAAGTATTTGAGATTGTACAGAAGATGGACAAAGATAATATCAGAACACAGATGGCCCTGCAGTGTGCGCCGTTGATTACCGGACTTAAGGTGGCGAATCTTTTGATTATTCCATCTAAGAACGAAGAGTTTGTTGGAGCGATTCTTGATGGAACGGATATTTCTTATATGAGATTAGCGAAGTCAGAATGCAAGACAACATTTTTCCTGTATCGGGAAGCAAGCTTAACTGTCTGGCTTACGAAAGCTGAGAACAGAGTACTTCTCAGGGAGACAGGATACAACGGTAAAGTATTATCTGATATCCTCAGAGCAGTTCAGATACGATATGAAGCTTATGTGCAGAAAGGGAAAGATTTTCCCCATGAAATTGGTGTACTGTTAGGTTATCCTGCAGAAGATGTCAAAGGATTTGTGGTGAATGAGGGGAAAAATTATCTCTATTCTGGTTACTGGAAGGTTTATGGAGACCTGTCGGAAGCAAAGCAACTGTTTTACAAATTTGACCGGGCGAAGGAAGCGTTGATTGAACTGGTATCGCAAGGTATCGGAATAAGAAACGTTATCGAAAGCTGCAGTAGTAATTTACTGCTGGATGGCGCGGCTTAAAGTTCCTTGTAAGACCTTTTCAAAGATGGAAACATCATGGTAAATCAAACTAATAATTTTTTTCAGGAGGAAGCAGCAATGAGCAAAATTAGCGTAGTGTACTGGTCTCAGACAGGAAACACAGAAGCTATGGCGGAAGCTGTCGGAGCCGGAATCGCAAAAGCCGGTAAAGAAGCAGACGTAGTAGAAGTCTCAAGCGCATCTATGGAAGACTTAAAAGCAGCAAAAGTATTTGCACTTGGATGTCCTGCGATGGGCGCAGAAGTACTTGAAGAGATGGAGATGGAACCATTTGTGGAAGAAGTAGAAGGCTTCGCACAGGGAAAAACCATCGCACTTTTCGGTTCCTATGGCTGGGGAGATGGCCAGTGGATGAGAGACTGGGAAGAAAGAATGACAGCAGCAGGCGCAACGGTATTAAACGGTGAAGGCCTCATCTGCCAGGAAACTCCAGATGATGATGCAATCAAACAGTGCGAAGAACTGGGCGAACAGCTGGCTCAGAACGCATAAGAGCGTAGAATCATTCAAAGAAAAACTCGTAGTAACTCATAGTAAAAAATAGTAACAAGCAATTATAGTAATCGCATAGTAACGCATATAAAAAACTCATAATAACGCAGTAAAGTAATTTATATTAAAAAGTAACGTATATCAATAAGTAATTACACATTTAAAAAATACCTCTAATTTAATGAAATACCCTTTCTAAAATTTATTTTTAGTCGAAAAGACAAGAAAGAAGAAATCCTTTCATTCCTTTCCGTAAATCGCAGCGGAAAGCAAGGGAAGTGATTTCTTCTTTTTTTGTGTGGGACAAAACAGATGAAACCAGCTAATAGATGAGAAGTGGGCTTGTTTTTCTCTTCGGGTTTCTCTGTTTATAGTTTGTCTGTCTATAGGCGTGTGTCGGATTATGTGCCGATCACTCATGCTGAGTTCGTCTGTTTCTACTTATTACGCAAGGCTTTTCGATAAATGCCATAAGCCACAAATGCCGTAACTGTTTCTGTTATCCAGAAAGAGTGCCATACTCCATTTGCGCCGATAAATCGGCTGAGTACGAACGCTAATGGTACGATGATTACGAGGTAACGAAGCAGGGAGACAACAAGTGATTCATTTCCCTTTCCGAGTGCTTCTAAAGCTCCACTTGATACGACGGAGACAGAAGAAACGATGAAGCCGCAGGAAATAATGCGGAGTGCGGATGCACCGGCGGCGATAGTTGTTTCCTGAGTGGTAAACATTTTCATAAAAGTTTCTGGCGTAAACATAAAAAGTAAGGTGCCGGCTGTCATGATGCCGATAGCAATTGTGAGGGCAAGCCGGTAGATTTTGTTTACTCGTCTGTATTCTTTTGCACCGTAATTGTAACCCATGAGCGGACGCATTCCCTGAATCATTCCGTTGACGGATAAATATAAGAAAGTCTGCAATTTATAATAGATTCCAAGAATGATAACACCAGATTCGGAAATTGATGCAAGGATTCCATTTAATGCGGAAATAAGCAGAGAAGGAAGCGCCATATTTAATGCACCGGGAATTCCAACACCGTAAAGGCGTATGCAGACATTTTTTTCAGGGCGAAGCAGGTGTTTACGTATTGTTACGGGTGGCTTTTTAAATATATAAAACAAAATGTAAATAAGTAAGGTAGAACACTGGCCGATGCCGGTTGCGATAGCGGCTCCTTCGATTCCAAGTCGTGGAAACGGTCCAATTCCAAAAATGAGAACTGGGTCAAGGATAATATTCAGGATGCAACCACACAGCATACTGAGCATGCTGACAACCATCATCCCCATCGCCTGAAAGTATTTTTCAAAAGTGATTTCCACATGGATAATAATTGAGAAAAGAAGAACGATATTTGAATAACGTAATCCTAAAGAGAGGGTGTCCTGATTGTTCGTAAACAGTTTTAAGAATGAAGGCATAATGAGGATGCCGGTTATACTTAAAATAATTCCATGTACAATAGAGAGAAACATTCCCTGTGAGGCAGCTTTATCTGCCTGTTCTCGCTGATCTGCTCCGAGACAGAAAGCAATCATAACATTGATGCCGATACCGAAACCTACGGCAACGGAGTTAACAACATTCTGAATTGGAAATACAAGAGAAAGTGCAGTCATGGCATCTTCGCTGATCTTGGCAACGAAAATACTGTCAATAATGTTGTAAAGTGAATTTACCAGCATGGATAAAATCATTGGTGCCGCCATAGAAAGCAGAAGTGGCAGAATTGGTTTTTCTTTCATATAAGTCTGTTCCATAAAATATCTTTTCCCTTCTGTATTATTTATTATTAATGTTTTACAGGGTACACATTGATGCTGTTAGATTTGTGAATTTTATTTACCCCGCCTCTGTAGGTGGTGCACATCTCGCAGCAAGAATACCGGGGCATTCTTGAATCTGTAAAAAGGAGTAGTTTATCGCAATAAAAAAGGCTACAGGATTCTGTACTGTTTAAATCAGAAACAGAAAAACCTATAGCCTTATTTAGACGATATATTATTTTAGCCACATTATTATAAAGGATTTGAAAAGGAAATGTCAAGCACTCTTTTTTAGAAAATCGAGAGGAATTCCTGATAATTGAATTACAATTTTTGCGGGTAAATGTTTAAAGATATTTTTTAGGTATATTTTTGAAATAAGATTTATAGAAGCTGGAGATTAGAGCGTGTTTGAAAAATCATTCTCGCAATCTGCACGCCCCAATTTGTGGGAGATTTTGCAGATGAACTCATAAGGAGGTAAAAAGTGTGGTTCTGGATAGGTAAATAATTATAGAAATATAAAAAAGATTAAATTTATATTACAAATGATATATTGTAATTAACAGGAAGAAAGGCATATGTTATAATAAACAGCAAAGACAATGTTTGATATGGAGAGGCTTCGTATATTGAATAAAAGCTGGCGTACACCTGTTTTGTTTACTGTGAGGACTTCTGTCACAATCTTGCATTGAATAAAGGCTGGTTTTTACAGCCCAAAGAGAGAAAAAGGAGAAGTTTATGAAAAAAATTCATGCATTAGTTATGTCTCTTATCATGCTTTTTATTGTGCTGGCACCAGCACAGAATGTGGAAGCAGCAGGCAAAAGCCTGAAAGTTTCTGAGAAAGCATTTTTCAAAGAGATGAAAGAATTTGACTACAAAGGAATGAACCGCTATGTGAAGGACTGGGGAGAAGGTGGACAGCTTGTGTCGGCATTTTACATGGTTCCGAGTGGTAAAAAGTATTTTGCTAAATGCGCCAGTAAGATGAGTTATCGTATCATTTCCACAAAGAAAAAGGGCAATAAGGCAGATGTGAAAGTGAAGTTCCGCTATGTGAATTGCGAGGATTTTACATTTAATTTCTGTATGAATGCATTTTATTATATGGCAGATGGAAAGCTTGATAATTTATCTTCCATGTCAGAAAAGCAGCTTATAAAGCTGGTAAATGGAATTATTGACAAATCGCAGAAAGATACAAAGTTTAATCGTTTTAAGACAAAAACAGTTACAATTCGTTTTGTGAAAGCAAAGAATTGCTGGAAAGTTCAGAAAGTTTCTGATAAGTTAGCTGATGTTATGATGGCGAACTTTGCATCAAATCTTCAGGATTTGGCAACATTTTCTATTTCGTCAGCTTGTGGAGAAAAGAGCGCATATGTTATACCTGAGACGTCAGAGTATGGGACAGTACAGAAAAAAGTACTGGTTAAAGTATTGAAAAATATTTATGGAAGAAAGCCAGAGTTGTCTGCATAAAGCTCATTTATACATTTGCTGAAAATCTTTATGAAGTTTATTGCATTAAAAATAGTGCTTGCTATTTCTTAATTCCTAGTATATTATTAGGAATTAGGAGGTGGCGAATTATGATGGTTTCGTCCAAAGGCCGTTACGCACTTCGTGTAATGATCTATTTAGCACAGAATGACAGAGAAGAATTAATTCCGTTAAAAGAAATTGCGGAGAATCAAAATATATCCATGAAGTATTTAGAGATGATCGTGAGCCTGCTTCACAAGGGTAATATGCTTATAAGTGGACGTGGGAAAAAAGGAGGATATCGTCTGGCGCGAAAGCCGTCTGAGTACACGATCGGTTCTATTTTAAAGCTGACAGAAAAAACATTGGCTCCTGTCAATTGCTTAGAGGGTGGGAAAGTAACCTGCGAAAAGGCAGGATATTGTATTACTCTTCCGATGTGGCAGAAACTGGATGGGATTATTGATGATTATTTAGAGACAGTGACGCTTGAGGATTTGCTGGAGGGTCGGGTTTAACCTGGTTCTCCAGTATTTTTATGGGGTTATTTTTTATGTAAAAATTATGATGGCGTATGGATATAAAAGTAATATAAGAGAGACAGAAAGTATTTTAAGAAGTATTTTTTCGGAAATTATGTACATGATAAAAAACAAGAATAGCGGTATCTTTTTAATAAAATCCTATTGACAAGATAGGATTTTCAAGATATAATTCCTATACACTAGATAGGATTTAGAAAGAAGAGGGTGAATTTATGTATATTTATGCAGATAATGCGGGAACTACAAAGATGAGTCCTGTTGCGATAGATGCGATGACAAAGTGCATGAATGAGGTATTTGGAAACCCATCCAGCCTGCATTCTACCGGACAGCGTGCTGCAGAAGTGCTTCAGAAAGCAAGAGAAGATGTTGCAGAAGCATTAGGTGCAGATTTTAATGAGATTTACTTTACTTCCGGCGGAAGCGAAGCAGACAACCAGGCTATTCGTTCTGCTGCTCTTTTTGGAGCAAAGAAGGGTAAGAAACACCTCATTTCCACAAAGATTGAACATCATGCCGTTCTCCATACTCTTAAGAAGTTAGAGCGAGAAGGCTTTGAAGTAACATTACTTGATGTTGGAGCAGACGGAATTGTTGATCCTGCTGACGTAGAGAAGGCAATTCGTGAAGATACAGCATTAGTTACTATTATGTATGCGAACAATGAGATTGGTACATTACAGCCAATAGATGAGATTGCAAAGATTTGTAAAGAAAAGAAAGTAACATTCCACACAGATGCAGTACAGGCAGTTGGACATGTTCCAGTGAACGTACACGCACAGAACATTGATATGTTATCTTTATCCGGACATAAGTTCCACGGACCAAAGGGAATCGGTGTCCTTTACGTTAGAAAAGGTGTTCCACTGTTTAACTTGATTGAAGGTGGCGCACAGGAAAGAGGAAGAAGAGCTGGTACAGAGAATATTCCTGCCATTGTTGGTATGGCAGCAGCATTAAAAGAAGCTGTAGCAAACTTAGATGAGAACATGGCAAAGATTTCTGCTATGAGAGACCGCTTAATTGAAGGCCTTTCACAGGTTGAACATTCCCGTCTGAACGGTGATGCTAAGAAGAGACTTCCAGGTAACGTAAACTTCTGTTTCGAAGGAATCGAGGGAGAATCCCTTTTACTTTTACTTGATGAAAAGGGAATCGAGGCTTCTTCAGGAAGTGCCTGCACATCAGGTTCTCTTGACCCTAGCCATGTATTATTAGCAATCGGACTTCCTCACGAAGTTGCACACGGATCACTCCGTCTTACATTATGTGAAGAGAATACACCAGAACAGATTGAATATATCATTAAAGAAGTTCCGGAAATCGTTTCTTATTTAAGAAACATTTCACCAGTTTGGGAAGAACTTGAGAAGGGAGAAAAGAAACATGTTATATAGTGAAAAAGTAATGGATCATTTCCGTAACCCAAGAAACTTAGGAAAAATGGACGATGCAGACGGTATCGGAGAAGTAGGTAATGCAAAATGTGGTGACATCATGAAGATGTACATCAAAGTAAAAGACGGCATCATTGAAGATGTAAAGTTTAATACATTTGGATGCGGTTCCGCAATCGCCAGCAGCTCTATGGCAACAGAGATGATTAAAGGTAAATCTATTGATGATGCCTTAGAATTATCTAATAAAGCTGTAGTTGAGGCCCTTGACGGACTGCCAACACACAAGATTCACTGTTCCGTATTAGCAGAAGAAGCTGTAAAGGCTGCTGTAAAAGATTACTACGATAAGAACGGAATCGAGTACGATAAAGAAAAATTTGCACCAGACGATTGCCCAACATGTGGGGAATAGTTGATTTGGTGGTTGATGAACCATTTGACAGACAGTTGATAGGCGGCTTATTAGATAATTAACAGACGAAAATGAAAAAGGCTTATCATCGTATTTGTGACTTTAGTCGCGGCGGTTTGAATGCTCGCTTATGCGCTCGTATCCAAACCTTGCTCCGAGGCCACAAATATGATGATAAGTCTTTTTCGTTTTCTGACTGTGGATGGTTCCGATAAGTACGTTCCTAACCTACTTTTGTAAGAAGCAGTTAAAATTACTGGAAAACCAAATCAAGGAGGGAGATTTGGGAGCGAGCATTCAAAGCGCCGCGACGAAAGTCATATATTTGAACTATCCAGCTCCTGGTTTTTGTCTCCTCCAACCAAAAACGAAATAAATCCCACAAGCAAGGGAATTCTCCCACAAAACCAATTGACAGATTGCAGAAGTCTTTGTATAATAGCAGTGTGTTAACCTACTTTATTCTTAGAGTGAAAAACGGAGGAGAAGATAATGAAGTTTTTTATTGATACTGCGAATGTAGAGGATATCAAGAAAGCGAATGACATGGGGGTTATTTGCGGGGTTACAACAAATCCATCTCTGATTGCCAAGGAGGGAAGAGATTTTAATGAAGTCATCAAAGAAATCGCTTCTATCGTAGATGGCCCGATCAGTGGTGAAGTAAAAGCGACAACAACAGACGCAGAAGGAATGATTAAGGAAGGCCGTGAAATCGCAGCAATCCATCCAAACATGGTTGTAAAGATTCCTATGACCGTAGAAGGATTAAAGGCTTGTAAAGTTCTTTCCCAGGAAGGAATTAAGACCAATCTTACATTAATCTTTACTGCAAATCAGGCATTACTTGCCGCAAGAGCAGGAGCAACATATGTATCTCCTTTCTTAGGCAGACTAGATGATATCAGTGTAAGAGGTGTTGATCTTATTCGTGATATCGCAGAGATTTTTGCTGTCGCAGGTCTGGATACAGAGATTATCGCAGCGAGTGTCCGTAATCCAATTCATGTAACAGACTGTGCTTTAGCAGGAGCTGATATTGCAACAGTTCCATATAAAGTAATTGAACAGATGACCAAACATCCTTTAACTGATGCTGGAATTGAGAAGTTTAAAAAAGATTATATTGCAGTATTTGGTGAATAGGATATAGATGTGATTTCAGAATCTTCATTGCAAAGTGAAGTACAGCAGATTCTGGGATTATATTGGGCAATAAGGAGGAAACCATGAACAAATTAGAACTTCAGAAGATGGCAAATGAAGTGAGAAAAGGAATTGTCACAGGCGTTCATGCAGCAAAAGCTGGACATCCAGGCGGTTCTTTATCCGCAGCAGATCTTTTTACATATTTATATTTTGAGGAAATGAATGTAGATCCTAAGAATCCTCAGGATCCGGACAGAGACCGTTTCGTATTATCCAAAGGTCACACAGCACCTGGATTATATGCAACATTAGCTCACAAGGGATATTTCCCAGTAGAAGACTTAGTTACATTAAGACATATCGGTTCCCACCTTCAGGGACATCCATGTATGCAGCACACTCCAGGACTTGATATGTCATCAGGTTCTCTTGGACAGGGAATCTCCGCTGCAGTAGGTATGGCTCTTTCTGCTAAGTTAAGAAATAAATCCTATCGTGTTTACACACTTCTTGGAGATGGTGAGATTCAGGAAGGACAGGTTTGGGAAGCTGCAATGTTCGCAGGAGCAAGAAAGCTTGACAACTTAGTAGTAATCGTAGATAACAACGGATTACAGATTGATGGTAAGATTGAAGATGTATGTTCTCCATACCCAATCGACAAGAAGTTTGAAGCATTTAACTTCCATGTAATTAATGTAGCAGATGGTAACGATTTCGACCAGTTAGATGCAGCATTTAAAGAAGCAAGAGAAGTAAAAGGAATGCCAGTAGCAATCGTTATGAAGACTGTAAAAGGTAAAGGTGTTTCCTTCATGGAGAATCAGGCATCCTGGCATGGTACTGCACCTAATGATGAACAGTATGCTGTAGCTATGGAAGACTTAAAGAAAGTGGAGGAAGCATTATGTCAGAAGTAAAGAAAATCGCTACCAGAGAAAGCTATGGAAATGCGTTAATTGAATTAGGAAAAGAACATGAGAATCTTGTAGTTTTAGATGCTGACCTTGCAGCAGCTACTAAGACTGGAATGTTTAAAAAAGTTTTCCCAGAACGTCACATCGACTGTGGTATCGCTGAATGCGATATGATTGGAATCGCAGCCGGAATCGCAACAACAGGAATGGTTCCTTTCGCAAGTACATTTGCAATGTTCGCAGCAGGACGTGCATTTGAGCAGATTCGTAACTCTGTTGGATATCCACATCTTAATGTAAAAATCGGTGCTACTCATGCAGGTATTTCCGTTGGTGAAGACGGAGCAACACATCAGTGTAACGAAGATATCGCATTAATGCGTACTATCCCAGGTATGACAATCATTAACCCTTCTGATGATGTAGAAGCAAAAGCAGCAGTACGTGCCGCTTATGAATTAGACGGACCTGTATACTTAAGATTTGGACGTCTTGCAGTACCTGTAATTAACGATAATGATGATTACAAATTTGAAATCGGCAAAGGTGTTGTATTAAGAGAAGGAAAAGATGTTACAATCGTAGCAACTGGTCTTTGCGTAAGCTCCGCATTAGAAGCAGCAGATATGCTCGCTGAAGATGGGATCGAAGCTAAAGTAATCAATATCCACACAATCAAACCTATCGATTCAGATCTTCTTGTAGAAGCAGCGAAAGAGACAGGTAAGGTTGTTACAGTAGAAGAACATTCCGTAATCGGTGGACTTGGCGGAGCAGTATGTGAAGTACTTTCCGAGAAATATCCAGTACCAGTTAAGAGAATTGGTGTGAACGATGTTTACGGAGAATCTGGCCCAGCAGTTAAGCTTATTGAAAAATATGGCTTAGACGGTAAGGGCGTATATGCTTCTGTAAAGGAATTTGTTAAATAACTATTTGATTCTTTGAGAGAAAACAGACGAAAATAAAAAGAAATACTACCATATCCCAGATGCGACTACAGAGCAGATGGGATATGGCAGTATTTCTTTTTTCGTTTGTTTCCCCCTAATGAATCAGATAGTAATCACTTATCCATTTTGTCAAATTAAAAAAGTTGCCGAATTTCTCCCTTTTTTCGCCGCTATTTTATACATATTATATGGAAGAAATTTTACTCCCATGTTTAACAAGTGAAAAAACTGGAAAAAATCAAGAATAAGAGAAAAAAATTAGTTGACATGGCTTGACAGATGTGCTATGATAATAAACTGATTCACAATGGGTCTGTATGCCTATTGGAAAGTAACCAGAAGATTTAACATTATGATTATTCAAGGGGTGAAAACATCGATGGAAAAGAATAGACTGCGTCCAACGCGAATTCCGGGAAGCAAAAACATCAGAATGAGCTATGCCAGACAAAAAGATGTTCTCGATATGCCGAATCTTATAGAAGTCCAGAAAGATTCCTACAAATGGTTCCTTACAGATGGATTAAAAGAGGTTTTTGAGGACATTTCGCCTATCACGGATTACAGTGGACAGCTCAGCCTGGAGTTTGTGGACTTTCAGCTTTGCAGAGAGGATAGAAAGTATTCAATCGAGGAGTGTAAAGAACGTGATGCAACATATGCAGCTCCTTTAAAAGTGAAAGTTCGTCTCCATAATAAGGAAACAGATGATTTTAAACAACACGACATTTTTATGGGCGACCTGCCATTGATGACGGAAACAGGTACTTTCGTAATTAATGGTGCGGAACGTGTTATCGTCAGTCAGTTAGTTCGTTCTCCAGGTATTTACTATGCGATCAGCCACGACAAGATTGGTAAGAAGTTATATTCTTGTACAGTAATTCCTAACCGTGGTGCATGGCTGGAATACGAGACAGACTCCAACGATGTATTCTATGTTCGTGTTGACCGTACAAGAAAGGTTCCTGTTACTGTACTTATCAGAGCTCTTGGCATTGGAACCAATGCTGAAATTAAGGAATTATTCGGAGAAGAGCCTAAGATTTTAAAAACTCTCGAAAAGGATACAGCAACAAACTACCAGGAAGGTCTTAAGAAGTTATACGAGAAGATCCGCCCAGGTGAACCTTTATCAGTTGACAGTGCAGAGAGCCTGATTAACAGTATGTTCTTCGATGCAAGACGTTATGACCTTGCAAAAGTAGGACGTTATAAATTTAATAAGAAGTTAATGTTCCGTAATCGTATTGCAGGACACAGACTGGCACAGGATGTACTTGATCCTTCCACAGGAGAAATCCTTTTTGAAGCAGGTGTAAGACTTACAAAAGAACAGGCTGACGCTATTCAGAACGCAGCAGTTCCTTATGTTTACGTTGAGACAGAAGAGAAAGAAGTAAAAGTCCTTTCCAGTATGATGGTAGATATCACAAGCTTTGTTGATGTTGACCCAGAGGAAGTTGGCGTTACTGAATTAGTATACTATCCAGCCCTTGAAAAAATCTTAGAAGAATATGATGATATAGATGAAATTAAAGCACAGATTCGCAAGAATATCACTGAGCTGATTCCAAAGCACATTACAAGAGAAGATATTTTAGCTTCTATTAACTACAATATCCATCTTGAGTATGGTGTTGGTAACGATGATGATATCGACCACTTAGGTAACCGTCGTATCCGTGCCGTTGGTGAGTTATTACAGAACCAGTACAGAATTGGTTTATCCCGTCTGGAGAGAGTTGTCAGAGAACGTATGACAACACAGGACATTGAGTCCATTTCTCCACAGACATTAATTAACATTAAACCAGTTACTGCTGCTGTTAAGGAATTCTTTGGAAGTTCTCAGTTATCTCAGTTCATGGATCAGCATAATCCGTTATCTGAGCTTACTCATAAGAGACGTCTTTCCGCATTAGGTCCTGGAGGTCTTTCCAGAGATCGTGCCGGATTCGAGGTTCGAGATGTACACTATTCCCACTACGGAAGAATGTGTCCTGTAGAGACTCCCGAGGGTCCTAACATCGGTCTGATTAACTCTCTTGCAACTTACGCAAGAATTAATGAATATGGTTTTGTTGAGGCTCCATACCGTAAGGTAGATAAGAGTGACCCCCAGAACCCAGTTGTAACAGATGATGTTGTATACCTTACTGCTGATGAAGAAGATAACTACACAGTAGCGCAGGCGAACGAACCATTAGATGAAGAAGGTCACTTCATTCACACTAATGTTTCCGGTCGTTACAGAGAGGAAACATCCGAATTTAGAAAGTCAAGAATTGACTTAATGGACGTATCTCCTAAGATGGTATTCTCCGTAGCTACATCCATGATTCCTTTCCTTGAGAACGATGATGCGAACCGTGCTCTGATGGGATCCAACATGCAGCGTCAGGCTGTACCACTGTTAAAGACAGAAGTTCCAGTTGTTGGTACTGGTATGGAAGCTAAGGCTGCCCGCGACTCAGGTGTATGTATTATTGCACATCATGCAGGTACAGTTGAGTACTCAACAAGTAAAGAGATTATCGTAAAACGAGAAGACGGAATCCGTGATACTTACCACGTAATTAAGTTCTCCCGAAGCAACCAGGGTAACTGTATGAACCAGAGACCTATCGTAAATAAGGGTGACCATGTTGAAGCAGGAGATATTCTTGCAGATGGTGCTTCCACATGCGGCGGCGAGATGGCTCTTGGTAAGAACCCATTAATCGGATTTATGACCTGGGAAGGTTATAACTACGAGGATGCCGTACTTTTAAGTGAGCGTCTTGTACAGAATGACGTATATACATCTGTTCATATTGAAGAATATGAAGCAGAGGCAAGAGATACAAAGCTTGGACAGGAAGAGATTACAAGAGATCTTGCTGGTCTTAGTGAAGATGTATTAAAAGATCTGGATGAGAATGGTATCATCCGTATCGGTGCAGAAGTTCATGCCGGAGATATTCTGGTAGGTAAGGTGACTCCTAAGGGAGAGACAGAACTTACTGCTGAAGAAAGACTTCTTCGTGCTATTTTCGGTGAAAAGGCAAGAGAAGTTCGTGATACTTCCCTTCGTGTTCCACACGGCGCTTACGGTGTTGTTATGGATACAAAGGTATTTACAAGGGAGAATGGTGACGAGCTGCCTCCAACAGTTAACAAGTCTGTTCGTGTTTACATTGCACAGAAACGTAAGATTTCTGTTGGTGATAAGATGGCTGGCCGTCATGGTAACAAGGGTGTAGTTTCCCGTGTACTTCCAGTAGAGGATATGCCATTCCTTCCTAATGGCCGTCCACTCGATATCGTACTGAATCCATTAGGTGTACCTTCCCGAATGAATATCGGACAGGTCTTAGAGCTTCATTTAAGTCTCGCATCTAAGGTGCTTGGATTTAATGTAGCAACACCAGTATTTAACGGTGCAGATGAGAACGATATCATGGATACTCTTGAGATGGCGAATGACTATGCGAACAAGACATGGGAAGAATTCGAAGAACGCTGGGGTGACAAGGTTAACGATGATATTATGAAGTATCTTTGGGATAACCGTGACCACAGAGAAGAATGGAAGGGTGTTCCAATCGACCGTACAGGTAAGGTTCAGCTTCGTGATGGACGTACAGGACAGGAATTCGATTCACCAGTTTCCATCGGATTCATGCATTATCTGAAGCTGCATCACTTAGTAGATGATAAGATTCATGCACGTTCTACAGGTCCTTACTCATTAGTAACACAGCAGCCTCTGGGTGGTAAAGCTCAGTTCGGTGGACAGCGTTTCGGAGAGATGGAGGTTTGGGCTCTTGAGGCTTATGGTGCTTCCTATACTCTTCAGGAAATCTTAACTGTGAAGTCTGATGATGTAGTTGGTCGTGTGAAGACATACGAAGCAATCATCAAAGGAGAGAATATTCCTGAACCAGGTATTCCGGAATCCTTCAAGGTACTTCTTAAGGAATTCCAGTCCCTCGCTCTTGATGTTCGTGTCTTAAAAGAAGATATGACAGAAATTGAGCTTCAGGAAGGCAGCGAAACAATTAATGAATCCCTTACTTCAGTGATTGAGAGCAGTCCGGATGATAACAATTATAAGGACGAGAGCAATCTTGGAGAGTATGGCTACAAAGAAAGTACTCTGGAAGAAGAAGCTGGACAGGCTGATGCACAGCCAGAGTTTACAGAAATGCCTTTTGGCGATTCTGATTTGTAAGATAGTTTGGAAGGAGTAACCTATGTCTGATATGAATAACCAAACAGTTGAACAGCCGGTTAATTTTGACGCCATTAAAATCGGACTTGCGTCTCCGGAACTGATTCGTCAGTGGTCTCATGGTGAGGTAAAAAAGCCGGAAACCATTAACTACCGTACTTTAAAGCCGGAAAAAGATGGTCTGTTCTGTGAAAGAATTTTCGGACCAAGCAAGGACTGGGAATGTCACTGTGGTAAATATAAAAAGATTCGCTATAAAGGCGTTGTCTGTGATAAATGTGGTGTTGAAGTTACAAAGGCAAGTGTAAGAAGAGAAAGAATGGGACACATCGAACTCGCAGCTCCAGTATCCCATATCTGGTACTTCAAGGGAATCCCTAGCCGTATGGGATTAATCCTTGATATGTCTCCAAAAGCACTGGAAAAAGTATTATACTTTGCTTCCTTTGTAGTTCTTGACCCAGGAACAACAAACTTAAGCAAGAAGGACGTTATCTCTGATGCTGAGTACCGTCGTGTAACAGAAGAATATAGGAATTCTGATGAAGGTCTTGGAAACTTCCGTGTAGGAATGGGTGCTGAGGCAATCAAAGAACTTCTTGCAGAGATCGACTTAGAGGCTGAAGCAGAAGAACTTAAGAAGAGTCTTAAGAATGCCAGCGGTCAGAAGAAAGCAAGAAATATTAAACGATTAGAAGTTGTAGAAGCTTTCCGTCTGTCAGGAAACCGTCCAGAATGGATGGTTCTTGACGCTGTTCCGGTTATCCCTCCGGATATCCGTCCAATGGTTCAGTTAGATGGTGGACGTTTTGCAACCTCCGATTTAAATGATTTATATAGAAGAATCATCAACCGTAATAACCGTCTTAAGAGACTGTTAGAGCTTGGTGCGCCAGACATTATTATCCGTAACGAAAAGCGTATGCTTCAGGAAGCTGTTGATGCGTTAATCGATAATGGCCGTCGTGGACGTCCAGTAACTGGTCCTGGAAACAGAGCATTAAAATCCCTTTCCGATATGTTAAAGGGTAAACAGGGACGTTTCCGTCAGAACCTTCTTGGTAAGCGTGTTGACTACTCAGGACGTTCCGTAATCGTAGTAGGACCAGAATTAAAGATTTATCAGTGTGGTCTTCCAAAAGAGATGGCTATCGAGCTTTTCAAACCATTTGTTATGAAAGAACTTGTAGCAAACGGTCTTGCTCATAATATTAAGTCTGCCAAGAAGATGGTAGAAAAGTTACAGCCAGAAGTTTGGGATGTACTCGAAGATGTTATCAAAGAACATCCGGTTATGTTAAACCGTGCTCCTACCTTGCATCGTCTTGGTATTCAGGCATTCGAGCCAACATTAGTAGAAGGTAAAGCGATTAAGTTACATCCATTAGTATGTACAGCGTTTAATGCCGACTTTGATGGTGACCAGATGGCTGTCCATCTGCCACTTTCCCAGGAAGCACAGGCTGAGTGCCGTTTCCTCTTACTTTCTCCAAACAACTTACTGAAACCATCTGATGGTGCTCCAGTAGCCGTTCCTTCTCAGGATATGGTCCTTGGTATTTACTACCTGACTATGGAAAAAGAAGGAGCTAAGGGTGAAGGTAAATGTTTTAAGTCTGAAAATGAAGCATATCTTGCTTACGAGAACAAGGTAATCACACTTCATTCCAGAATCAAAGTAAAGAGAAGAGGTATGAGACCAGACGGAACAATGGGAAGCCGTATTATAGATTGTACAATGGGACGTCTTCTTTTCAACGAAATCATCCTTCAGGATTTAGGTTTTGTTGACCGTTCTGATCCAGATAACTTCTTAAAGTTAGAAGTTGATTTTCAGTGTGGTAAGAAACAGTTAAAACAGATTCTTGACCGTTGTATCAGCGTACATGGTACAACTAAGACTGCCGAGGTTCTTGATAATATCAAAGCTCTTGGATATAAGTATTCTACAATTGGTGCGTTAAGTGTATCTATTTCCGATATGACCGTACCAAAAGAAAAACCAGAAATCCTTGCAGCAGCTCAGAAACAGGTTGAGTACATTACAAAACAGTACCGCCGTGGTTTCATGACAGAAGAAGAACGTTATAAAGCAGTAGTACAGACATGGTTCGCTGCCGATAACGAACTTACAGATAAACTGATCAGTGGTCTTGATAAGTACAACAACATCTTCATGATGGCTGACTCCGGTGCCCGTGGTTCTAACCAGCAGATTAAACAGCTTGCCGGTATGCGTGGACTGATGGCTGATACATCCGGACGTACTATCGAACTTCCTATCAAGTCCAACTTCCGTGAAGGTCTTGACGTACTGGAGTACTTCATTTCTGCACATGGTGCCAGAAAGGGACTTTCCGATACAGCCCTTCGTACAGCCGATTCCGGTTACCTGACAAGACGTCTTGTAGATGTATCTCAGGAACTGATTATTCGTGAACAGGATTGCTGCGAAGGAACAAACAAGATTCCAAGCATGTATGTAGAAGCTATCATGGATGGAAAAGAAACAATCGAATCATTAGAGGATCGTATCAGCGGACGTTATGCAGCAGAAGATTACAAAGATAAAGAAGGTAATCTCATTGTTGAAGCGAACTGCATGATTACTCCAAAGCGTGCGAAAGCAATTGTAAACGCAGGATATCAGCAGGTTAAGATCAGAACAATGTTAACATGTAAGTCCCATAACGGTGCATGTTCTAAATGTTACGGTGCCAACCTTGCAACTGGTCAGGCAGTACAGGTTGGTGAGGCAGTCGGAATTATTGCTGCTCAGTCCATTGGTGAGCCTGGTACACAGCTTACTATGCGTACATTCCATGCCGGTGGTGTAGCCGGTGATGATATCACACAGGGTCTTCCTCGTGTCGAGGAGCTTTTCGAGGCACGTAAACCTAAGGGCCTTGCCATCATCACTGAAATTGCTGGTCGTGCGGATGTAAAAGAAACAAAAGAAAAACGTGAAATCACTGTAGTAAATGAGGATAGCGGAGAAACAAGAAATTATGTAATTCCTTACGGTTCCCGTATCAAAGTTCTTGACGGTACTTACTTAGAGGCCGGTGATGAACTGACAGAAGGTTCTGTAAATCCTCATGACATCTTAAGAATCAAAGGTGCAGGAGCAGTTCAGGATTACATGATGCGTGAAGTACAGCGTGTATACCGTCTGCAGGGTGTAGATATCAACGATAAACATATCGAGATTATCGTTCGCCAGATGCTTAAGAAAGTTCGTATTGAAGAAGCTGGAGATAGCCGGTACTTACCAGGAGCACTCATTGATATCCTTGAATTAGAGGATGAGAATGAAAGACTTCTTGCAGAAGGAAAAGAGCCTGCAACAGCAGAGCAGACACTTCTCGGTATCACAAAGGCTTCTCTTGCAACAAGTTCTTTCTTATCTGCTGCTTCCTTCCAGGAAACAACAAAGGTTCTTACAGATGCAGCAATCAAAGGAAAGATTGATCCATTAATTGGTCTTAAGGAAAACGTACTTTTAGGAAAATTGATTCCAGCCGGAACAGGATTAAAGAAGTATCGTAACCTTCATCTTGATACAGGAAAAGTTGTCAACAAGATCGAAGAAGCAGACGAATTTGACTATGATGCAGCTTCTATGGAAGAAGAAATGCGTGATCAGAAGTCAGAGGATGCAGCAATGATGATGGATTCTGAAAATCTTTAATTAAGATATAGGACAGACGACCCCTGAGAATAAAATAATCCCTATCTGTGACTTTCGTCGCTGCGGTTTGAATGTTCGCTTAGACGCGCGAACGTTCAAACCTTGCTACCAGGTCACAGATAGGGATTATTTTATTCTCAGGGGCCTGACTGTGGCTGGAGTTGGTTTCTTCTGGGTTCGTCTGTTTCTGGCATTTCGAGAAAAATGAAATTCAATTTCCCCCTTGACAAAAAGATTTTTTAAATATATAATCTTTAATTATGTGCGATGTATAACTATGTCCACATATGGGTATAATCAAGATGATTTGTCATATTGGTTTAACCTAAAGAAGAAACTATTAGCAACCACATTAGAAAATATGCATGGAGGTGAATTTCAGAATGCCTACTTTTAACCAGTTAGTTAGAAAAGGAAGACAGTCTGTAGCAAAGAAATCCACGGCACCTGCTCTTCAGAAAGGATTTAACTCCTTAAAGAAAAGACCAACAGATGCCAGCTCACCACAGAAACGTGGAGTATGTACAGCCGTTAAGACAGCAACTCCTAAGAAGCCTAACTCAGCGCTTCGTAAGATTGCCAGAGTACGTCTTTCCAACGGTATCGAAGTAACAAGCTATATCCCAGGTGAAGGACATAACCTTCAGGAACATAGTGTTGTTCTTATCCGTGGAGGAAGAGTAAAGGATTTACCAGGTACAAGATATCATATCGTACGTGGTACTCTTGATACAGCAGGCGTAGCAAACAGACGCCAGGCTCGTTCCAAATACGGTGCTAAGAAACCTAAGAAATAAATATCAGTGAGAATGCCGGAATAGCAATATTTTCTCTGTTGGTTGCAGGCAATATATTGACTTGTCCGAGCATGAACAACGGAAACAGAAGTTTCCATGAGTACCGATGATTTAATATTTCATTTCCTCATGGAAATGAAGAAATGAAAATCACATTTAATTAAGGAGGGAAGAACCGTGCCACGTAAAGGACATATCGCAAAAAGGGATGTATTACCAGATCCTATTTACAATAACAAAGTGGTAACAAAGCTTATCAATAACATCATGTTAGACGGTAAGAAAGGTGTTGCACAGAAAATCGTTTACGGTGCTTTCGACCGCATTGCGGAAGAAACAGGAAAAGATGCCTTAGAAGTATTTACAGAGGCTATGAACAACATTATGCCAGCTCTGGAAGTTAAGGCTAGACGTATCGGTGGTGCTACTTATCAGGTACCTATCGACGTAAGACCAGACAGACGTCAGGCATTAGCTCTTCGTTGGATTACTCTTTACTCTCGTAAGAGAAGTGAAAAGACTATGGAAGAGCGTCTTGCAAAAGAACTTATGGATGCAGCGAACAACACTGGTGCATCTGTAAAGAAAAAAGAAGATATGCACAAAATGGCAGAAGCAAACAAAGCTTTCGCACATTACAGATTCTAATAAGTTATTTACACAGGATGTGCTGCATAGATTATGCAGCCGTCCGGATACATTTTATAGGAGGAAAAAACCTTGGCTGGAAGAGAATATCCACTTGAGAGAACCAGAAATATTGGTATTATGGCCCACATTGATGCTGGTAAGACAACATTGACAGAGCGTATCCTTTATTACACTGGTGTAAATTACAAGATTGGTGATACTCATGAAGGTACTGCTACCATGGACTGGATGGAACAGGAGCAGGAAAGAGGTATCACAATCACTTCCGCTGCCACAACATGTCACTGGACTCTGGAAGAGGATTGTAAACCTAAAAAAGGTGCTTTAGAGCATCGTATCAATATTATTGATACCCCAGGACACGTTGACTTTACAGTAGAGGTAGAAAGATCTCTTCGTGTATTGGACAGCGCTGTTGGTGTCTTCTGTGCAAAGGGCGGTGTTGAACCACAGTCCGAAAATGTATGGCGTCAGGCAGACACCTATAATGTACCACGTATGGCATTCATCAATAAGATGGATATCATGGGTGCTGATTTCTACGGTGCAGTAGATCAGATCAAAACAAGATTAGGTAAAAACGCGATTCCTATTCAGCTTCCTATCGGTAAGGAAGATGACTTCAAGGGAATTATCGACTTAATGGAAATGAAAGCCTACATCTACAACGATGAGAAGGGTGAAGACATTGACATTATTGATATTCCAGAAGATATGAAGGATGATGCTGAATTATATCACACAGATATGGTTGAAAAAATCTGTGAAGCAGATGATGATTTAATGATGGCTTACCTTGATGGAGAAGAGCCAAGCGTTGAAGAGTTAAAGAGAGTTCTCCGTGAAGGAACATGTAACTGTACAATGGTTCCTGTTTGCTGTGGTACAGCTTACAGAAACAAAGGTGTACAGAAACTTCTTGACGCTATTATCGAATATCTGCCAGCTCCTACAGATGTAGAAGCCATCAAAGGTCAGGACTTAGAAGGTAATGAAGTAGAAGTTCCTGCATCTGACGATGCTCCATTTGCAGCTTTAGCATTCAAGATTATGACAGACCCATTCGTTGGAAAGCTTGCTTTCTTCCGTGTATATGCCGGAACAATGAACTCTGGTTCTTACATTTTAAATGCTACAAAAGGCAAAAAAGAGCGTGTTGGACGTATCCTTCAGATGCATGCCAACAAACGTCAGGAATTAGATAAAGTATACTCAGGAGATATCGCAGCAGCAGTTGGATTTAAGTTCACTACTACTGGTGATACAATCTGTGATGAACAGCATCCAGTAATTCTTGAGTCTATGGAATTCCCAGATCCAGTTATCGAGCTCGCTATCGAGCCTAAGACAAAAGCTGGACAGGGCAAGATGGCAGAAGCTCTTGCAAAACTTGCAGAAGAAGATCCTACTTTCCGCGCTCATACAGATCAGGAAACAGGACAGACAATCATCGCTGGTATGGGTGAGCTTCACCTTGAGATCATCGTTGACCGTCTCCTTCGTGAGTTCAAAGTAGAAGCTAACGTTGGTGCTCCACAGGTAGCATACAAAGAATCCTTCACAAAAGCAGTTGATATCGATTCTAAGTACGCTAAACAGTCCGGTGGACGTGGTCAGTACGGACACTGTAAAGTTCGTTTCGAGCCTATGGACGTTAACGGAGAAGAAACATTCAAATTCGATTCCGAAGTTGTTGGTGGTGCTATTCCTAAAGAATACATCCCTGCAGTTGGTGCTGGTATCGAAGAAGCAGCAAAAGCTGGTATCCTTGGTGGATTCCCTGTTGTTGGTGTACACGCTACAGTATACGACGGATCTTACCATGAAGTCGATTCTTCTGAAATGGCATTCAAGGTAGCTGGTTCCTTAGCATTCAAAGATGCTATGAAGAAAGCAGATCCTGCCTTACTTGAGCCTATCATGAAGGTTGACGTAACAATGCCTGAAGAATACATGGGTGATGTTATCGGTGATATCAACTCCCGTCGTGGACGTATCGAAGGTATGGAAGATGTAGGTGGCGGACGTATCGTTCATGGTTTTGTACCATTATCTGAAATGTTCGGATATTCTACAGACTTACGTTCAAGAACTCAGGGACGTGGTAACTACTCCATGTTCTTTGATCACTATGAAAAAGTTCCTAAGAACGTACAGGAAAAGATTCTGGATGCTCATTTAGCAGCTCAGAACAAATAATTTCATAGATAAAGATTATCTGTAAAGTTTTACTTGCAAATAATGTTAAAATGAAATATAATTACAGCAGGTGCGGCTTTATAGTCGCAGTCTGGCTGTGATTTGGAATCGTCTGGTCGATTCTTTGCCGGACGAGAATATTTAAAATTATAAAGACAGCCTATCAGGCGTAATTTTAAGGAGGAAATTCAAATGGCTAAAGCTAAGTTTGAGAGAACTAAACCACATTGTAATATTGGTACCATCGGACACGTTGACCATGGTAAAACAACTTTAACAGCTGCTATCACAAAAGTATTAGCTGAAAGAGTAGAAGGAAACGAAAAAGTAGATTTCGAAAACATCGATAAAGCTCCAGAAGAAAGAGAACGTGGTATCACAATCTCTACAGCTCACGTTGAGTACGAAACAGAGAAGAGACATTACGCACACGTTGACTGTCCAGGTCATGCCGATTATGTAAAGAACATGATTACTGGTGCTGCTCAGATGGATGGAGCTATCCTTGTAGTAGCTGCTACTGATGGTGTTATGGCTCAGACTAAAGAGCACATCTTATTATCCCGTCAGGTAGGTGTACCTTACATCGTAGTATTCATGAACAAATGTGATATGGTAGATGATGAAGAGTTACTTGAGTTAGTAGACATGGAAATCCGTGAATTATTAAACGAGTACGACTTCCCAGGAGATGACACTCCAATCATCCAGGGTTCAGCTCTTATGGCTCTTGAAGATCCTAACGGACCATGGGGAGACAAGATCATGGAACTCATGGACGCTGTTGATACATGGATTCCTAACCCAGAACGTGACACAGATAAGCCTTTCTTAATGCCTATCGAGGACATCTTCTCTATCACAGGTCGTGGTACTGTTGCAACTGGTAGAGTAGAGCGTGGTGTATTACACGTATCTGATGAAGTAGAAATCGTTGGTATCACAGACGAAACACGTAAAGTTGTTGTAACTGGTGTTGAAATGTTCCGTAAATTACTTGACGAAGCTCAGGCTGGTGACAACATCGGAGCTCTTCTTCGTGGTGTTCAGAGAGACGAAATTCAGCGTGGACAGGTATTAGCTCAGCCAGGTAGCGTAACATGCCATCATAAGTTCACAGCTCAGGTTTACGTTTTAACAAAAGATGAAGGTGGACGTCATACTCCTTTCTTCAACAACTACAGACCTCAGTTCTACTTCCGTACAACTGACGTAACAGGTGTTATCACTCTTCCAGAAGGAACAGAGATGTGCATGCCTGGTGATAACGTAGAAATGACAATCGACATGATCCATCCAGTAGCTATGGAGCAGGGTCTTACATTCGCTATCCGTGAAGGTGGACGTACTGTAGGATCAGGACGTGTTTCTTCTATCATCGAGTAATCACGAACTTATATAATTGTAACTGAATAAGGCATTGAGTACTTATGAGCGTTTTTTGCGAATTAGTACGAAAGCCATTCTTTGAACGTAAGTGAAAAGAAATACCTTAATATATATCGTACCGCAAGGTACTTGTGTTCAAGCGTAAGATTCACCCCAGAAACCAATGTTTCTGGGGTTTTTCTGTTATCTAGAAAAATAGGAATTTGCTGGGGACGTCCGTTTACTCCCTCGGCAAATTCCTATTTGAAGTTATAATTGCTGTATGATAAAATTATTGTAAAACACATATTTCTAAGAGGAGAAAATATAAGAAGGAGAAACACTATGTTATTTGATGGATTTGATGTGCTATTTAACATCGCCTTCGCACTAATATTTTGTAGCGTTTTTATTATATTAGGATATAGCATTATCACAAGTATTACCACATGGAATAAAAACAATCACTCTCCACGGCTCAATGTATCAGCCAGGGTAGTTGCCAAACGAACGGAAGTCTCCCATCATCAACATCCTAATAATGGGGACATGAGCGGCTCTCATGGATATAGCACTACCTCATCCACTTCCTATTATGTAACTTTCGAGGTGGACAGCGGTGACAGAATAGAATTCTCTATGAGTGGTTCTGAGTATGGAATGCTAATAGAAGGAGATGCTGGAACATTAAATTTTCAAGGGACAAGATATCTTGGATTTGAGCGCAAATAGAGACATAAGAGCTATTAAAAATAAGCAGTTTCTAACAGAATTATTTAATACCATGTATAGCGAATTGACAGTTCCAAAATTCAATAAGAAAAATAAATGAAGGGAAATGATGTTTTTAATCATCGGCTCAATTATACTTTTTATTCATGCAGTAATAGTCTTTAACACAGGAGGAGATAAAAAAATAATATGAAAACGAAGACAGATTACAAGTCTATTTTGATAGAAATAAATATCCTTACCATCGCAATTGCTATTATAGCTGTTGCTGTTTACTTTTTTCTGGTTCCGAGTCATACGTCGATTAGCAGTATGTCAGGTCTGGGTATTGTTCTGTCGAATTTTGTTCCGCTGCCATTATCAGCGATTACGATGATTCTTAATGTAGTTTTATTAATTATTGGATTTTTTACCTGCGGAAAGGAATTCGGGCTTAAAACAGTTTACACGAGTGTTATGCTGCCAGTGTTTCTGGGTATATTTGAGAACATTTTTCCCAATACCGGTTCTATAACGAATAGTCAGGAACTGGATGTTCTTTGTTACATTCTGGTAGTGAGTGTGGGTCTGAGTATTTTATTCAACCGGAATGCTTCTTCTGGGGGATTGGATATTGTAGCTAAGATTATAAATAAATATTTTCATATGGAGCTGGGGAAAGCGATGTCTTTGTCGGGGATGTGTGTGGCACTTTCGGCGGCGCTGGTTTATGATAAGAAAACTGTAGTACTCAGTGTATTGGGAACTTATTTTAATGGTATTGTTTTGGATCATTTTATTTTTGATCATAATATCAAACGACGGGTCTGTATTATTACAAAAAAGGAAGAGGAATTGCGGCAGTTTATTGTTCGTGATCTGCACAGTGGGGCAACTATTTACGAAGCGATTGGTGCTTATAATATGGAAAAAAGAAATGAGATCATTACCATTGTAGACAAAGGGGAATACCAGAAATTGATGAAGTATATCAATCAGGAAGATCCAGAGGCATTTATTACAGTATATACGGTATCGGATATGCGGTATTTGCCTAAGAAGTAGAAGAATTTGAGCATTGAGGGAAAAGGGTGTTGTTGTAGTAATCTATGGATATATGAGGAGGTGATTTTTGATGAAACTTACATGGAGTGAGGCGAGTGTTTTTGCATTTGTGTGGGCTTGTGCATTAGGGTATATTGTTGCAAGCCGCATACTGGAGTGGAATTTTGAACGATTTTTGCCAAGTAACTGGTATTTTGTGGTGAAAAAAAGATTGGCACAACCGGAAGCGAAGTCTTTGAGAACGGAGAAAGTACCGAAAAAGATATCGAATGTTCTGGAGGAGCTGCTTACTTTGATGCAAACCGGTAATTTGCAAAAGAGTACAGTAAGAATGGATCGGACTTTTCAAGAAAAAGTAATGCATGAAGTAAAGCTGCTTGAAGGAAGAGGTTTATCAAGGCAGCTACATTTTACGAATGTGAAGTTATCAGAAGGGAATGCCAAAAAGAGAGACTTCCGGCATTGGAGTGATTCAGGACGTGAATGGAGGGAAGTTATCATAGAAGCCGCTGTTTCTGATAAATATTTACATAGAGACAGTGGTAAGGTGATTCATGAATCGATTTATCCGCATGGGTCGATATTGCTTCGGCAGTCCCGTCATATTCGTCACAATGAAGTGGGAGAGAAAGACAGGCAGAAGGAGCAGAGATTTTACTCAAAGTATTCGGAAATATTTTGTCCAAGCTGTGGGGCACAGATACAGTTAAAAGGTGATGAGACAAACTGTCCTTATTGTGGAGGGTTTATTCAGAGTAATTTCTATGACTGGCAAATCGAAGATTTTATGATTTATCAGACACCAGATCCGAATATGGATAATCTAAAGTATACCAGTGTAACGATTTTACTTTCGTTTTTACCGACATTTCCTTGTGTTTATTTGATCACGAATATGTATATTGCAATTGGTGTTGCGATGACACTTACAATTATACTGAGTCTGAGTCTTCTTTGGATCAGAGCAAGGAAAATAGATGAGCTGGAGAATCTTGAGAAAGAGATTGTCCGTTATGATGAGGGCTGGTTAATAAGTAATATCAATGAAGCGTTGTACAAAACACTTCTTACCCCAGAGCTGCTTTCTTACAGTGTTAATAATATAAAGCTAAAAGGTGTGGAAAATACGTCTGACAAGACGACGATTTCTGTGGAAGCGATGTTGAAGCAAACCTTTCTTCAAAATAATAAGCATATCGTGACGAAAAGTGAAAAGCATAACTGGAAGCTTTGCCGATCTCGTTATCCGAATCGAATCAAGTCCAAAGGCCAGGCTGTTGTGATGGAAAAGGAATGTCCAAGTTGTGGGGCTAACTATATTCCGGATAATAACGGTTGTTGTTCCTATTGTGGTTATAGTCTGCAAGTTGATAATGCTAAATGGAAATTGTTGTAATAAGTTTTTGTATATATATCGTACCGCAAGGTACTTGTGTTCAAGCGTAAGATTCACCCCAGAAACATTTGTTTCTGGGGTTTTTCTGTTATCTAGAAAAATAGTAATTCAACAATATTTATCTCGTTTTGGTTTTACCTGTCCTTCGAGGGGTACGATGGTATGGTATTCTGCTTGGTGCTTTTCAATGGAAAGTCGTACTTGTTCTATGTGAGCAGGTTCTATGAGAAGGGACATACCGCAGGATAATTCACCCTGAATGGCTCTGGGAGCCGGGGCAATTCGGTTTGGAATGTCATCGGAATCTAAGACATCATGAAGGGCAAGTCCCTGCTCATAGTTTTCGAATAAGATATAATATTTTAATCCACCTTTAATCATTCTCATAGATTGTAATTCAGATAGTGGTGGCAGAAAGCGCTGCACCAATTGCTCCGGCATAGCGACCGTCAGTATCGGTTAATACATCTGTTTTTAAAGATTCTCCGAGTGATTTCTTAAGATAAGAGTAATCACATAATCCACCAGTGAGACAGATACATTCTTCCTGTCCGTTTGTAAGTCTTGCTGCCTGCGATACAACTTTTTGTACGATAGAGTCGATAACGGCAAAGGCAATGTTTTCTCTTGATTCTCCACGTCCGATCAAACTGATTACCTCAGATTCAGCGAACACAGTACACATGGAGCTGATAGAAGTTCCGCTGCCTTTTGAAGCAAGCTCACACAGATCTTGTGGGGTTAGAGATAATGTATTTGCCATGACTTCAAGGAATCGGCCTGTTCCAGCAGAACATTTATCGTTCATGAGGAAGTCGGTGACCATATCGTTTTCAATGCGGATGATTTTCGTATCCTGTCCCCCGATGTCAATGAGGAGCATATTTTCATTTTTATGAATATAGCAGGCTCCTTTTGCATGGCAGGTAATTTCTGTGACGCATTTTGCAGCGTAAGGGACGGATACACGTCCATATCCGGTCGCGACAACAACGGATTCTTCTGGAAGAATGCCCTTTTCTCTAAGTAGTTCTTGTATTTGATTTGCAGTATCTACACTGCTCCAGCCAGTTGGCTGTAAAAAACGGTGGAGAATTTCTTTTTCATGATTCATGACAACTGTTTTCGCGCAGGTAGAACCAATATCAATACCAATAAAATATTTGTTCATAAATAAAATCCTGAATATTTTTTCTTTTAAATGCTAATAAATTAAATTTCTAAAATATGTGTAGAAGCCCACTCGATTCCTTCTTTTGTGAGTGCTTCTATTAAAATAGTTTCATCTTCTGGAGCGGCTTTCCAGGCAAAGCCACAGCCGGCGGTAATTTCGCGTGGAACAGGAATTAATCGTCCGGGAAGACCATTTTTTGCACAGAGTTTATCGGTTGCCATTGCCTGTGTGGTTGCGTCAAATGCGATGATGAATGCAGGCTTTTTCTTTCTAAGCATAGGCAAACTCCTTTATTTAAGGCTGCACGATTAAGTCAGCCTGTGTCATTTTTTCTGCAATCACATACATATTTGTCACTTCGCCAACTTGTAATTTATCCGTAATGCCATAAAAGTTTAAACAGGTTCCGCAGGTGAGGATTTCAACACCCTGGGCTTCTAAAGATTTTAAATCTTCAATAGAGGCAGAGTCTTCACAAGTGATATATGCACCGCTATTATAGAAAAGGATAGTAGAAGGAAGAGTATCTTGCTGGCTTAAGGCATAGATAAATCCTTTTAATAAAGCTTTTCCAAGTTCTTCTTCGCCGTTTCCCATCTGATTTGAGCGGATAACTACGACCGTATTTTTTTTATTTAACGGAGTGATCGGACAGCTTTCTTCTTCTATTGTTGACACAGCATTATTAGCGGCAATCTGTGCCGCTTCTGCATTTACAGTCATTGTGACTTTAAATTCATTATCAGCAACTTTTTCAGAATGTACATCGTATCCTTTCTGGTTTGCCATCTTTGTAAGGTTTTGTACGGCAATTTCATTATCAACAAGTGTCTCAACTGTCCCTCCACCCTGTAATTCGCGGATAGCATTTTTAGTTTTTACTACGGGGATTGGGCAGGCATCGCCTATTGCATTTACTTTAATCATGATGGTTCCTCCATTTTGTATATTTATAAAGAATGTAAAGAATGTCTCGGCATTCTTGCTGCAAGATGTGCGTCATGCAATGAAGCCATACTTTTACTGCACATCTGATATGTTCTATGAATCATTCTGGTATTTATTTTGTAAGAAAGATTCTAAGAGTAGGTTGTGTTTTTTAAAATTCTAAATAGGTAGAAGTCATTTAATTCGTGACTAAAATTTCTGGTTCTGCTTTTTCCAAAACTTCTCCGACAATCTCAGCAGGAAGACCGGAAGCTTTTAACTTGCCAAGAAGAGCAGGTGCATCTTCTTTTGCAAGAGAAATGAGCAGACCACCGGATGTCTGAGGATCAAAAAGAATTTCTTCCATTGCAAATGGGATATCTTTAAATTGAACAAATGGACCGGTAAAGTTTCGGTTCCTCTGTCCGGCAGCAGTTAAAAGGAATTCATCGGCGTGTCGTAAGGCCTCTTCAAAGACAGGAACCTGTTTTGCGTGAATATGACAGGAAAGCTGTCCATCCATCATTTCATGAAGGTGGCCTAGAAAACTAAATCCTGTAACGTCTGTGCAGGCATGGATTTCGAAATTCCTGCAACACTCTGCGGCGTACTTGTTCAAGGTTGTCATGGAGTCTGTTACGGCTTTCATTGCTTCCACAGAAGCTTCTCCTACTCGATTTGCTGTGCAGATAATGCCGACACCAAGCCGCTTCGTAAGAATCAGTGCATCGCCCGGTTTCGCCCCGTTATTCGTATAGATTTTATTCGGATTGACGATGCCGGTAACAGAAAGACCATATTTCACATCCGAATCAGCAATAGAGTGCCCTCCGGCAAGTGTTCCGCCGGCTTCAATTACTTTTTCGGCACCGCCTCGCATAATTTCACCTAAAATGTTCAAATCCATTTTTTCAGGAAAACAGACAATATTTAAGGCGGTCTTTACTTCACCGCCCATTGCGTAAATATCACTTAATGCATTTGTAGCAGCGATTTTCCCAAAAGTGTAAGGGTCATCGACCATCGGAGGAAAGAAATCAAGGGTTTGTACAAAAGCAATATCATCAGATATCTTATAGACAGCGGCATCATCTTTACTGTCATAACCGACAAGAAGATTCTCATCTTCCGGACCCTGCGGTAGCTTCGATAATATACGACTTAAAATACCGGCACCAAGTTTAGCGGTACATCCTCCTCCCTTGCAAAATAGTTTTTCTTTTTCCATAATAGGCAGCCTCCTTTTATGTGGGATGTACTCTCAGTGCTTTTTATGTATGTGCTTGTTACCACTGAAAAATACTTTTATGATTCCTCTTCAATGTAATTTCAGAACTTTTCATACATTTACTTTTGTAACCGATTTTGCGAGTACATTTTGGATAAAATTTCCCAACATAATGTAATTTATTCTAAAATTAGTTTAATAGATATTGTACAGAAAGTAAAATTCATTATTTCGATAATATAGATAGGATTATTGATAAAAACGATAGATATGGTAAAATATATTTATTCTGGAGTGTTTTCGACCAGAGTATTTTAAACTTACCGGAAAGGAAAGTGAGAAAATGGATATACATCAATTGCAGATTTTTGCAAATGTTGCAGAATGTAAAGGTTTTTTGGCAGCATCGAAGAAAATGCATCTCTCGCAATCTACAGTCAGTACACATGTGTCAGCCTTAGAGCATGAGCTTGGGAAAAAGCTGATTCGACGTACAGCAAGAAATTTTGAATTGACAGAAGATGGGGTAAAACTTTATAAGTATGCAGTAGATATTTTACTTTTACATCGGAAAGCAATAATGGAAGTTGGGGGGAATGGAAGTGAGTTTCTTCGGATTGGTACATCTTCTGTTCCGGCACAGTGGTTTGTCCCTACAATATTGAGTGGATTTTTAAAGAAAAATGTAAATACGCAGGTGGAGATGACGAGTGCGGATAGTTTAGATATTATTCGTCGGGTAAAAGAGGGAAGTCTCGATATTGGATTTGTTGGGACAAAGGTAGAAAAGCAGTGCAAGTACATTCCACTGATAAAAGACCATTTGGTTTTGGCAGCACCAAATACAAAGGAGTATCAGAAGATTTTTGCCGGAGAAAGTGATTCTGGGGAGAGTGATTTAAGACAGATTTTAGAAGCACCATTTTTAGCAAGAAGACAGTACTCTGGAACAATGAAAGAGGCACTCGGCAGCTTGAAGTATTTTGGAATAGAAGAAGAAGACTTAAACATTATTGCAACCTTTGATAGTGCAGAGATGCTAAGAGATTGTGTGGAAGCTGGAATGGGAATTTCGATTTTGTCATATCAAATGATAAGAGAATTACATGAGTCTGGAAAGATATTGATTTATAGATTGCCGGAAAAGGAATTTTGCAGGGAATTATATCTTATCTATAAAAATGAATCTTTTCTTCCGGAAATAGTGAAAAGGTTTATTCATTATACAGAGAAGTATTTTAAAAAAGAATTTTAAGGAGATATATGTAACTTATTAACGGTTCAACAAAGTCGGTATAATCAAGAATTTTTGTTGAACATACACTAAAAGGAATAGAGAGGAAAAATGTATCGAATTTTAATTGTCGAAGATGATTCTACGATTGCTTCGAATGTGGCAGCACATCTGGAGCGGTGGGATTATGAGACCAAACAGATAGAAGATTTTAAATGTGTGATGGAAGCATTTCAGCAGTTTGATCCGCAGCTTGTTATTTTAGATATTGGTTTGCCGTTCTATAACGGATTTTACTGGTGTCAGGAAATCCGGAAAATATCGAGTGTTCCAATTCTGTTTTTATCCTCTATGAATGATAATATGAACATAGTGATGGCAATGAATATGGGCGGCGATGAATTTATCGAGAAGCCATTTGATCTAAATGTACTAACAGCCAAGGTACAGGCATTACTACGCCGGGCCTACTCCTTTCAAGGCAATGTCAATGTGTTAGAGCATGAAGGAATGCTTCTTAATTTAAATGATGCTTCGCTTTCTTATAAGGGGGAGAAAATATCTCTTACTAAAAATGAATTTCGTATTTTGCAGATGCTTATGGAGAATGCCGGAAAGATTGTTGCAAGAGATGATATTATCGCAAGGCTGTGGGAGAGTGACGAATTTATTGATGATAATACACTTACAGTAAATGTGGCAAGACTTCGTAAGAAGTTAGAAAATGCAGATATGGAAGGACGAATTAAGACGAAAAAAGGAATCGGGTATTATTTGGATAAATAGAGGAAAGAAAGAGAAATGATCAAAGAAAGTATTTTTTCATTTTTGAAAATCCGCAAAATGCCAATTATTATATTTACAGGAATCGTTGTGATATTTGGAATACTATTTTATTTATATGATATTCCTTTTGATGCGATTATCTATGGATGCGAATTGTCTTTTGTGTGGTGTGCAGTATGTCTGTTTATTGATTTTTACAAATATTATAAACGGCATAAGTTATTACATATCAACAGGGAGCAGTTTTTTGACGATGCAGAACAACTCCCAGAGCATATGGATATTATTGAATATGATTATCAGGAACTTGCAAAGGAATTATATCAGGCAAAGCAGGAGCTTATTTCTAAGAATCGAATTGCAAAAAAAGAGCTGCTTGATTATTATGGCATGTGGGTTCATCAGATCAAAACACCGATTGCTGCATTGGATATTTTATTGCAAAATACGGAGCAATTTTTATATGAAGAAGATATAGTGAACAGCCGGATAAATAAACGGTTAGAAATTATTCAGGAATCAATACCTGTTTCTGATATGAAAATGGAACTGTTCAAGATAGAGCAGTATGTGGAGATGGCATTAAATTTCTAAGAGTTGAAGACATATCTTCAGATTTATCTTTTAAACAGTATGCGGTAGATGATATGGTGCGGCAGGTGATACGAAAGTATGCAAAGATTTTTATATCTAAAAAGATAAAAATGAACTTTAAGCCGACAGGAAGATATATAGTAACAGATGACAAATGGTTTGTTTTTGTACTTGAACAGTTCATATCGAATGCTTTGAAATATACAAAGAAGGGACAGATTTCTATTTATATGAAAGAAAAATCTCTTGTAATCGAAGATACAGGAATCGGAATTCCGGCAGAAGATCTTCCGCGAATTTTTGAAAAAGGCTTTACTGGATATAATGGCAGAGAGAACAAGAAGTCTACCGGAATCGGTCTGTATTTATGTAAAAATATTATGGATAAATTGCAGTGGAATATTACAGTAGATTCAGAGGTGGGAAGCGGAACAAAGATATATCTTACAAAAATGTAAGGTAAGAACAGAAAGTGTTAGGTACTTCGATGGAAGTAGCTGCACTTTCTTTTTATAATAAACCTGTAAGCTTAGAGAGTGTTTGAAAAAGAAAGGCAGGGAATTATAATGGCATTATTAGATGTAAAAAATGTTCGTAAAGTATATACAACACGTTTTGGCGGAAATCAGGTGGAAGCATTAAAAGATGTAAACTTTTCTGTGGAGCAGGGCGAATATGTAGCAATTATGGGGGAATCTGGTTCAGGAAAAAGTACACTTCTTAATATTTTAGCGGCACTCGATAAGCCGACGGAAGGAAAGGTATTTTTAAAAGAAAAAGATTTAAGCAAAGTAAAAGAAAAAGAGATGGCGGCATTTCGCCGGAATAATCTGGGATTCGTATTTCAGGACTTTAATCTTCTGGATACCTTTTCTTTAAAAGATAATATTTTTCTTCCGCTTGTACTTTCCGGAACATCGTATAGAGAAATGGAAAGAAGACTTCTTCCATTTGCAGATAAACTTGGTATCAAAAACTTGCTGGAGAAGTATCCCTATGAAGTTTCGGGAGGGCAAAAGCAAAGAGCTGCCGTTGCAAGAGCAGTTATCACACAGCCGCAGCTTCTGCTGGCGGACGAACCGACCGGAGCACTGGATTCTAAGGCAGCAAAAGAACTTCTGCGTTTATTTACCCATTTAAATCAGGATGGACAGACCATCCTTATGGTAACACATAGTGTAAAGGCGGCAAGCACAGCAGGGCGAGTTTTATTTATTAAAGACGGCAAAGTATTTCATCAGATTTATAAAGGCAGCCTCAGTGAGGCACAGATGTATCAGAAGATTTCTGATACAATGACTGCAATCACAGCGGGAGGTGAGGATGATGAATAGTAAAATTTATGGAAAGCTTGCAGTAACGAATTTAAAAAATAATAGGAAAAATTATCTCCCATATATTTTAGCATCTGCATTTTCTGTGATGATGTATTTCATTATGGATAGTTTATATCGAAATCCCTCCCTCGTAAAAACGGGTGCAACCCTATCAATTATGCTTTCTTATGCGAATGTAGTATTGCTTATTTTCTCGGTTATCTTTTTGTTTTATATAAATAGTTTCCTTATCAAACGCCGGAAAAAGGAGTTAGGAATTTATAATATTTTAGGTATGGGAAAAGGACATCTTGCCAAAATGCTATTTATAGAATCTATAATTACAACAACAGTGAGTATTATTGGCGGCATTTTAGCAGGAATCCTTTTTGGAAAACTTGTGTATCTTGTGTTATTGAAAATCCTCCATTTGAAAAGAGATATCGTGTATATGATTTCTCCAGTTTCTGTAGGAATTACGGCAGCTATTTTTGGATGCATTTTCTTTGTAATTTTTCTGTATAACCTTGTGCAGATGAAGCTTTCAAATCCGATTGAATTGCTTCGAGGAGGAAATGCTGGGGAGCGGGAACCAAAAACAAAATGGCTGATGACAATCATCGGATCTGTTTGTTTAGCAGGTGGTTACTATATTTCACTTACAACAAAAGAACCACTTCAAGCAATAGGTCAGTTTTTTGTTGCCGTACTTTTAGTTGTCGCAGGAACATATGCATTATTTATGGCGGGAAGTATCACTTTATTAAAGTTACTCCGTAAAAAAAAGAGTTATTATTATAAGACAAGGCATTTTACAGCCATATCTGGTATGATTTATCGAATGAAACAGAATGCAGTAGGTCTTGCGAATATTTGTATATTAAGCACGATGGTACTTGTTATGGTTTCTATCACTATTTCTCTATATGCAGGAATGAACGATGTATTAGTAACACGTTTTCCATCTGAAGCCCAAATTACAAATCAGGGAATCAACCAAAATGAAGAACGGCAAATCGGGGAACTCGTAGCCAGTATTACAAAAGAAAATCATACAAATCCAACTTCACAGATACGTTTTCATGAAGGAAATTTTACTGCATTATATAATGACAAAACTAAAAACTTCAATATGACAACAGCACAAAGTTATGGCGATACCAACATAGTCGAGTTTGTTATGATACCGCTTTCTGATTATAATAAGACAGAAGGAAAAGCAGTAAAACTTGCAGATAATGAAGTACTTATCTACCATAGAAAAAATAAAAATAAATCCAGCATAAAGAATGAAGAAACCATTCATTTAAATAATGATTCCTATAAAGTAGCAGCAAATTTAGATAGTATGAGAATTGCAAAAGCAGATGCAACAAATTCTGTCGATGGATGGTATGTCATAGTTAAAGATACCAATATTATTAAAAAGTATTTAAAAGCTGTTTATGGAAAAGATGATATGGAGGATAGTGTAGAAGATTATCATGAATTCATGCAATATGTCTATAGCTTTAATTTAGATGGAAGTAGAACCAATCGAGAAAGAACAGAACAAATTCTTCAAGAACAGCTTCAGGCAAAATTTAAGTCTGCATTTATAGAAGGAAGAGAATTAAGCCGGGAAAACTTTTATAACTTCTACGGAGGATTTCTCTTCATCGGCATATTTCTCGGAATCATCTTCCTCATGGCGACTGTGCTTATCATCTACTACAAACAGATATCTGAAGGTTACGATGATAGAGAACGCTACCATATTATGCAAAAAGTCGGAATGAGCAAAAAAGAAGTCAGACAGTCCATAAGAAGCCAGGTACTACTCGTCTTCTTCCTGCCACTGATTATGGCAGTCATTCATCTGGCATTTGCTTTTAAAATTATCACAAGGCTACTCAGTGTGTTAAACCTTACGAATATATCATTATTTTTCATGTATACAGTAGGAACAGTAGCGGTATTTGCAGTAATCTATGTGATAATTTATAGTATAACAGCAAGAGAATATTACAAAATAATAATTTGCCGGGGTGAATAAACAGACGAACCCCCAGAGAGACACTACCCTATATCTGCGACTAAAGTCACAAATATAGGGTAGTGTCTCTCTTTGGGGGCGTCTTCTTGCCTGCGGCAAATCAGAAGTTCTTGATTTTGTAGGAGAGGTGTGTTAGAATGTATACAAACAAATTTTCGGAACATATGTTTATAAAGGGGTGATAATATGACAGAAACAGAGATTTCTCTGGAGAGAAAGTTAAAGATTTTAGCAGATGCGGCGAAGTATGATGTTGCGTGTACTTCGAGTGGGTCAAGTCGAAGAGGGAAGAAGGGGCATCTCGGGAATACGATATCTGCGGGTATCTGTCATACATTTTCTTCCGATGGACGGTGTGTTTCTCTTTTGAAGATTCTTTTTAGTAATGATTGTGTTTTTGACTGCAAGTATTGTCCGAGTCGTGCTGCGAACGAGAAGGAAAGAGCAACATTTACCCCGGAAGAGATTTGCAGGCTTGTGGTGGAGTTTTATCGTCGGAATTATATTGAGGGGCTGTTTTTAAGTTCTGCGGTGGTGAAGAGTCCGGCATATACGATGGAGCGAATGTATGAGGCGATTTATATGCTTCGGAATAAGTATCATTTTAATGGTTATATTCACGTGAAGGCGATACCAGGGGCACCGGATGATATTATATATGCACTTGGATTTTTAGTAGACAGAATGAGTGTGAATCTGGAATTACCTACTGCCGAAGGCTTGAAGAGACTGGCACCGAATAAGAAGCCAAAGAATCTGATTCGGCCGATTCAGCAGATTCAGAGAGGAATACAGACGCAGAGAGTAGCACTTGGTAAGGATAGCCGAATGGAGCGGGCGAAGGGAAATCAATATTTGTCGAATAGTATATTTAATGAGAAGAATACTTCCTTTGTTGAGGACAAGTCTGTGTTTTCTATAATGGAAGATGCGCAGAAATCTGTTAAGCAGAATGATAATGTAAATAGGCGACAAAATGATGCGGCCTTTTTCAAAGAAACTAGGTTAGAAAGAGATATAGGTAGTAATATAGATACAGAAAATAGTATGAGTGTCGCTACAAATAGTAGTATAGAAAATAGTTTGAATAGCAATATAGGAAGAAGAGGCAGAGAAAATGCGGCAATGTCTGATAATGCATCGCAGATGGGAAATGGAATGAGTGGTGGAGTAGAAAGTAAAATAACACTCCCATCCCATTTTTTGCAGACTACAGGAAAGCGAGAAGGGGCACAGTTTGTACCAGCAGGGCAGAGTACGCAGATGATTATCGGAGCTTCAGGAGAGAGTGATTTTCATCTGCTTTCACTGACTCAGCGGCTTTATCAGCAGTATGATTTAAAAAGAGTGTTCTATTCTGCCTATGTGCCGCTGAATGATGATCCGGAACTTCCAGCAATTGGAACCGCACCACCTCTTTTGAGGGAACACCGTTTATATCAGGCAGATTGGCTGCTTCGGTATTATGGATTTCAGGCGGATGAACTCCTAAGTTCGGACCGGCCGAATTTTAATACATTTATAGATCCGAAGTGCGACTGGGCATTGCGACATCTAGAATACTTTCCTGTAGAGATTAATCAGGCAAGCTATGAACAGCTGCTTCGTGTTCCGGGAATAGGGAATAAGTCCGCAGGGCGAATTGTCAGGGCAAGAAGACAGGCGGCACTTGATTTTGAAGATATCAAGAAGATGGGAGTTGTATTAAAGCGGGCAGTTTATTTTATAACCTGCAGAGGTAAGATGAAGTATCATACCCCGATAGAAGAAGACTTTATTACCCGCCAGCTTATTGGGACGAATCAGAAAGATAACTGGAAGATAGAGCATCCAACAACATACAGACAGTTATCTTTATTTGATGATTTTAATTTGACGTGAACTCCCCATCACTTAAAGAAAGCAGAAATGATATGGTAGTTTTTACATGTAAAGATAGATTTGATGATATAATGACCTGTATTTACGAAGCGTGGGCATCCCATCTTGGACATAACAATATAAAGTTAAGAACAGAGCCGCTTGGAACAATGGAACTTTTTTGTGAATACCGTCATGTGGAGGCAGATCGAGAGAAAACAGAGAGTGTGATAAGAACGATTCAGCAAAAGATTTCCTTTCGTGCATATCAGATGGTATATCATGCAGCGATGGCAGCGGATGAAGAGGAGAAGCTTGATAGTATCTATCGTTTTTTAATATTGGGATTTCATTATGGCAGGCAGATTCTAGGTTCGCTACAGAATCCGATTGTAATGAAAATATTTGAGCTAGAACGAAAAGTAAGTAATGAAGCACATATATTTCGGGAATGTATTCGGTTTACCGAGATGAATCATCACATACTTGTGGGGATAATTTCTCCCAAATGTGATGTCATTACCTTACTTGCACCACATTTTGTGGATAGATTACCTTCTGAAGACTGGATGATCATAGATGATAACAGAAGAACAGCAGTGGTACATCCGGCAGATCAGCCATATTATCTGACATCTCTTTCCGAAGAAGAAATGTCAGAATTCCTGGCAAGAGAATCTGCAGCAAAGGATACCGATAGTATGACTGCACTGTGGAAAACATTCTTTCAGACGATTGGGATTAAAGAACGTAAGAATCCCGTATGTCAGCGCAATCTTATACCGCTCTGGTACAGAAAGCACATGTCAGAAATGCAGGATTAATTATAAGTTTGCGGCATTTTGCAGCATGAAGAACATAAATTAATCCTGAAAGAATCGGGTTTCTAACGAAAAATTGTTCCAAAGTTTTCCTGATCGTAAATTTTAAGTAATTCCTGTACGCCTTCTTTTACTTCATCACGAGTAAAATCTGCTGCTTCAAGTTCAGCATCAGCCATACGGTTTAGATCATAATAGAAGAACAGACCGACTTTTAATATGTCCGGATTAATTGGATTAGCATATTCATAGAGAATATCTTCTGCATCATTAATATTGCCATCGTTGATCATCTGCTTTAACTTAGGATAGAGCGTATTTTCCTGAAGAAGACCTTTTTCAGCATCAAGCCAGCATCCCGGTTTGATTCCATAGGCAATTTTAAGATAAGTTTCTATTAATTCATTTGTTAAGCGTAAGTCAAAATCATCACGAAGCATGTTGTAAAACCTCCTGTTTTTCATAATGCACTCACAGACTCTTCTCACAAAAGTAAGGATGTGAAGAATCCCGAAGTACATAGCATTATTAAACTTTATAATTATACACTAGAGTTCGCGGAAATTTCAATATTTATCTTATGGCAATCAAGTAAAATCCTATAAAAGTTCAGAATTATAAAAATGATTTTGATCTATGTATTTTGGCATAGAATCAAAATCATTTTTTTGTTATAATATCTTTGCCAAAACAGGAGGAAAAATAAAATGGTAAAAATAGATTTAATTACAGGGTTCTTAGGTTCGGGTAAGACCACATTTATAAAAAAATATGCAAAGTATCTTATAGATCAGGGATTAAATATCGGTATATTAGAGAATGATTTTGGGGCAGTAAATGTCGATATGATGTTACTTCAGGACATTGTAGGAGAAAAATGTACATTGGAAATGGTAGCAGGTGGATGCGATAAAGATTGTCATAGAAGAAGATTTCGCACAAAACTTATTGCAATGGGAATGTGCGGATATGACAGAGTGTTGATCGAGCCGTCCGGAATTTTCGATATGGACGAATTCTTCGATGCCCTTCATGAATCTCCGCTTGACAGATGGTATGAAATAGGAAATGTAATTACAGTTGTAGATGCAGTGCTTGAAGAAAACCTCTCAGAAGACGCAGAATTCATCCTTGCATCGGAAGTAGCCAATGCAGGCATTGTTTTATTAAGTAAAGCGCAGGAGGCAGCAGAGACCGATATAGAGCGCACAAAAGCACACCTTAATAAAGCAATGGAATCTGTCCATTGCGACCGCCAATTTGGAAAAGAAATCTTTGCCAAAGATTGGAATAAACTTTCTGATGCAGATTTTAAAAAAATTCAGTCAGCAGGCTATGTTGGTGCAGATTATGAGAAAAAAGACATTGCAGAAGAAGATGCATTTCAGTCATTATATTTTATGAATTTAACTATGCCGGTAGAGAAACTTGAAGAAAAAGTAAAACAAATATTTAACGACAAAGAATGTGGGAATATCTTCCGAATAAAAGGCTTTATGCAGACAAAACCAGATCAGTGGATTGAACTTAATGCCACACATCAAAATATTACTATACAATCGATAAAAAAAGGACAGGAAATCTTCATAGTAATAGGAGAAAAACTAAACAAAGAAAAGATAACTACTAATTTGATGGGGACACAGACACCGCTCTGCTAGAAGATATTGAGCTGAATTGTATGGAGTATTCTAAAGAAAAAAGAATGGTTATAAGTTTGATTTTGTTCCGTTGCGCTAAGCATTCTTTTTTCTTTATCATAGTCTTCTTACAATTCAGCATAAAATTTTGTTTCAGCGGCTGTCTGTTTTTAATAACAAATAGCAAATTAGTATTTAGATTTACAAAAATGTGATACACTATGAATAGAAGTATTTATAAAGAACAGGAGGGAGAAAATGGGTACATTTTTTAATCCGGGGAATGGAAGTTTTACACAGGATAAGAATAGTGAAATTTATATTGATAAAACAGAACTTTTAAAATTTTTAAACAAAAAATTAGGAACGAATGGAAAATGTATCGCTGTTAGTCATGCCAGACGTTTTGGTAAGTCCCATGCTGCCGGAATGATCGATGCTTACTATAGTCTGGGTAGTGATTCCTCAAAATTATTTGAAAATACTAAGATTGCATCAGATCCAGATTATGAAAAATATCGAAATAAATATAATGTGATCCATTTGGATATTTCATCAGTTTGGGATTATCATAAAGAAGATTTAATAGAATCGATAGAAGAACGTGTTTGTGAGGACTTTCAAAAAATATATGGGGATTTATTAAACTATAGGAGAGATTTTTATTTACTGATACAGGATATTTATTCGCTGACAGGAATTCCATTTGTTATTATCATTGATGAATGGGATTGTGTTATCCGAAATAGCCACGATCAGGCTTTAGTCCACAAATATTTGCAATTTCTACATTCTTTGTTTAAGTCAGAAGAATCGAAAAGCTTTTTAGCACTTGGATATATCACGGGAATATTACCAATTAAGAAGATAAAAGATGAATCTGCTTTAAATAATTTTCAGGAATATACGATGTTAGATTCCTATCCAATTACAGAATACTATGGTTTTACTGAAAAAGAAGTTAAAGATTTATGTAAAGATTATAGTATGGATTTTGAAACAGTGAAAGCATGGTATAATGGGTATCTGATTGATGGAGAGCATATGTATAATCCTAATTCTGTATCACAGGCATTAGAAAGGCATAAAATAGATTCTTACTGGAGAAATACCTCTGCTTTTGATACAATAAATACCTTTATCACCATGAATTATGCTGGGTTAAAAGATGATGTTATGAAAATGTTAACTGGTGGTAAAGTTCGCATAAATACAAATACATTCCAAAATGATTTTTCTATAATAACGTCAAAAGATGATGCATTAACAGCTTTAATTCATTTGGGATATCTTGGATATGATGCAGATAGAAAGAAATCATTTATTCCAAATTATGAGGTGGCAACGGCATTTGAATTAGCATTGCAGACAGGTTCATGGAAAGAAATTGCAGAATCAATTTCTAAGTGTGATGAACTATTAGATGAAACAATTGATGGTAATGCCGAAAGAGTGGCTGAACTTATTGAACTTGCGCATGAAACATATACATCCATATTGAAATACAATGATGAGAATGTATTGAGCTGTGTCCTCACAATGGCATACTTTACTGCACCCGCTTACTACAATGTAATTAGGGAGATGCCATCAGGAAAAGGTTTCGCTGATTTTGTCTTTCTTCCAAGAGCAAATGCAGGAAACCGTCCTGCGATGATTATAGAATTAAAGTATAATCAATCCGCAGAAACAGCGCTCAAGCAGATTAAAGAAAAACGCTACCAGGGAGCTTTGTCCGGATATCAGGGAAAGATTCTCTTAGTTGGAATCAATTATGACTCAGAAAAACATCATACCTGTATGATAGAGGAGCTGTAAATCTTCAGAAATTTAAATACTAATTGCCGGGGAGACAGACGCCGCTTTAGCTCAATATCTTTTGCTAAAGCGGCGTCTGTCTCCCCATCAAATTAGTATTTAATCGTCTACAACCTGAACTTTTAACATATTTGTTGTTCCAGAACGTCCGATTGGTACACCAGAAGTAATAACAGTAACGTCACCTTTTTCAAGGAGTCCATCTCTCTTACATGCATTGATTGCACGTTCGAAGAGTACGAATACTTCCCATTCTTCTCCAAGAAGGATTGGGCGAACACCCCAGGAAAGGTTTAACTGACGGCATACTTTCTCATCCATAGCGCATCCGATGATGTCGCATCCTGGACGGTATTTGGAAATCATTCTTGCAGAGAAACCACTCTTAGTTACAGTGATGATTGCCTTTGCGTCGAGGTCGTAAGCTGTGCTGCAGGTAGCATGGCAGATAGCGTCTGTGATACCTGGGTCAGTGTATTTAGCCATATCATTGAAACGTTTGCGGTAGTTGATTTCCTTCTCTGTACGTTCAGCGATTCTTGCCATCATCTTAACAGCTTCTACAGGATAAGCACCTGCTGCTGTCTCACCAGAAAGCATAGTAGCACTTGTTCCGTCGTAGATAGCGTTAGCTACGTCAGTAGTCTCGGCACGAGTAGGACGAGGGTTCTTCATCATGGAATCGAGCATCTGTGTAGCTGTGATAACTACTTTACCTGCTGCGATTACTTTTTTGATAATCATCTTCTGGATGATTGGAACTTCTTCTTCAGGGATTTCTACACCCATGTCACCACGGGCAACCATGATACCTTCGCAGGCCTCGATGATAGAGTCGATGTTATCAACACCCTGAGAGTTTTCGATTTTAGCGATGATACGGATATCTTCGCCACCGTTTGCCTTTAAGAACGCTTTCATTTCTTTGATATCGTCTGCTGTTCTTGTGAAAGAAGCTGCAACGAAGTCAACGTCCTGTTTGATACCGAATAAAAGGTCTTCTTTATCTTTTTCACTCATGAATGGGATGGAGAGTTCAACACCAGGGATGTTAACACCTTTACGGTTAGAAATAGTTCCGCCATTCTCTACTTTACAGTGGATATCCTGCCCCTTGATAGCCACTACTTTTAATCCTACAAGACCGTCATCAATTAAGATGCTGGAACCAACATGGATATCTTTGTGTAAATCTTTGTGAGTAACACTGACAATATCCTTTGTTCCTTCTACATCTCTTGTAGTAAGACAGAAGTCCTGTCCCATCTCAAGAGTAACTCTTTCGTCTTTAAATGTTTTAAGACGAATTTCTGGTCCTTTTGTATCTAACAGACATGCAACCGGAAGGTTATGCTTTGTGCGTAAAGCTTTTACTTTATCTATTCTTTTCTTCTGATTCTCGTAAGTATCATGAGAAAAATTAAGACGGGCAACGTTCATACCAGAGAGCATTAACTGCTCTAAAACATCACCTTTATCCGTTGATGGTCCAAGGGTACAGATAATCTTGGTTTTTCGCATAGTAATAAGTCCTCCTATTTCCTTGGGTTAAAATTAGTATTACCATTCTATTTTAATAATTTCGATTGATTTGTCAACGGGTATTTCAAGGTATTTATGAGAAATGAACGTAAAATCTTCTTAATATACACGAATCAGACTGGAAATACTGTTAACTATGGAAAGTCTTTTCAAAATGTTCAAGGCATCGGTAAAATACAGTTCTTTTACTTCATCGGTAATAATAACCAGTTCGGCATTGCCATTTTGGCGGGACTTTTGAATAATCTGGGCGATACTTACCTGACTTGTTCCGAATACGCTTGTGATATTCGCAAGAACACCTGGTCGGTCAGCTACCTGCAGACGGAGGAAGAAACGGGAATAAGTATCCTGAATATTTTTCACTGGAAGTTCTTTGTAGCAGGAGCAGACATGAAGATTAGAATGTTTTTCAACGATATGTCTTGCAACTGTACATAAATCCCCGGTTACCGCACTGGCAGTCGGACGTTTGCCTGCACCACGGCCATAGTACATTGTATCATCGGATGCAGTTCCGTGAACAAATACAGCGTTAAAGGAATCATTTACTGTTGCCAGAGGATGATCCTGTGGGATTAAAATTGGAAGAACTTTTACTTCGATGCCGTCCTCATCTTTTCTTGCAATGCCGACAAGTTTGATGACAGAATTAAATTCTTTTGCATAGAAAATGTCTTTTGCGGTAATATTGCGGATTCCCTCAATATAGACATCAGAGAAGGTAACGCGAGAATGGAATGCGATGGATGCCATAATAGCGATTTTACGACCGGCATCAAGACCGTCAACATCAGCAGTAGGATCGGCTTCAGCATATCCTAAATCTGTAGCTTCTTTTAACGCTTCGTCATAGCTCATACCACTCTGTGTCATACGGGTAAGAATATAGTTTGTTGTACCATTTACGATCCCCATAACTTCAGTAATATTTTCACTGGACATACTTTGTTTTAATACTTGAATGATTGGGACACATCCTGCAACGGCAGCTTCAAACTTGAAATCACAGCCATATTTTTCGGCAGAATCTAAAAGTTCATGCCCATGTTCAGCAATTAAATCTTTATTTGCTGTAACAATCTGTTTTCCAGCTTTCATTGCTTCAAGCAAATAAGACTTTGCAGGTTCAATACCACCCATAACTTCAATAATAATAGAAATACTGTCATCTTCAATAATTTCATTCCAGTTATCTGTAAGAAGGGGAGAAGGGATACCTTCTCGTTCTTTCGAGGCATCACGCACAAGAATTTTAGTGATTTGAATTTGTGTACCACAAATATGAGAAAAATCTTCCTGACGTTCCTGGACAAGTTGATATACACCACTGCCGACAGTACCGGCACCTAATAAAGCGGCTTTTACAATTTTGTTCTGAGCTGTTTCCATATGTTTCCTCCAATTTTATGAATGATGTTTTAAAACCCTCAGGATTAGAAAATCCTGAGGGTTTTGTTTAGTTAGTTTGTTTAATTAGTTCAGTTGTCAGAACTATCTGTCAGTTCTACGACGAAGAACGATAAATGCACACATAACAAGTGCAAATACACTTACAACCATGTAAAGAACAGGGTTTGAAGCATCACCAGTTTTGGATGATTTGGATTTTTTGTTCTTTTTAGTAGTTGCTTTTTTAGTGTTTGCTTTTTTCTGTGTAGTTGTTTTCTTAGTAGTTTTTGTAGTAGGATCTGTATTTTCAGATGGATCTACACTTGGAGTTTCAGTTGTAGTAGCGGATGAGTCGTCTGCTGGAGTTTCAGTTGTAGTGGCGGATGAGTCATCAGCAGGAGTTTCTGTTGTACCTGGGTCAGGAGTTTCTGTTGTACCTGGGTTAGGAGTTTCTGTTGTACCTGGGTTAGGAGTTTCTGTTGTACCTGGGTTAGGAGTTTCTCCAGAATCTCTCTTAAGGATATGGAAATGATCTGTTCCATCAGGAGTCTCAGCTAACTTATAGTTAGGATTGAGAGAAGATGTATCTGGGTAGATATCATAGTAACCAGCTTCTTCGCCAGCTTCACGTGTAAGCTTAAGTCCAAGAGAATCACCATCTAATACACCCTCAGCTTTATAAGTAAGTTCAGGATCTTTGTCACCAACGTATTTTTCTTTATAGTCGATGTTAACCTTAACAGCCTTTGGATGAATAATAAAGAATGATTTTGCAGCAGATGGACGGTGTGTTGCATCTCCAGGATACGTTGCGATTGCAATGTATGCACCTGCCTCAACAGGAGCAGTGAATCCGAGGTAAATATACTTGCCGCCATCAACTCTGATGTAAGTTACGTTAGCTTTAGTAACTTCATTGTTATTATCATCGTATACAGTTGCATCTACAGCAAATGCAGAACCATCATATGTACAATCTACTGGATTGTTGATGATAATATGAGTGTTAGCTCTTGTGATTGTATATGTTCTTGAAATTGGTGTAGCAGAGTAAGCTGCGTCAGTAACATATAAAGTTTCTGTATAAGTTCCTGCTTTGTAGGAAGGTGTGCTGGAAGAGTATCCTTTACCATTCCAAGCTATTCCAACGTAAGAAGCCTTTACAGTAGCTTTTTTGTCGCTTGCATATCCACCAAAGTTAAAGCTGCTTGCTTTGCTGACAGATAAAACATGTCCTGGCATAGACTGATTGAAGTGTAATGTTACAGTAGAAGGCTTTGTAGCCTCATCTGTATCCTTCTTTCCTTCTGGAGTAGGACCATCAACTACTGGCTTGTCAGGTTTAACACATTCTGGGTCTGTAGCCTTTTTCTCAGAAGTCTTTGTCTTTTTAGAAGTAGTCTTCTCTTCAGAAGTCTCTGCTTCTGTCTTTTCAGCAGCAATAGTCTTCTCCTCAGGAGCTTCTGTCTTCTCAGCGGCAGTAGTCTTCTCTTCGGAAGCCTCTGTTTTTTCAGTTACAGTTGTTGCGTCTTTAGAAACTTCTGTCTTCTTTTCAACTTCAGTTGCTTTCTCCTTAGGAGCTTCTGTAGTAGCTTCGCTCTCAGATACTGCAGCAACGTCTCTTGCGAATGAAGAAACTGGTGCGGTGCTTAATGCAACGGAGCAAGCAAGAGTCAGTGCTAAAAGATTTTTGTAGATTCTTTTTTCATTTGTTCCTCAACATCCTTTCTTAAATTTGCCGTAGTTCTTTTGAAATAAAAAATTACGAAAGTTATATAAAAGTATAGTTTATTATAGCAGAGGTCTTGGAAATAAGCAATAAATAAAGTAATATAAAAATGTTTTACAAGCGTAGTTTTTTGATTTCAAAGGAAAAAATATGATACAATAATTTGTAGTATTGTTATACAAAAAGAGAAGAATAGAAATAAAAAAATTTTAACCGGACAAAAGGTATGTATTGATAATTTAATTGTATAAAAAATATAATTAAAATATAAAAAATGAGTTTGTTTTGAGAGAGTATGCTTGAAAAAATATTACATATAAAAAAGAAGCAAAAACAGATGTCATCTTAAAATATTATCAAAAATATAAAAATAGATGAGAAAATTTTTGCTTCTTTTTTATCCTTTTCTAGCAAGAAGACTCCGACCTCTAAGGGACACCACTGAAAAATTAACTTTGCATACAATATATAGCACTGTAAAGTTAACAAACATACTTTATTTCGTATTGATTTACACGAAAAAAGACTTTTTCAGTGGCATCCTATAGGTGGGGGAGGACGTCACAAATCAAATTTGCCGTATTTTTAAAGTATGCTGAAAATTGTAACGCATATCTTGCAGAAAGCATTTTTCAGACATGCTCTAGAATCCAAAGAGTTTTAAATCTTCTTCAACAGTTCCAATTCCTGCAATACCAAAAGTATTTACAAGAACTTTTGCCACATTTGGGGATAAGAAAGCTGGAAGAGTTGGTCCAAGGTGGATATTTTTCACTCCAAGATAGAGAAGGGCAAGTAAAACAATAACGGCCTTCTGTTCGTACCAGGAGATGTTATAGAGGATTGGAAGTTCATTAATATCTTCAAGTCCAAATACTTCTTTTAATTTGAGGGCAATAACGGCGAGGGAGTAGGAATCGTTGCACTGTCCGGCATCGAGTACTCGTGGAATGCCACAGATATCTCCTAAATCAAGTTTATTGTATTTATATTTTGCACAGCCTGCAGTAAGGATGACGGTGTCTTTTGGCAATGCTTTTGCAAAATCTGTGTAGTAGTTTCTTGATTTCATGCGACCGTCACAACCAGCCATAACGACAAACTTTTTAATTGCGCCGGACTTTACAGCGGCAACAATATCATCGGCAAGGGCAAGTACCTGGTTGTGGGCAAAGCCTCCAACAATTTCTCCATGTTCGATTTCTTCTGGTGGAGTACAGTGTTTTGCCTGTTCGATAATTGAGGAGAAGTCTTTTTCTTCACCGATTTCTCCAGAAATGTGTTTGCAACCTGGATATCCGGTTGCACCTGTTGTGTACAATCTGTCTTTATAGCTGTCCTTTGGTGGAACGATACAGTTTGTTGTCATGAGAATTGGACCGTGAAAGCTTTCAAATTCTTCTTTCTGTTTCCACCATGCATTTCCATAGTTGCCGACAAAATTTGGATACTTTTTGAAGGTAGGATAGTAGTGGGCTGGAAGCATTTCAGAGTGTGTGTATACATCCACATCCGTCCCCTGTGTCTGTTCGAGTAGCATTTCAAGGTCGCGAAGGTCATGTCCGGAAACAAGGATACCCGGACGGCTGCCAACACCGATGTTTACTTTTGTGATTTCTGGGTTTCCGTAAGCAGAAGTATTGGCATTGTCAAGAAGAGCCATACCTTCTACACCGTATTTTCCGGTTTCTAAAGTAAGCGCGATTAAATCATCGACAGATAAACTATCATCAAGAGTTGCGGCAAGGGTACGCTGCATAAATGCATCAATTTCTTCATTATCCTGTAAAAGAACATTTGCATGCTTGGAGTAAGCGGAAAGTCCCTTTAATCCGTAAGTAATCAGTTCACGAAGGCTTCGGATGTCCTCATTTTCTGTAGAAAGAACACCGACAGCTGCAGCTTTTGTATCAAATTCCTCCACGGAGCCGTTCCAGAGAGCTGCTTCTGGGAGTACATCTTTATTTGTTAGTTTAGAAAGGAGCAAATCTTTTTCGGAAAGTGTTTCCTGAATCCGGGCGATAATTGCTTCTTTGCTAAAGTTGGCATTGGTGATTGTAGTAAATAAATTCAGTGTAATCATGTGATTGACTGCTGGCTGAATCTCTACTCCTTCCTGTCTTAAAGTAGTAGTTACCGCAGAAATTCCTTTTGTAACATAGACCAATAAATCCTGCATGGCAGCGATATCGGGCTGTTTTCCACAGACTCCAACGCGGGTACATCCACTGCATCCGGCAGTTTCCTGACACTGATAACAAAACATTTGGTTTTCCATAAAAATTAATCTCCTTTTTACTCTAATATACTTTTTAAATCTTAATAGGCTGGTATTATGGTGTATCTCCAACGTATTCACGTAAATGGTGCTTATAGCAACTTTTTTAATAATAAAAAGATAGTGCTAAAAAATTTAAGTGAAGCTGACAAAAAATAACTTCATAAAATCAAATTGAAAAGATTTTAAGAGTACATTTTTATAAATTCTATTATGAAGGAAATACAACAGTAAGAAGCCACTTAAAGTCTTCTTTTGCGTAAACAGAATGAGGTTTTTTCGCTGGCATAACAAGGGTATCCCCTGCCTGTAAAATATATTCTTTGCCATCAACAGTGAACTGGCCGGTTCCTTCAAGAACGAGAACCATTGCATCACCGGTAGAATCATGTGTAGCGATTTCTTCATCTTTGGAAAATGCGAAAAGAGTCACACTCACATGATCGTTCTGTGCTAAAGTTTTGCTGACAATCTGTCCTTTATCGGCAGAAATCTGGTCAGTAAGATGTAAAACTTCTTCATGTGAAATATTTTTGATATAAGCCATTGTTATCCTCCTTTAATTGACTTTCTATACGCAGTATAATATAGTTGATTTGATAAATATGTTGTTTTGACAACAAACGGGGAGAAAAAATATGGATTTTTATAAATTATCGAAAACAGTGCTTTTTCAGGGGGCAACGCCGGAAGAAACAGAGCAGATGTTGTCCTGCTTAAAGGCGGGCAAACGCAAATATAAAAAGGAAGAAATGATTTACCGGGTCGGTGAAGTCGTATCCTGTATCGGCATTGTTTTATCAGGAAGTGTTTTAATAGAAAATGATGACATCTGGGGAAACCGCAGTGTGCTAGAGCGGGCCGGTGAAGGAGAAATCTTTGCAGAAACCTATGCCAGTATCCCAGACCAGAAAATGTTAGTTAATGTCATTGCGGCAGAAGATACAGAAATTTTATTTTTAAATGTGGGAAAAATGCTCCACCTTTGTTCCAATTCCTGCATTTTCCATAATGAACTCATAAAAAATCTTTTACAGGTTTCCGCACAGAAAAATCTCGCCCTGTCCCGAAGAATTTTTAACACTTCCTCCAAATCTATCCGGGGAAGACTGCTATCCTATTTATCGAATCAGGCAGTATTATGTAACAGTAAAGAATTCGATATACCATTTAACCGCCAGCAGCTTGCAGACTACTTAAGCGTAGACCGTTCCGCACTGTCCAAAGAACTTGGGAAAATGTCCAAAGAAGGATTGATTTATGTGAAAAAGAGTCATTTTCGTCTGTTATCTGTGCAGGAATTATTTGAAGAAGAGTCTTAGAATTTGTTTGAAGAATCAATAAGTAATCTGTACTCTTCCTGATTTGTGGGATATTTTACTTTATTCAGTTGACGTAGTCCATGATGAACTACAGTTGCTTTTGTGAAAGTTTCCATGAATATAATACACATTTTGTAGAAAGTATTTTCTAAATCCACTTCACCTTTTGAGTAAAAATGAATGTCTGGAAAAATGTTTTATGGAATATCTGTTGGGTGACAGAAAAAATGTTTTGTTAAAATTGTCTATACATTTACAAAATATTTTTAAAAATTAATAAAAAAATTCTTTGAAAATAAAAATATTTGTGAATCTTTTTTCTGACAGCAGTGCTATAATTGCACCGTAACAAAGAAGAGGTTATTTAAAAAGAATAACCGTAAAAAATACTTATCAGACCTGATAAAGTAGGGCCTCTAAGCATCAGACATTTTGGAGGAAAAGATAAATGAATACTTTAAGTGCTGAAAAAAGAGATATGCAGATCAAGGCAAAAAAGCTTAGAAGAGAAGGATTTGTTACAGGCAATGTGTTCGGTAAGAACATGGAAGGCTCCATGCCGCTGAAAATCGAGAAAAAAGAGGCAGAAAGAATCTTAAGAACCTGTAATAAGGGAAGTCAGTTAATTCTCACTGTTGAAGGACAGAAAATGCCAGTCTTATTAAAAGAGATTGACTACAATGCAATGAAACATGAGATTGTAGAAATGGATTTCCAGGCATTAGTAAAAGGTGAAAAAGTACATTCTGTAGCAGAAGTTGTACTCTTAAATCATGAGAAAGTAAAATCTGGTGTCGTAGAATTATTATTAGAAGAAATTAGTTATGAAGCACTGCCAGAGAACCTGATTGAAAAAGTTGAAATCGACTTAGACGGTAAGACAGCAGGCGACACAATCAGAGTAAAAGATTTACCAATCGCAACTGCAGAAGGCATCCATCTGAAGACGAATCCGGAGGAGACAGTTGTACAGGTAACAGAAGTACACAATGCTCCAGAGGAAGAAGAGACTGAGGAAGCTGCTGAAGAATAAGCGGTGCAGCTTGTAGATAATAAGATATAAAAGGCTCCAGTATATTATATATACTGGAGTCTTTTATATATGTAGGTTATGAGCTACACTTGATTTTTACTATTTAATTCAACTAATTAATTCAACTAAATCCAGTCACTGTCAGCCCACGAAGAGAAACGATAGCCTATCGTTTCTCTTCGTGGGTGTCTGTTGATTAATGAATCAAATCATAGTATACCTTGCCGTTTTGTTTAGATTTGCTTATCATTTCCTGTCGTTCCATATAAGGCAGCAGCGAATCCAAAAACTGATTTGGATTAGTGACTCCGATTCGCTGTTTACTAAATGGCTGGCTGGCGGTTAAGTCTTTTACACAATCAGCAAGTTCCTTTTTTGTCATTTTCCCATTACGTTTTAATTCTTTTTTTATCCGGCTGATTCCCTTAGAGGTCAGGAGATTGTTTAAGTCCTGATTCTGGTGCATGGAACGCCACAATCCCCAGCCGTAGATTAACATGGTGGCTACGGCAAAGAGCAGGATATAGGGGAGATAATGTATCAGATTTTTCAGTAATTCCATGGGTGCTCCCTTCTTATCTTAATTTTTTATGTGATTTTTGTTAGCGATTCTATTTGTAGTTTATATCTTTTTTATTTTAATTTTTCTGAATAAGTAATTAAATGATGGTCTTTTAAAATTTCAAGAAATTTAATAAGGCGGGAGAGTGATTTTTCCATTTTAGGGAAATGAGCATCGAGTTCCTGGGAGAGTGTGTAAATATCTTTTTTATCGTCAATGGTGTTCCAGACAAAGCTGCCGTAATCGTCAAGGTCGATGGAACTTACTTTTGGACGGTGGAAAAATTTCTGGGCGATTTTGTTGAAGAATCCTTCCCAGCGGATGAAGACGGTAATATTTCCTTTGTCGTTTGTCTCATATTTTATTTCGGGATTTTTAACGGGGATAAAATCGAGATAGTTTTTATCTATTTTCTGTTTTGCCATAGGGTCTCCTTTCAATCTGGTTTGTAAAAACATAAAATGTGTCCTTATTGAGGTTTTACGTAATTCTAAATAGTTATAAATAATTTCTGGCAGTGAAAGAAACTCTCTCACTGCCAGAAATTAAATATGTTTTGTAATTTAATTGTTAGTTAGTTTTTTTGCTCTTTTTTACACAGATGAAGTATAAGTAAGCAAGAAGAGCAATGAAGATGATTAAGCTGCCAATCTGTGGAAGGGCAACAGGGAAAACAATTTTGGAGTCAACTTTCAATACTGCAAGGATTGCAAGGATAACTCCCATGAGTCCCTCTCCGGCAATCAGACCGGAAGTAAATAATGTTCCACGTTCAATAGAAGCTTTCTTTTCTTTTTCATCGTCTGTTTTGCGGCGCTCAAGAATCCAGCGAACAACACCACCAGCCATGATACCGGCACTCAGTGAGAATGGAAGGTACATACCAACGGCAAATGGAAGTACTGGGATTCCGAGAATCTCAACAACAATAGCTACGAAAATACCGATGAGGATTAAAGCCCAAGGAAGTTCTGCGTTCATGATACCTTCAACGAGCATCTTCATCATTGTAGCCTGTGGAGCAGGAATCTCGTTAGAACCAAATCCCCATGCAGCATTTAACAGATATAAAACATATCCGATAGCAGCGGAAGATGCGATAACACCGATCATTTCACCAATCTGCTGAAGCTTAGGTGTAGCACCTACGATGAAACCTGTCTTTAAATCCTGTGAAGTATCGCCGGCGATAGCAGCAACGATACAGATAATACTACCAATACAGATAGCACCAATCATACCAGATGTTCCAGTAGTACCAGTAGCTTTTAAAAGTAAAGTAGCAATAATTAAAGTAGCGATTGCCATACCGGAAACTGGGTTGTTAGAAGAACCAATCAGTCCAACCATACGGGAAGATACAGTTGCAAAGAAGAATCCGAATACAACAACGATGATTGCGCCAAGTGGGCTTACTGGGAAAATAGGAAGTAACCAGATGGCAAGTGCGATAACTACGACAATACCAAGAATGACTGGCATTGGTAAATCGCGCTGTGTACGAGGTGCATCAGCATTGGCATGATTCTTTGCCATACTTCCCATTGCCTGCTTAAATGTGCTGACAATCAGTGGAGCACTTTTAATTAAACTAATGATACCACCGGCTGCAACGGCTCCGGCACCGATATATTTGATGTAAGTACCCCATAATGCACTAGGTGCGAGAGTGGAAATCGCCTCCGTTCCAGGGAAGACAGTGGCATCTGCACCAAATAATGCGATCATAGGCATAAGCACAAACCAGCTTAAAGTACCACCGGCAAGCATGTAACTGGAAATCTTAGGACCACAGATATATCCAACACCAGCAAGGGCAGGAAGTACCTGAATACCTACGGAAGAACCAGCGTAAGCTTTGATATCATAACCAATTTCACTAGGGAAAACCTTTACGCCATCAGCGATAAACTTATAAAAAGCAGCAATACCAAGACCGGAGAATACGGTACCAGCTTTGTTTCCGCCTTCTTCACCAGCAAGAAGAACCTCAGCACAGGCAGTTCCCTCTGGGAAAGGCAGCACACCGTGCTCTTCAACGATAAGTGCCTGTCGGAGTGGAACCATGAAACAGATACCAAGAATACCACCAACGAGTGCAACTAAAAAGATAGTTAAAATACTAGGAGAATCAATCTTTCCTTCTTTTGCCCATAAGAATAAAGCAGGAAGAGTAAAGATTGCTCCGGCTGCAACAGACTCACCGGCAGAACCGATTGTCTGAACAAGGTTATTTTCCAGAATAGAATTCTTACGAAGAATAATACGGATAATACCCATGGAAAGTACTGCAGCAGGAATAGATGCAGAAACTGTCATACCAACACGAAGACCGAGGTATGCGTTTGCAGCACCGAAAATAACTGCCAGCAAAATACCAAGAATTAAAGCGGTGACTGTAAATTCCGGAACCACCTGGTCCGCAGGAATATACGGTTTAAAATCGTTTTTGTTTTCCTTCATTACGTTTATCCTTTCTTTTTTACAATTTCCTTACAAAAACATAAAACTTATTATAACATTTATACAAAATGAAATAAAGGTAAAAAAATGTACTTTTTTTGCGGTTTATGGAACTTATTAGGTATAAATAATAACTATAAAGTAGTAGAAAATGGCTGTAAAATTAGTGAAATTAACTTTTTTGCGGACTTCTTCATTGACTTTCAGCTAAATAATGCAGAATATTTTTCATAACAAGATAACTCAGCGAACGATGTGGAGGTATCATCGAGTAAAGTCAATACAGGTCAATAAGAAATAGGTAATTTACATACCAAAATGTCAATGAGATATTATTATGTACAAAATAAAAAAATAAAAAAAGGCTTACATAAATTTTTTATTTATGCTATAATGTCGAGCCGTATCAAATAAATTAAATATCGTAAAAATATTTTGGTCTAATTGGAAACGCACAATATTTTAAAGGTATGCAGTTTTAAGAAAGTACTATATTTTAGAAATATTTAAAGGTGTATGAAACATAAAGTTGCAAACGTATAAAATGTTGATAACGAACAACACAGCCTATTTTTATGCTATTTCATCGAAGTTTAAATAGCTAGAGCGTGTTTGAAAAATCATTCCAGCAATCTGCACGCCAAGTCTCACGGACGTTCGACTTGAATTTGAATGAGAAAGATTATTTTAAGAAAAACAGCTATTTAAGATTTTGATAAACAGAATGAAAAAGGAGGCAGCTGATTATGCCAAAAACAAAGTTACAGAACGTTATTTTTACAATTATCATGGCTTTTGTCATGGTCTACGCAATGGTTTGCTACAATATCGCAATCGATAAAGGTGGTATGAGCAACCAGATTTTCTTACTCGCATTTCACGAGATGCCAATTATGTGGCCGATTGCAGCTATTTTAGAATTTTTCGTAGTTGAAAAATTATCAAAATTCCTTGCATTCCGTATTGTATCCCCAACAGATAAACCAATATTCATTACACTTGCAATCTGTTCTATGATTGTCTGCCTGATGTGTCCGGTCATGAGCTTTATCGCAACTGCATTATTCAAACATCCAGGAAGCGAGATTATAGCACAGTGGTTACAGACAACAGTAATTAATTTCCCAATGGCACTTTGCTGGCAGATTTTCTTTGCAGGTCCGCTGGTAAGAAATGTGTTCGGAAAATTTGTAAAATAAACTAAATTACCATAAAATAAGTATGAAATTTTGTTAAATCCTATTATTGGAAAATGACATTTAAAATGGTATCATAAGGACTGCGAAATTAAGGGACAAGAATATTTACATTAAAGAGAGGCAGAAAGGAGTTCTTAGTATCATGAAAACAGTTTTAAGAGACATGGGTATTATCGTAGTATTTGCATGTTTTGTATTATTACTTGCATTATTTTATAAAGGAAAATACGTGCAGGCAGAGAATAAAAATGCGGCAAAGGCAGAAGCATCTACATTAGATGAGTATGGAAACAGAGTGGAGGCAACTCATATTACAGTTGAAAACACGTCACCATTTGAATTAAAGAATGTTCGGGTAAAATTTAATGGAGAGACAGCAGTAAAAAATATCTCTGTTGAAAAAGATGGAAAAGCAACAGTAAAACTTCCAAAAACAGATAAACCGATTACAAAAGTAGAAATCGAAGGAACAACATCCTACGGAAAGAAATTTACCAACTTCTTCAGCGGATGTATCAGCAATAAATCCTGCATCGTTGTATACCTCACAGAAACAATGGATTTAGGAGTAACAGCGAATATTGAATAAGTGGGGACGGAAGATTATCTGCAGAAAGATTTTGCTTCTGTGAAGTGTATAGCTAAAAGAACCTATTGCAGTAAAACTAATTTTGACTCAGTTGTAAAAAACACAAAGTCGCAAAATTAGTTTTACTGCAATAGGTTCTTTTTATTTATAGAGTGTGAAGCAAAATCATTCTGCAGATAAACTTTCTCCCCCTTTACAACCTCCCAAGAATCTTCTATATTATATGGTAAGTTTTGCAGAAAGGAAGGCATACTATATATGAAGAATTCTTTATTTCCTACATTGAAAAATTATAAAAAAGAATATCTAGGAAAAGATATCGCAGCAGGTATTATGATAGCGGCGGTTTCTATTCCTATCTCTATGGGATATGCGGAAGTATCAGGATTGCCAGCGGTTTTTGGACTGTATGGTTCTGTGCTTCCCATTTTATTTTTTGCACTTTTTTCCACATCACCGCAATTTATTTTTGGAGTAGATGCGGCACCGGCGGCCATTGCGGGAGCAGCACTGGCGAGTCTTGGAATTGAGAGCGGCAGTGCAGATGCTCTGCGGTATATCCCAGTTATCGCATTATTTGTTGGTTTGTGGCTTCTTTTATTTTATTTTTTGAAAGCAGGCAAGCTTGTTACATTTATTTCGACTCCGGTTATGGGCGGATTTATCAGTGGGATTGCGTTGACGATTATTTTGATGCAGATTCCTAAAATCATGGGTGGCAAGTCTGGTTCGGGTGAACTCCCAGAATTATTGAAGCACTTATATGAGACAGCACAGCATATTAACTGGGTGTCAGTAGCATTAGGTGTCGGCGCATTGGCAATTCTTATTATTTCTAAAAAGGTTATGCCTAAGTTTCCGATGGCGGTTGTGATTATGGCATTAGGAATGATTGCAACAATGGTATTCCATGTAGACAGGTACGGAGTTACTTTGTTAGCAAAAGTTGAGCCAGGACTTCCTAAGTTTATTTTACCAGACATTTTCCATGTGGAGTTAAGCCACGCGGCAGGCAGAGGCCTGATGATTGCAGTTGTTGTTATGGCAGAAACTTTGCTTTCTGAGAATAATTTTGCAGCAAAAAATGGTTACAAAATTGATGATAATAAAGAAATTTTAGCCTGTGCAGCAGGAAATATTATCTCTGCGTTTACAGGAAGCTGCCCGGTAAATGGAAGTATTTCCAGAACTTCGATGAATGAGCAATTTGGTGGAAAGACGCAGGCAGTTTCGATTACAGCAGCGGTTACAATGGTGGCAGTTCTGCTTTTTGCCGCGGGCCTTATCGGATATTTGCCTGTTCCGGTACTGACAGCTATAGTCATTTCGGCGCTGATGAATGTTGTGGAATGGCATTTGGCAGTGCGATTATTTAAGGTAAGCCGCAAAGAATTTTATATATTTGTGGCTGCCTGTATGGCGGTATTATTCCTGGGAACTATTTACGGTGTAATTATTGGAATAATTCTTTCCTTTGTTGCAGTTGTTATCCGTGAGACAAATCCACCAAGGGCATTTCTTGGAGGGATACCTGGAAGAGATGGATTTTATGATTTGAATAAAAATCACTATGCACATCCGATTGAAAATACAGTGATTTACCGCTTTAATGCAAGCCTGTTCTTTGCAAATAGCAAGCTGTTTCAAGAAGATATTGAAAATCATTTAAAAGAGGATACGAAAACGGTAATTGTGGATGCGGGAACAATCACGAATATTGATATTACAGCGGCAGATACGCTTCTTATGCTGAAAAATAATTTGGAGAAAAAAGGAATTGCTTTCTATATCACAGAACATATGCAGGGACTTAACACACAGCTTCGCAATTTGGGAATGGGACCTTTGATTGAAGAAGGCTGTGTCAGACGAACAATTACGGCGGCTCTTTTAGATTCTGGATTACAAAAGCCATTTCCATTAGAAGGAGTTCCGGCAGATTTGCAGGAAAACTTAAAAGAGTTACAGGAAAATGCAGAAAAAGCATTGTCGGCACATAAACATAACACAAAAAATATAGAAAAAATTAAAAAGACATTGTGGCTGCATACTCTCCCAGCTGAGGAAGAAAATACACTCGAAGAATTTGCATGGGCATTTGGTGAGGATACTGTAAATGAGATTGAAAAACGAGTCCATCAGGTCATTTCCCATTTACATCACTGGCCAGAACTTGAAGCAATCTCAGAAATTGGTCTCGCAAGACAGGTGAGGGCATGGCATAATCTCGGAGTTATTGATGAGGATGAGGTACTTCGGAGGATGGAGCTTCATTTAGATGAACTTTCAGCAAATCTTGAAGAAGACAAGAACAAACAGCTTATCTTCCAAATGATTGAAAAACGCCGCCAGCATCTCGAAATGGAATTAAAACAGGAAAATCCAGAAATCTGGCAGAAGTTAGTAGAAAGCCGCGAACATTTAGAAAGAAGACTCGAAAAACAGAATCCAGAAGCAGCAAAAAGGTTACACGAATTGGAAGAAAAATTTCTGGGTTAGTTAGACAAACAGACGAAAATCGAAGCAACATCTCTGTGGCTGTAGTCGCAGCGAGAGGAAGTCTTCTATGAAAAGCCCCTCATTAAAAGTTATTGATTTTGACTCCGTTGTAAAAAACACAAAAGTCGCAAAATCAATAATTTTAATGAGGGACCTTTCTAACGGAGATTGTTTTCTCACAGCTCTGAAGTCGTAGATTGGGTGAGATGCTGCTTCGATTTTCTGTCTTTGGCTACATTGAAATCAGAAATTTTTTTATAATTTATGGAGAAGAAGTGGGGAGGGACAGGAGAAGATTAATTTGCTGGGGAGAATGGAAATGCACCACAGGGAGGGTCTTCTGCTACAATTCGAAGTGACAGATTACGAGGAAGAAAAACCATCTCAGTTATAAAGAAATATATCCATAAAAAATATTTTGATAATATTTTTATAAATTAAAAAAATATAAGGTCATTTTGAAAAATGATATAGAGAAAAGAAAAAGAATGTTTAAGAAAAATTAATAATATTCTTTTTCTTTTTTAGTGTATAATAAAAATATTAGAGAAGATTTTAAGAGAGAATAAGATGTAGAGAAGTAAATTAACAGGAGGATGAAAAATGTCAGATTCTATATGGAGTGATGGTGGTAGAATACAGATGCCTCAATATGAAAAGCTGACTCGTATCAAAAAAGTAGATGTCACGATTGTCGGAGGAGGATTATGTGGTCTTCTATGTGCGTATTTCTTAAAGGAGGCGGGAGTGGAATGTCTGCTTCTTGAGGGAAGCAGGATAGCCAGTGGAACTGTGAGACATGCGATGGCACAGGTTACATCGCAGCATGGCCTTATATACAGCAGATTGCTGGAAACTTTGGGGGAAGAGAAAGCCCGCATGTACTTTGAAGCGAATGAACTCGCATTGCGTAAGTATCGGGAATTGGCAGCATCTATAGATTGTGATTTTGAGGAGAGAAGTTCCTATATTTATTCAAGAACAGACAAAGAATGCATTGAGAGGGAAGTGCGTGCAGCCAGTCTTCTTGGTATGAAAGCAGAATTTTGTGAGACACCGGAGCTTCCATTTGATACGGCGGGAGCAGTACGTTTTCCGAATCAGGCGCAGATGAATCCTGTAAAGTTTTTATATGGTCTGGTAAAAGATATTGAAAAGTCAGATAAGGTAACTATTTTTGAAGAAATGCCTGTAGATGATTGGATAAATGGAACAACATGGAGCGGACTCTATATAACAATTCCGAAAAATATCATTTGTGCAACACATTTTCCATTTTATAAGAAAGCAGGAGGATATAATAATAAGCTATATCAGAATCGTTCCTATATCATGGCCCTTGATCATGTGCCGGAGCTTCATGGAATGTATGCAGATGCATCTGATAACGGACTGGCATTGCGAGGATATAAAGATATGATTTTTGTAGGAGGAGCTACCCACAGAGTAGGGCAGGAAGAACGTGATTGGAATGAATTCAGAGAGAAGATTTTATCGTATTATCCAGAGGCAATAGAGCGGGAGCATTGGGAAGTAGAAGATTGTGTGAGTTTGGATGGAATTCCGTATATCGGACCATATTCAGATAAGACCCCGAACATGTATGTTGCTACAGGGTTTAATGGATGGGGAATGACTTCCGCAATGACAGCAGCCATGTTGCTAACTGATGCTATCATAAATGGACAAAAAACAAATGGGGCTACAGAATCTTATCCATGGGGAGAAGTTTTCTATCCGGAAAGAAAGATTGTGCGTTCACAATATTTTGCGAATGTAAAAGAAAATGTAAGAGAGAATATAAAGAGTTTTTTGACCAGAAAAAGTAAAATAAATGATTGACAAATATTTTTAATAGTGCTACCATACACTCGAAACAAGGAAAAGCGATGAGGGAAACGAGTAATATAATCGAAATCATACAGAGAGAGTAACAGTTGCTGAGAGTTATTTATGAGGAAGTATATGAAAACCATTCCTGAGCTGCGATGCGAAAAAGAAATATTTTAAAAGAACTATATAAATTATATGAAGATGTTTCAAGAGAAGCATCCTGATGAATGTTAAGATATTTCACAAGTGTTGCCGTATGCCCGCGTTAAGGGATAGGATTTAATTTAGAGAATCTGAAGTGAAATTATAAGGTGGAACCGTGTATTTAATGCACCCTTAGATTATAGTTATGCTGTAATCTGTGGGTGCTTTTTTGATATAAATTAAAAGTAAGACATGTAGACTTTTTAATTAAATATGTTTTGGTTGTAAGCAGCAGCGGTCTATATTCATTACTATTAATGTTCCCAAATCAGATTCATTCTTATTTTGGAGGTAAAAAGAAATGAAAGTTCTCGAAAAAAATGGACAGGTAATCGAAGGTAATTTTGAAGAAAAAGAAGTAAAAGAAGCGTTTTGGCACACAAGTGCCCATGTATTGGCACAGGCAGTAAAGAGATTATATCCAGATACGAAATGTGCGATCGGACCAGCAATCGATAATGGATTTTACTATGATTTTGATTTCTCTTTCCCATTTACAGAGGAAAATCTTGCAGCAATCGAAAAAGAAATGAAGAAGATTGTAAAGCAGTCTCTGCCATTAGAAGTATTTGAGGTTACAAAAGAAAAAGCCTTAGATTACATGAAAGAAAGACAGGAAGATTACAAAGTAGAAATGATTGAGGAACTTCCAGAAGGAGAGACAATCACATTTTATAAGCAGGGTGACTACGAAGAATTCTGTGCAGGCCCTCATGTATCCAATACTTGCGTAATCAAGGCAATTAAGCTCCTTTCTACAGCAGGTGCGTACTGGCGCGGCGATGAAAAGAACAAAATGCTTACAAGAATTTATGGAATTTCTTTCCCAAAAGCTGCTGAGTTAAAAGATTATCTGAATATGCTCGAAGAGGCAAAGAAGAGAGATCACAGAAAGCTTGGAAAAGAACTTGGATTATTTACCATCATGGAAGAAGGTCCGGGATTCCCATTCTTCTTACCAAAGGGAATGATTCTGAAAAATACTCTGATTGATTACTGGAGAAAGATGCATACAAGAGAAGGATACGAAGAAATCTCCACACCAATCCTCTTAAACAGACAGCTTTGGGAAACATCAGGACACTGGGATCATTACAGAGAAAATATGTACACAACAGTAATTGATGACATGGATTTTGCTGTAAAACCAATGAACTGTCCAGGTGGAATGCTTGTTTATAAGATGGAGCCTCGTTCTTACAAAGAACTTCCACTTCGTCTTGGGGAACTTGGCCTTGTGCACCGTCACGAAAAGTCCGGACAGCTTCATGGACTGATGCGTGTAAGATGCTTTACACAGGACGATGCCCATATCTTTATGACAGAGGCGCAGATTGAAAATGAAATCCAGAAAGTCGTAAAATTGATTGATGAAGTATATAAGAAATTTGGATTTACTTATCATGTAGAATTATCCACTCGTCCAGATGATAGCATGGGAACAGAAGAAGAGTGGGAAGTAGCAACAAATGCATTGGAAAATGCAATCAAAGCCATGAATATTCCTTACGAAGTAAATGAGGGAGACGGCGCATTCTATGGTCCAAAACTTGACTTCCATTTACAGGATTCTATCGGAAGAACATGGCAGTGCGGAACAATCCAGCTTGACTTCCAGCTTCCACAGAGATTTGAGGCAGAATATATTGGAGCAGACGGAGAAAAACATCGTCCAATCATGATTCACCGTGTTGTATTTGGTTCTATTGAGCGATTTATCGGAATCTTAATTGAACATTATGCAGGAAAGTTCCCAACATGGTTAGCACCGGTACAGGCAAAAGTTCTTCCTGTATCCGACAAATTTGCAGATTACGCAAAACAGGTTGCTGAAGCACTCAAAGCAAGCGGCGTTCGTGTAGAAGTCGATGACCGCGACGAGAAACTTGGCTATAAAATCAGACAGGCACAGCTCCAGAAAGTTCCTTATATGCTTATTCTCGGAGAAAAAGAGCAGAGCGCAGGAACGGTTTCTGTTCGTAAGAGAGATCTTATTGATGAGAATGACAGCCCAGAACTTGGCACAATGAGCGTGGAGGAATTTGCCGCAATTATCAAAGAAGAATCTCAGTATTAAATTACTATTTAATTCATTAAGCGAACTACAGACGAAGCCATTGCCCCCAATAAGGC